>JGI1221J13441_10001251_pt1 | contig 10887 bp, 17 predicted proteins | sample LakVidmifraction_4_FD_13441 | JGI IMG/M metagenome (IMG submission 13441) | reverse complement strand
TGCCGTCCCCCGCGCGGGGATACGGGGTTCTACCCGGACTCCCACGGGGAGTCCTCCGCAGACCAAGCAGCGGCCGCGTTCCACGCGGCAGACTAAGACAAAGACAGCCCCCTTAACCGGGGGCTTCTTTTTAGCTCCCAGGGTACCAAACCAAAAAAGCACCAAACCAAAAACCGCCAACTATCAGGTATAAGACTTTGACGTATAGTTTAACCTCGCCCACCGCGTTCCTTAACACCGGGAAAGTTGATGACCACCAACAAGTTTGACATGTACACGTTGACCGACGAGTATGATGCGTTGCCCCGACACCTGATCAGCCAGGTGCAGGATTATGTTAATAACTACTACAAACCATGCAACTTTCTGGAGTGCGTCTTCGCCAACGACTTGGAGCGCGCCGTCGCCTACGCCGACACCCGGAACCAGGAGCTCTTACACACATGGGTGAAGCTCCTGTTCAACAACGTCCCGTGTGGTTGCTGGGGAAGCACCGCAAAAGTTGAGGCGTGGTTGAGGAAGTAACTGCGCATTTATTTTACTAGTTCAAGAGAGGAGAAGTAGATGGAGTCGCCCACAAAGAAGAAGAAAGAGAAAGCCACGAAGACGCCCCTGGTACGTAACCTGGAAGCGGCCACATCGGAGAGTATTGTAGAGTCTGCGTACCGCGCGGAGTTTCGCGCACAGTTTCCCGAAGCAAGTCTTGTAGATGGGTACGGCTCAGACGGGTTCTTGAAAGCGCAGACCCTACACGTTTTGATGGAGTTCAAATATGCGTTGGATTTTAACAAGGCAACGGACCGTGCCAAGCCCATTATCCAGAGTCTTATGTACCTGAAGAAGTACAGGGAGCACGAGCCGGAGTTCCCTTCATCTGTGTTTATAGGTGATGAGGACGGATGCTTCATCGTGGACTCTGATGTTCTCGCGGGATACCTGGACAGGTCAGATATTGATTGGACGGTGGCGCCGTCGTCGGCGTGGGAGAAGTGCCCGGAGCTCTTCCGGGAGCTTATCGCAGACACCAACATCAACCCCAATGTTCTCGACGTGAAGGCCCGGCGATTCTACTTCAAAGATGTCGTGAAAACCCTTGAAGCATTGCACGAAGGGTCCGTGCACAAGGTTCCCATCACAGTGTCGAACATCGCTGGGATCTACCGTTCCTGGGCAGACCGGGTGCTCAAAGAAAAGCTTACTCCGCAGGACTCCGTAGGGGTGTTCATCATGAGTGTGCTGGACAAAACCCACTTGCACTCGGGCAAAAAGGACACGTTGTTGTGGGGAACCCGAGAAGTGAGTGTACGGGAACAACAACACGCTGCCTTCTTCACGTGGTTTAAACAGGATTACCGCGTCACGAAACGTAGAAACTTCACCGCCATCAAAGACCGCCTCATTGATGAAGAAGACCGTCGCCGAAGCGGTGACTTCTACACCCCCACCGTGTGGTCGAATGAAGCCCACAAAATGTTAGACGCCGAGCTCGGCCCTGATTGGCGTGACGAATACGTCGTGTGGGATTGCGCCGCGGGGACGGCGAACCTCACGCGCGATTACACGTTTAAGGAGCTATACCTCTCCACGTTGTTCGAGGACGACGTCTCTACTGTGCAGGCGATGGGCTACAATAAAGGGTCTGACGTCTTTCAGTTCGACTTCTTGAACGACCCTATCGCAGGGGATGACGTTGTACCAGCGATGGTTGTTGAGCAGACGAAGATCCCCGCGGGACTGCAAAGAGCGTTAGATACGGGCAAGAAGATGGTGTTCTTTATCAACCCACCATTCGGAACAGCATCAGCATCCACAGCCCAGGGAGCGAATATGGAGGGTGTTGCTAACACAGGGGTCAGAGAGAATATGCAGTTGGGCAAGGCTCAGCGTCAGTTGTATGCGCAGTTTATGTATAGAATCACGGAACTCGTGAGGGTATTCCGTGTAGATGACCCTGTATTCGCGTTTTACTCCACCCCCCTATTCTTTACGGGACCTATATTTAAGGAGTTCAGGAAGCATTTTTACAAGGAGTGGGAGTTCCAGCAAGGGATGTTGTTCCGTGCAGATGAGTTTAACGGAACCTCCTCGGAGTGGGGGTGCTCGTTCACGGTGTGGCGCGGAGGTATAGAAACTAGACGTCGTTTCGACCTGCAACGCAAGCAGAGAGACAAACACGGGATTGTGGTGCCTGTTCAAATGAAAGCATTCTATCTGCCCACCCTAACGGCCTCTAAGTGGGTAAAGGCACCTAATAAGTTGTGGTTTAGGCAAGGCCTAAAAGAATATCCAAAGTTTACTAGCACCGTCAAGTTTCGAGACAGTGAGTATAACGCTTACTTGACGGGGGGTATTGGATACTTCTTGAACAAGGGAAATAACGTAGCAGAGAACGGGTCCGGAATAGTCTTATTTTCTAGTGTCGGAGCTGCCGCAGGCGGTGTGCATATTTTTCCGTGCAATTGGCGACGGTGTATTTCGCTCTTCACTGCCCGGAAGACCATACAAAGCACGTGGATCAACCAAAAAGATGAATACTGCAAACCCGACACTACCCACCCCGACTACGCTCAATGGGTGAACGACGCCCATATCTATTCACTATTCCAGTCATCATCCCAGCAATCCTCCCTGCGCCAAATCGACTTCGACGACAAGAAGTGGGACATCGAAAACGAGTTCTTCTGGTTGTCACGCCAAGAGATGCGGAGCCTCGCCGACGTAGCCAGCTTCGACGCGATGTACAACGACTGTGGGCATCACGGCGGGGCGGACCGTTATATGTACACCCAGCTCCAGCAACTCACTCTTTCCCCCGATGCACAGGACGTGTTGGACACCGCGAGCGACCTCGTCCGTAAAGCCATGAGCATGCGTGAGCAAGCTTACCAAGAGCGCCCCGATCTTCATTTGGATGCCTTCGACGCTGGCTGGTACCAAATCCGTAAGGGTATGTTGGAGCCGTACTTCAACGCAGAGTACAAGGCTTTCGTGGTGAAGTATAAGAAGCTCGAAGACCGCCTACGCCAAGGTGTCTACACCTTTGGCTTCCTGAAATAAACACCCACAAACCGCGGGTGTGCATTGCTGGTATAAGACACTGACAGTGCACCCCTAGCTCAACTTTTAATCTGACACCCAAAAGACTGCTTACCTTAACCTAAAAAGGACAAAGATGTGCGATTACAAAGACGAAGAGTGGCTGCGGAAAGCGTACCACGACGAGGGTAAGTCTATCACAGAGACGGCCCAGTTGTGCGGCGCTTGTACCCCCACCGTGGGCATTTGGCTGGAGAAGTTTGAGATTCCGCGTCGGAATAGACAGCAAGCAGCCCGGAAGAAAGTCGAAGGGGTTAAACACACTGACAAGGCGTGGCTTGAGACGCTGTATTTGGGGCAATGTCTCACAATAGCCCAAATCGCGGAACAGTGTGGGGAAACAATAGATACCGTCTTGTACTGGCTCGCTAAGCACGGGATTAAACGAAGAGGCCAAGGCGCACAGGTACGCGATAAAGCGTACGCGAAGAAAGAGTGGCTTGAAACAGAGTACACAACAAAAAGGAAAACCATGGCTGATATTGCATGCCAACAAGGGGTTACGCGATCCGCCATAAGTCATTGGATGAAAAAGCACGGTATCCCGACACGGCGAAGTCTTCGGAGGAAGGAGAGGGAGCGGTCGCGGGCGCGGATGAGGGCGAAGAAGACCGATTCATAAATTCACTGACCTTTTAATCTAAAACGTAAGGATCTAAGATGATCAGCTTTTTTGATGACACTGAATTTCGACAAATCGTAGAGGAGCAAGGCGTCGCGCTCCCAGATAAACCCCTCGACGCAAGCCTTGAGAGTTTCAAAGGCTACCAGGACGCGCTCGACGCGCTCCAACCCCACATTGCTAAGATGCGTGAGAAGTCCTTGAGCATGGCGGAGATCTTAAGCGCGGAGGAGAGAACGAGGTACTACACCCTCGCCGACGCCCACGACAAGGTGGAGTACCTCGCAAGCGTCGTAGCGTTCGCCCAGAACACCGGGCAGATTGATAAACTCAAGGAGAAGTTCAAGTACCTTGAGGAGTACGGGACGGGCGACACCGTGGTGCATATCCGCAAGGATTTTGCCCCCATGAGCTTCTCTTTTATGATGTACAGGAAGGACAAAGAGACCGGAGATCCCAAACCGTGGTTTAACGGCGGGATGATCTACCACGGTCCCCACGACAACGGGGGCGACGGCTCCGCCCCGACGTTCTCTGTGAACCTGAGCCCCACAGACGGTTGGTCCATCCACACCTAATAAGGAGAAAGGACACATGAAACGCTACGTAATTTGGAAGGATCCCGTTTCGGGATACCCAAACGCGATGCACGAGTAGGGCTCCGAACTCCTCACATCGCTACACGAGAAGGAAGGGCTCCTCATCGCAGAGGAGTTCGAAGCGGCTACGTGGGAGGACGCCCTGGTGTACCACAAATGTGTAATGGAGGTGTTCTTTGCGCGTCAACGACTACAAAATTTGGAGAGGAAGGCTATGACGACCCACAAGACGACGTGCATTGAATGCGGGTCAACCGGGACGCTCGAAGTAACCGAGGGAAGATTTATAGCCAGCGGCATGAAGCTGGAAAAGGACGGCTACGATTTCAACGATGTGGACATGCTCGGCACGGAAGACGAGATGGTTTATTGCCAGTCGTGCGAAGATTTGCGCGCCTTAGCGGATTATACGGAGGAAGTTTGAGTAACAAGACAGGCTGGGAAAAAGACGGAATCACCTACTACAAGACCACGGAGTTCCCTGAAGCTTGGGGAATCCCTGCTGGATCAGTGTCTAACGGACGCTACCAGGATACCGAGGTCACGACTTTCAAATTGCACGGACTATGGATTACGTATCATGACGCGCAAGCACTGGAGCACCCCTCCACGCGCCTGCGCAATCTGTTCACCGTGAGTGACACGGCGCCCGGAGGGGAGGAGGCTCCGAGAACACTTGAAGCACTTGAAGCACTTGAAGCACCTGTAGAAGAGAAAGAAGAAGAGACACGGGCTCCCCAAGCCCCAACGCCTGCAGGCCAAGAGGAGTGGGACGCCGCCGTGCAGGGCCTGGCCGACGTGCGCACGAGCCTAAAGAGGGTCGCAGAGTCTCTTAAGGACCCCCATACGTTTTATAGGGATGACCTCTGGGAAGCGGTGGTCATCCTTAGGCCCAAACTCTTGGCGAGCATTGTGCACAAAGAGCAAACCATCGTGCGGCTCGCGATGGAGAATAAGGATAAAATTCAGTGGCGAAAAGACCCGCGGACGCGCGCTACCCCCAAGACGCGCGTCACGGTGCGTCCCCTGAATGTCTTGATTTACGGGCGCCCTCGCAGCGACATGTTGATGGCGCAGTACGAAAAAGACATCCCCTCCTGGGGAGACATCACGTGGATAGACTCCATGGAGGCGACGCTTGAGCATGTAGACGCCATCCAGGAAGACGTCTTTGATGTGGCCCTGGTTTTCTTAGACGGAGAGGCAGTGCTCGCCCCGCAGGTGATCCAGCGAGCATGTGCGGACACGCGATGCCTGTACGTACCCGTTAGAGGGGGACGCAACGCCGTGAACGTTCGCTACGCATTGCAGCAAGCGGAGGCAGAACGCTCCACGGGGAACCCATGAAATATGAGATACAGGTCCGAGAAGACTTGGAGAAGTGGCTGGCAAAGGCGAACATCAGTGTCTTTATGGACCAGCTGTTAGCAGACCAAAAATGTGCGGAAGCAATTTTGCAGAGAGGCTTGGAGGGACTCAACGCTTGGTCTGACGCAGATGTTATAACAGAAATCAGCAACCTGAAACTGCTATAAAAAGCTTTGGCACAAGGGTTGATTACAGAAGAGGAAGAAGACGAATGAAATACAAAATACCAACTAAAAGAGAGCTCTGCGTGTGGCTGGCAGAGCAACTCGACTACGATTTCACAAATACGACGGCTGAGGAGCCGGGGTTCATCTTCGACATTCTGTTGGAAGGGTGGAAAGGCTTCTTGAACTGGGAAGAAGAGGAGCTTATCGCTGAGCTCAAAAAGGGAGACGGTAGTCTCCTGGCGAGTGCGTTGTTGATGAAGCTCGTTGTAGTGGAGTAACCATGACCTACCAAATCGAGAAGACGTGGGTTCTCTGCACCCACCACGTCTCCAAAGAGACCGCGTTCTGCTTGGAGACGGCAGACTACCCGTACGTGAAGAACAAAGAAACAGGGTGGCAAATCTACGTTCGAGGCGCTAAAACTACGCAGCACAAGGACCTGAAAACGCTCGTAGAAATCGCCCAAAAGATGGGCTGTCGCTACATTCTATTCACCGTTGACGGACCGCAGGAGGATGACCTTGAAAGCTTTGGGTGGTAAAAAACAACAGGAGGAAGAACTCAAGGAGATGGCCCTACGCGCGTTCTCCAACCACGAAATAACCCATAAGGGCCTTGACCGCTGGAGGTGTCGTAACCCTGAGAAATCGGAGCATTGGTTTGAAGTAGCAATCCTCGCCAATGGCACGCTCATTGTCCACGGAGATATCAGTACGGCAGTGTTCGGAAGGTTCTCAGGGGCTGAGTACAAGCTCCTAGACTGGGTCGCAGGTATGCACGACAGCCTCGGGTACGCCCGAGAAAAGATAAGCATCGGCATGGGGGCACCGCTCGGGGAAGAATATGACCCCGAGGCCGCGCGTCACGACCTCAAAGCCCTCGCTCAAGTGTGCGCTGAAGAATACGAGGAGGACGGAGAGTACGAGTTGGAACGTCTCCTGGAGGACATCGAGCCCTTTAATAACCGGTCAAATCTTCTCGATGATATCTACCACGCCACAGGGACGATGCACGACACCATCGGAATGCGCACAACACAGCGCGTCGTCTACGCCGTTTACGCGGTAAAGAAATTGGTTGAGCTTTTGAAGAGGAGTAAATGGATACGTATAACTTGATAATCGTCGCATCAACATTCCTAGCAGCACTGTTATTAGCTATTATGGGGGTTGTGATACACGCGTCACTCACGCATCCCAACCCTGCGTGTTTGGAATGCGTGAAGCAATACACCCCCGAGCGGTGCGCTAAAATCTGCGCCCCCAAGCATTAAAAAGGGATCGTACCGTTGTGGCATAAGATAGTGAAGCGTAGGATATAGATGTCTTACGCGTTATAACAACTCCTAATATTGGAGACTCAAATGAAGATGCTTATTTTGAGAGGTTTGTCCGGTGCGGGGAAAAGCACCTGGGCGCACGCACAGGAAGGTGCGTTCATCTGTTCAGCGGATGACACGCACATCAACCCCGACACGGGGGCGTATGAGTTCGACCCCACGCGCCTCCCCGAGGCGCACAACGCCTGCTTTGTGAAAGCCTGGGACGCGTGCCACCGGGGCGAGCCCCTGGTGGTTATTGATAACACCAGCGTCACCCGGGCGGAGTATACGCCCTACGTGATGATGGCCACAGCACACGGCTACGCCGTGGAGCTGGTGGTCGTGGACACGCCCTGCGGCGTGGCGTTCACGCGCAACACCCATGGCGTCCCCGAGCAGGGGGTCGCCAACCAGTCGGAGAACTGGGAGGCGCGAGCGCCGTACGACCCTGAAGAAAGGGTCGTCAACGGCGAGTAAAGAAAAGCCCCCTTCATTGGGGGCTCTTTTTTAGCTTTCACCGATCACGCCCACGTCAGCGACCCATCTGGGTTTACGGTGTAAACGCCGACCGCTGCGTCACGCCGCCCTAACCGCTGCCGTGAGACGCCGAGCGCTTGGGCGATGCGCGCAACGAGGGCGGGGTCTGCGCCGCCTTCCAAGCCCCGCAGAAGGCGCGCTTTCTTGATGCACATATTACACGCCAGACGCCGCAGACTCCAGCCACGTTCTTCACAAAGAGCTGCGACATTTTCTTTTAGCACGGAGTCCTAGCTCAGTAGGGGATCGTCACTGGCTTTACCCTTGACGCGCATATAAGAGCCATCGCTCAGACGCTTGTACCTGTGCGTTTCTGCAGGATGCAGGGCAGACTGCGTGATGACGCGTTCATAATCAGGTGCGTCTCCTTGGGCCGCCCGCCCAGCGACGCGTGTTCTGCCGTCGAGCAACACACGGATATCGTCCTCACTCATCATACGCGTATCTGTCGCGACGTGCGGGGAGGAGGGCCCTTTATGCCTTGCAGGTACTTTCCGCAAATCATAAGCGTGAAAGGTATCCTGGGGGTTGGCGTTGTAACCGGCAGCAGTGTTCGCGTACCCACTGACCCAACGAGGGTCAGCAGCCGCGATAGGTTGACGAGGGCCGTTGGGTACGTGCGACCACGGAACACCCGCACGTTCTGTGCTGCGGTACGCGCGGTTTGCAGGGTCAAGCCCCGGACCCCCAACTACCTCTCCCGTAACCTGATCAACATGCTGGGGAATGTTTATACGCGCGGAAGGACCGTGTCTCCCCGACAGCGCCAAGCCATCTGATCTATGGTTTGACTGCACACTAAGCCGGTTTGCGAGGGACGTTGATGCGCGGTTTTGGAGATGTATTTGCCGCGCGTTGGATCTTGCAGCAGCCTCTGAAGCATCCAACGCGCTAGTTTGCTCAGATAGGCCGGGGACGCTGCGAAAGAATTTCTCTTTTGCGTTGCCACCGGCCGAGAGCGCCGCGTTGTACGCATCCTCATGCGGCTCTACGAGGGCAAGCCATTTATCCCACGCTTCCTGATGCTGCTGGTGTAGGATATCAGACTGCGAGTGTAACCTCCGTTGTCGCGCGCGCCCAAGGTGGGTATCTTCCGGGGACACGTAAGGAGAGTATTTGTCGGTCCACTTAGCGATACGCCGCTGACGGATACCCCTAACATTGTTGTATGTTGACGGTACCGGCAACGCCTCCCCGGTACGCATCCCCTTCAAAATCCCTCGTGTGTCCCATGCGTGCTCCCCGTACTCTGCGGTGAGCAGCTTGCGCAACAGCTTCTCCGGCAAAGCCGTCTTCTCAAGCCCCGCCGTCTTCATCGTGCGTTTGTAGCCTAGCTCATAGGGTGTCACCGCTATCACCGCATCTTTTTTCTTAAGAAATCTATAGGTCCGCTGCTTTCTTCTTCTTCAGGCTCGGAAAAATGATTGTACGCCCTGTAAGCGCCTGCCCCGTAAAGACCCGTCATGCCCACGCCTTCGGCGAGACCCCTCAAAGAAGCGCCTTCTCCCATCTGGTCCGTAGCAGTGTCCATAAGTTTCATCGCCCGCTCTGTGTGACCGGCGTCATACAGCTCATCCATGACGCGGCCGACGCGCTTCCATGCCTTACTATCCGCGCCTCGTATGAGGTTATCCGCGTGACGAGGCATATCCAAAGGAGATTTAAGGGCACGGAGTCCGCGCTCAAAGATTGCGTCGAGCCCCGCCGTATTCATCACAGATTTGTAGCCTAGCTCATAGGGTGTCATCGTTCGTATCCTTTCGCGGCTGGGCACCCTTTAAGGCACCAGTGATCTCGCGGTTCATGCGCTCATAGATTACGTTGGCGGTGGTACCGGTGCCTACGCCCATGATCATGGCGACGTACCAGGGTATCGTAACCGATGACCCCAGAAGCGCAAAGACCCACGGATAGATAAGCGGACCGGTGACCAGTCCCACCAGTGTCCCCAGCCAGATGCGCAGCGGCTTAAGCTTCGATTCCTCCGGTATAGCCTGCTTCAAGACGCCCACGACCTTGTAAATGGCCAGCGCGTACAGGACAAAGACAACCACGGCAGCGATGCCCACGTTGCTGGCGATGAAGTCGACGACGGTTGAGTCTTCCATGGTACTACTCCTTTACATCATGTTGTAGCTGTTGAGCTCTTCAGCGACGGGAATCGCGTCACGCAGCGGGCGTCGCGGACGCGCCCCTTCAGGTAGTGCAAGGGAAACCACATCTTCACCCTCAGGCGCGGTGCGACCCAACCGGTGGTTATAGGGATCCAAAGCTTCACGTATTCCGCCCGGAGCGTTGTACTGAGGGACCATCTCACTCACGGAGTTGGGGTGCACACGGGTGTTGTACCCGTTTCCTTCCATCGATTTCAACATACGGAGGCCGTCTTCTGTAACCATAGAACCACTCCCCAGAGTGAGGTCTGGTTGTTGCCGCGTAAGCTCACCCCTGAACTTGCTCCCTAGACCCATCCCTCTATATTTAGGTTTTATATAGATACCGCTCAAGCTACCATCAGAGATGACCGCGTGGCCCGCTGCCATCCTCCCCCGCGCAACATTATCCATGTTCGCACCCGGTATTTTGTTGAGGTACATGGCGTATTGATCCCGGCCTGGGCTCTTAACCCCAGCTCCAGGGTAACTCATCTCCGCGTTCCGGATGATATTTACAGCTTTTCGAAGACGACTGCCCGCGTCCTTCTCTAGCCCCGCCGTCTTCGTCACAGATTTGTAGCCTATAGCATAAGGTGTCATGGTTATTCGCTCGAAAAACTATAAGGATCAATCAAATGCATCTTTAATTTTGTCAACAAAGGACGGGCGCTCATTCGCTAACGCGTGCCCCGTACCATACGAGCCCAGATTACCAAGCAGCGACAAACCTCCAAACACAGCAGCGCCTATAAGGCTTCCGCGACCTATGTTTTTACCGACACGACCAAAGTCCACATTCTTTAACGCATAAGTCGCGGCTCCCTGCGCGGGTCGGGCGCGCTTAAAGTCTCGAAGAGCGTCAGGGATACCCACCTCTTTTACATACTGGGTTACGTCATCGACCGCGCCTCCCAACCCTTTCGTTGCCAATGCCCTCGCGTGCCCCCCCAGGTTTTTACCCGTCGCGCCCGCCAGCACGGACCCCTCCAGCGCGCCCGCTGCCACTGCAGGGAGGAGACCA
>JGI1221J13441_10001248_pt1 | contig 10895 bp, 6 predicted proteins | sample LakVidmifraction_4_FD_13441 | JGI IMG/M metagenome (IMG submission 13441) | reverse complement strand
TTATCGTTACTTCTGGGGTATTTTGAGCGTGAGTATCGCCGCGCAAATTGGCGTACTGCCCTTAAGCTTATTTTACTTTCATCAATTCCCGGGGTTATTCTTCGCGTCGAATTTAGTAGTCCTACCGGTTTTGGGAGTTATCCTCGCCGCGGGTATTTTGGTTATTGTCTTATCGCTATTGAAAATCTTACCCGAATTCCTTGCCGAAAGTTACGGAGCCCTCATAAACGGATTAAACACTTTTATAAGCTGGATCGCCCAGAAAGAAGACTTTGTATTTACCGGAATTCATTTCGATATCTGGCAAAGTCTAAGCGCATATATCGCCATTCTGGCTTTTATCATTTTGTTACATCGAAAAAGCTTCAGGAGTCTTCTGTTTTTTCTCTTCGGAATCATCCTATTCCAAACTGGCATGCTCTATAGCAAAGCTTCTCACTTTTCTTCAGAATTAATTATTTTCCATAAGTCGAGGAAAACAATAATAGGTGTAAAACAAGACCGACAGCTTAAACTATATCACAATTTAAAAATTTCAGCAGCGAAAGAAATCAACTTAAAAGATTATAAAACGGGATTCAACATCAAGGAATTTCAGGAACAATCGGTTCCCAATATTTTGGCCATAAATGATAAAAAACTCTTGATAATAGACAGTACGGCGGTTTACAAGATAACAGGACTCAAGCCCGAGATTGTCTTACTTAGAAATTCTCCAAAAATAAATTTAACGCGGCTTATTCGACAATTAAAACCGAAACAAATTATTGCAGACGGCAGCAATTATTATTCGTATATAGCTCGTTGGGAGGCCACCGCCAAAAAACAAAAAACCCGTTTTCACCATACGGGAAAAAACGGGGCTTTTCGCATCTCAACTGAACCTTAGGCTCAAGATCAACTAACACTTAAATCTTACTCACCAAGTGAGATTTGAACATATCCAACGGATATGTTCAAATATTTTCTCAACCTAATGCCTCGAGGCTTGCCCCAAGGATTATTTACTCTTTATTCAAATGAACCTTCAAAGTTATTTGAATATTCAGAAAAAGCTTCCTGAGAGGTCATCTTTTTATATTCTTCTTTAGCAAACAATTTTAAATAAAGTTCCAATTGCTTTGGGGTTCTATACCCCGAAACCGGTGCCAATAATTTCGCATTTTCATCAAAAAACACCAAACTGGGATAACCCTTAATTTTTAGTGCCCTGGTTAATTGATGAGGCGAGTTACGTCCACTTTTATCGGGATCGTACTGCGGATTTTCAAAAAGCTGGCCTTTAAAATCGATTTCCTCATCTCCTTCAGCATTAAATTTTACCGGATAATAATGTTTATTGATATAAGCTATTACATCTTTATGGCTAAAAGTGTTTTTGTCCAGCATCTTGCAAGGTCCACACCAATGGGTATAGGCATCCATAAAGATTTTTTTGGGTTCTTTCGCCTGGGCTTCCAAGGCCTCATTCATCGTCATCCATTTAATTTCCTGAGCCTGTAAATTGCTTATTCCCATAAGTAAAATGGCTATGGTAATCAATCTAATCATCACTATTAAAATTTTATTCTCTAATAAACAAAAAACGTTCCTAAATTAAGAACGTTTCTTGAATTAATTGTTTTTCAAATTATATCTTGTCGCTTTCGGTATCAGAAATTTCATATCCCTCCTGTTCCCGCATTTCAACTTCTTCATCTTCAACCCCATGGGTAAGACGTTTTAAAGGTTTCAGCATAAATAATACAATCAATCCGAAAGCAGTAGTGAAAATAGTTATTCCAATAAATGTGTTGAACTCCCTATCGGTTTGCACTTCATCCACAATAAAATCGCCCACGTAAGCGGTACCTTCATCATTCTGTCTAAATTTCAACATGACGTGATAAGGGTTTTGGGCAGTAATATTTTCTTCGGCAAGGGTTTCTTTCATTTCATTGATACCCTTTTTATTCGTGAAATTCACGTAATCTAAAACAGGCTCCCCTGTTTGCATATCTATCACCTTTAAATCTCCATTCTGGTTATAGATTTGAGCATTTATGCTGAAATTTTCCTTCTTCTGAAAAATATTATCATTAACCAGAAGCTGATTAGTGATTTCTGTCTCTGAAGTAGCCAATTCTACCGTAATGGGTTCTCCCTGGGAGAATTCACCAATAACCCCAGCAACTTTATTTCCGAGTCCGGTGGCGGCAAAATAAACCCCCATCATAAGGGAAGCATATTTCACTGGTGCCAGTTTGGTAATAAAAGAGAGCGCTACCGGTGAGGAACATAATTCCCCAATAGTATGTAGCAAATAAGCCAATACTAACCAATACATGGCTCCTTTACTATCAAAAGGCACATATTCGCTTGCCGCAAAGGCCATAAAAATAAAGCCAAGCCCCATAATGATTACCCCAGACGCCATTTTAAAGATGGAAGATGCTTCCTTGTTTTTAAGTTTTCGGCGTGCCCAGAAATTGGCAATAATCACCCCAAAAATTATAATGAACAAAGCGTTTAAAGCCTGAAACCAGGTAGCGGGAACTTTATTCCCTATAAGTGGTAGGCTAAATGACAGGGTCCTGTCTGTTTTATCTGCGGCATATATATTCATTAATCCCCCGGCCTGCTCAAAAGCACCCCAAAAAACCACTACCAGTAAGAAAGATAACACCATCACCACGTAACGGTCTTTCATTACCTGGGTAGTAATATCTTTATAAACCATCAGCATTAATGCGGTTACGAGGGTGAGGAAAATAAACAACAACCCATACGGAATCGACTCAAATATCAAATAATAAATAGAGCCAATCATTAAAACCGAAGTGATGACCAGTTGTACCGGCGATTTCAATAAATCGCTAAACATACTTCCTAAGGAAGCACCTTCGTCCCTTTCGGCCCTGGAAAGCAGGTTCCCAACATTCACGAGGTACTTTTGTCCCCACCAGTAAATCACCAATCCAAGAGCCATGGCGATTCCGGCAATCCCAAAGCCATAATGCCACCCAACTTTTTCACCAACATAACCCACAATTATACTGGATAATAAAGCTCCCAGGTTAATACCAATATAAAATATGGTAAAGCCTTTATCCCTTCTTATATCGCCAGATTTATATAAACCGCCAACCATGGTAGAGATATTTGCTTTCAACATACCTACGCCTATAATAATTAAAACCAGCCCCAGGTAAAACGCCCACATTTGCTCTACAGCCAAAATGGTATGCCCGGCCACCAGGATAAGTCCTCCCCAGAGCACTGTTTTTTTCTGTCCCAGTAGTTTATCGGCGATCATCCCACCGGGAATAGAAGCTACATAAACGAGCATGGTGTACCAACCATACAGCGCGAGCGCTTCAGAACGGGTCCATCCCAAACCGGCATTCCCGCCGGTAGTGGCACTCACTAAATATAAAACCAAAATAGCACGCATTCCATAATAGGAAAAACGTTCCCACATTTCGGTCATGAATAAAATGTATAGACCTATTGGATGCCCAAATAGTTCTTTTTGTGGAACTCTGTTAGTTGCTGTTGCCATTTTTTATATTATAATTTTTCTTTAATAAAATTAGTCATTAGGGTATAGAGGTGCAATCTCGTATTGCCACCGTAAATACCGTGATTTCTATCGGGATAAATTGCCCAATCGAACTGCTTATTAGCCTGCACTAAAGCTTCCACCATTCTCATGGTATTTTGAAGGTGCACATTATCATCTCCTCCGCCGTGGATTAACAGGTAATCCCCTTTTAATTTCTCTACGTGGTTAATAGGAGAGTTTTCATCATATCCAGACGGGTTTTCCTGCGGGGTCGTCATATATCTTTCAGTATAAATAGTATCGTAAAACCTCCAGCTAATTACCGGTGCTACCGCAATCGCCATAGAGAAAGTATCATTTCCTTTAAGAATCGCATTAGAAGACATAAATCCGCCGTAGCTCCATCCCCAAATACCAATACGATCTTTATCTATATAATCTCTTGCACCTAATTCTTTCGCGGCGTCAATTTGATCCTGAACTTCATATTTTCCAAGTTCCTTTTGCGTTACCTTTTTAAAGGCCGCACCTTTAAATCCGGTGCCACGACCATCTACCGTAGCTACAATGTAACCTTCGTTGGCCAATAGTTGATACCAGTAATCATTTGTTCCGAAATAAGAATTGGAAACCGATTGTGAACCGGGACCCGAATATTGAAACATAAGCAATGGATATTCTTTGTTTGGATCAAAATCTTTTGGCTTAATCATCCACATATTAAGCTCATTCCCATTTATCTGGAGTGTGCTCAACACTTTTGGAGAAAAATTATAGGCCGCTTCTTTTTTAAGTAGCGCAGCATTATCTTTAATTTCCCTTACCAGTTTTCCATTTTTGGCATTGTGCAAAGTGAATTCGTAAGGATTTTCTGTACTGGTATAAGAGTTGATAAAATATGTGAAATCTGCACTAAAATCTGCACTGTTCATCCCTCCTTTTTGGGTAAGTCGGGTTTTGCGTTTTCCGTTGGGTTTAATAGAATAGACATCACGGTTAACACTTCCGTTTTCGGTACTTTGATAAAAAATACGGTTTGCACCTTCGTTGTAGCCATAATAATTGGTCACTTCCCAGTTGCCTTTGGTCACCTGGTTTTCCAATTCCCCGTCTTCGTTATATAAGTAAATATGGTTCCAACCGTCTTTTTCACTTGTCCAGATAAAGCTATTATCTTCAAGAAAAGTAAGGTTATCGGTAATATCTATATAAGCTTCATCGGTCTCATTCATTATCACTTTAGCCTCATTATCTTCGGCATCTACAAAAATAAGATCTAAATCGTTCTGGTGCCTGTTTAGCACTTGTATGCTTAATATTGCGGGATCCTGGGTCCATTTTATCCGCGGAATATAAAAATCCTCATAATTCCCCAGGGCTACTTTTTCATTTTCTTCTGAAGACAACTCATACATATACAGCTCTACTTCAGAGTTTTTCTCGCCGGCTTTTGGATATTTAAAAACCTGCTGTGTGGGATAAAGGTCTTTCCCAAACATATCCATAGAAAATTCGGGCACTTTAGATTCATCAAACTTAAGATAAGCGATATGCGTTCCGGTTTTATTCCAGTCGAAGGCTCTTACAAAAGCAAATTCTTCCTCATAAACCCAATCGGTAACTCCATTAATAATACTGTTATTCTTACCGTCGGTGGTAATTTGGATTTCTTTTCCCGAAGCTAAATCGTAGCTATAAATATTGTTTTCAAAAACATAAGCGACTTTAGAAGCATCGGGAGCAAAAGTTGGTTCCTGCACTTTTTTATCGCTTAATTTGGTAAGACTTTTATCCTTTACATTATAGATATAATAAATAGCGCGGGAAGAACGTCGGTAAATTTGTTCAACTTGAGTAGAAAGCAAGATTTTATTTTCTTTTTTACTAAGCTGAAAACCCTGAAATCTAGAAATTTCATCAAGGTCTGTACTTTTCAAAAGACTTCTTAACATGGTACCAGTTTTGTAAGAATATACATCTATACTGCTGGTATTTACTTGACGATCACGGTTTAAGACCACATATTCCTCGCCATTATTTAAAGATTGTAGCGATTGCAAACGCTCTTGTCTAAAAGTACCATCGTAGATTTCTTCTAGGCTTATTTCCTTATCCTGCGCATAAATAACTGAGGTTGCAGTAATTAACAACCCAACTAATATTTTAGAGAACTTCATAAAATTTATAGAATGAATTTTGATTGCCAAGTTTACTAAAATTTCTGCAAAAAAGCTTGATTTTGACTGTTAAAAACTAAGGATTTGTTAAAGCAGGTTCCTTCGGAATTATTAGTGTTCCATTAAAGATTAAAGACCTCCCAAATTAAAATTGAAATTGAAAGACACAAGAACAAAGATTTGATTAGAACGAACCGAGAAACAGCATAAAGTTTAGAATTACAATCGTTCATTTCCGTTGAATAATTACTCGGACAATAGCGCCTAAAATAACAATTGTATCTTTACAAATTCTAAATTAAGATTAAAAATGATAAAACCTATTAGCGGCTTCTCAAGGCTAAGCAAAAAGGAAAAAATAGACTGGCTGGCCCAAACCTACCTAAAAGAACAGCCAGAAGATGTTGCAGTTTTAAGACAGTATTGGAATGAAGATTCCAGGTTGCAGCAGCTACACGACGAATTTACAGAAAATACCCTATCTAACTTTTACCTGCCTTTCGGACTAGCACCAAATTTCTTAATTAATGGGAAACTTATGGCTATCCCAATGGCAATAGAAGAAAGTTCGGTCATCGCAGCGGCGAGTAAAGCGGCAAAATTTTGGGGGACCCGGGGCGGATTTAAAGCCGAGGTGATAGACACCAAAAAGATAGGTCAGGTTCATTTCAACTACCACGGAAACAAAGAAAAACTGAAAAGCTTTTTTAATAGCGTAAAACCAAAACTTCTGGAAGCGGTAAAACCTATCACCAAAAACATGGAAAAACGCGGCGGCGGGGTATTGGATATTCAGCTAAAAGATAAAACTGCAGAAATAAAGGAATACTATCAATTACATTGTGAATTTGAAACCAAAGATTCCATGGGAGCAAATTTCATTAATTCCTGCCTCGAAAAATTTGCTGAAGTATTTAAAGATGAAGCCGTTAATTACGCTGATTTTTCTTCAGAAGAAAAGAAGCTAAACATTATTATGAGCATTCTTTCCAATTATGTGCCGCAATGTTTGGTTCGGGCCGAAGTTTCCTGTCCGGTGGAAGAATTGAATGAGAACACAGAGATTGAAGGAGAAGAGTTTGCCAGAAAATTTATCCAGGCGGTAAACATAGCCGAAGTAGAACCATATAGGGCGGTAACGCACAACAAAGGAATTATGAACGGTATAGATTCGGTAGTGCTGGCTACCGGAAATGATTTTAGGGCTGTAGAAGCCGGGGTTCACGCTTACGCCGCAAGAAATGGTAAATATTCGAGTTTAACCCATGCCAGCCTGGAAGATGGGATTTTTAAATTCTGGATAGAGATACCGCTGGCCCTGGGCACCGTTGGCGGATTAACAAGTTTACACCCCTTAGTAAAATTGGCAATGGATATTTTGCAACAACCCAGCGCCAGGGAATTGATGAAAATTGTAGCCGTTGCCGGACTCGCGCAAAATTTTGCCGCGGTTAATTCCCTAACTACTACGGGAATTCAACAAGGACATATGAAAATGCACCTAATGAATATTTTAAATCAACATAACGCCACGCTCGCAGAAAAGAAAATTTTAATCGAATATTTCACCAAAAACACGGTTACCCATAGCAATGCGGTAGCACAACTTAAAAAACTTCGCGCTTCATGAAATTTTACAGCAACGGAAAATTATTGCTAACGGGGGAATATGCGGTCTTAGATGGCGCAAAAGCCCTGGCCCTACCCACACAATTTGGACAATCCCTGGAAGTGGAAGCTAATCAATCTGATGCACTGAACTGGACGAGCTTAGATGAAAATGGAAAACCATGGTTTGAGGGAGGATTTCAGTTTATAAACAATAGTTTTCAACTTACTTCAGAAAGAAGCCAGGTTGGAGAAAAACTTGAATCCATCCTCAATGAAGCCCAAAATTTAAATCCGGAAATAATTACTGAAGAAAATCGAGGATATAATATAACCACCCGTTTAGATTTCAACCGAAATTGGGGTTTAGGAACTTCTTCTACCCTGGTGAACAATATTGCCGAATGGTTTAAAATTGATGCCTATAAGTTGCTTAAAAACACTTTTGGCGGTAGTGGCTACGATCTTGCCGCCGCGCAAAACCGGCAAGCCATTACCTATCAACTTACGGCTTCCGGAGCTTCAGTTTTAAAGACTGATTTTTTACCCCATTTTTCAGAAAATATTTTTTTTGTTTATCTCAATGAAAAGAAAAATAGCAGAGAAGCTATAAATCATTATCGCGAGCTGCCTAAACGCAATAAAGAAGGCTTAATTGACAAAATATCGTCTTTAACCGAGCAATTTATTTCCTGTGATAACCTGAATGAGTTTGAACTTTTGATGAATATTCACGAAACCCTAATTGCCAAAACGCTGGAATTACCCAAAATAAAGCAGGAGCGTTTTCCAGATTTTCCGGGTGCCATTAAAAGCCTTGGAGGTTGGGGAGGTGATTTCATTATGGTTACCGGGAACAAAGAAACGGTTTTTGATTACTTCAATAAAAAAGGTTTTTTAACTATTTTTGAATTTAAGAAGCTTATCTTTTAGACCATTCCTAATCTTGATAAGGAATAAGAAGCCTGCTAACCAAGCACACTTCGACAGGCTCTGTGTGACGAATGATTTGATAAACTCTGTGTAACAGGGCAGTTGGACAGGCTCTGTGTGAAGGCGGTAGGCAACATAACTAACCGAGTCAGTGCAACCTTGAACCATAAAAAAGCCCCGATAAAATTTATCGGGGCTTTTTCTTTAATTTATGTTTTTGCGATTAATAGAACCTCGCTCTATTGTCTTCTATTTCGGCTTTCTCACGAAGTGCAGAAAATAATCTTTGCGATACATCTTGCCTTCTTTTAGCGGTTTCCTGCTCGGCTATACCTTTATAAGAATTCATTTCGGGAACTTCATTTCTACTTTCAAGTTCCACTACATAAACCCCCTTCTCTCCAGCAATAGGATTACTCACATTTCCGGGCTCTAGTGCAAATACAGATCCTACAACTTCTGGCTCTCTTCCTGCTCCTGGCAAGGTAGGACTCGATAAAGTAACAGCATTAGCCGATTCTACCATCGTATTATTTGCAGCAGCTATTTTTTGAAGATCACTGCTACCAATCTTTTCCTTAATTATCGCTGCTTTCTTTTGTTTGGTAAGAATTGGAATCACCTTAGAAGAAGCATTCTCAACACTTGAAAGTCCGGCTTTGTTTCTGGCAGTTAATTGCGCCACCACGTAACCCGAAGGAATATCAAAGCGTTTTACATCACCTACGCTGGCGTCCTCTTCAAAAGACCACTGTACAATTTTCTTTGTGCGCCAACTCCAGGAATATTTTCATCCAGAGCTTTCATTTCATTAACCGTTCTCACCTTATAATTTCCATCTTTGGCAATTTTGGCAAAATCTCCATCTCCAGCAGCAATTTCAAATTTTGTAGTTTTATTAAACAGGTTATTTCTGGAGTTTTCAGAAGCTTCTAATTCCCTGGCAATAGTCGCAATTTTAACCGCCTTTTCCCGGTTGCTCTGTTCTTTTATTTCTACCACGTGATACCCAAAATCGGTTTCTACTACCTTCAGGTCACCTTCATTGTTGTTCAAAACAAAATCATCTACTTCAGAAACCATCATTCCCGGGCCAAAATACCCAAGATCTCCGCCATTAGCACTGTTAGAACGGTCTGAAGAAAACTCGGCAGCCAATTCATCAAATTTAGTTTTATCGCCATTTATTACATTCAAAAGACTATCGGCCAAAGATTTTGCTTCTTCTTTAGATCTTGTAACATCTGGAGCAAATTGCTGTCCTTTATAAGCTACCAAAATATGGCTTGCTTTAATAGAATCTGGAATTTGTTTTGTTGCTACCAACTTAGAGATTTTATAATATCCCTGATCTTTATAAGGGCCAAAAGTTTCGCCTTCGTTTAACTTGAACAACTCGTCTGCAAATTCTGAAGGCAAGTCGTTTTTAAACAAAAAACGATCCTCATAAGGCAAATCTGAATTAGACGCTAAGAAATTTTCATAATTTGAAGTATTGTTGAATCCGGGCAAGGTATCGTTGGCATTGGTTACCGCATTAAATTCTACCCGGCTATCCAACATAGATTTAAGCTCGTCTTCGGTTGTCTTAATATCTTCTTTAGAAGCCGTTTCTTCAAAATAAACATACCTAATATTTCTTGAAGCTTCGGTTTCAAATTCTGAAGCATGGTCTTTTATGTAAGATTTTATTTCATCTTTGGAAACAGCAACCTCATCATCTGGAACAGAAGAATAAGGAATTTGCACAAAACGTAAATTTACGCTATTGTTCTGCAATTTATAAGCCTGTTTAGCTTCGGTTAAGGTCGCGCCAACCCCTGCAGTCACCATATTAAAATAGGTGTTTTGGCGGGCCATATTCCCCATATTGTCCTCCATTTGCAACCATTGCTGGTATGCTTGTGGCGAACTTGCTTTTAGATTGGCAACGTATTCGCGTAATCTGTTTTCATCAAACATCCCGGCCTGGTTGGTAAAGGCAGGATTATTTGCCATTTGGGTTTTCATTACTTCCCTAATTTGAGCTTTTTCTGCTCTAATCCCAAGCTAGAACGCTGTCTGATTTTATTTAATACTGCCATTTGTAGTTGTTATTTATCAAGATATAGTGGGCGAAAATAACGCTTTTAAGCTAATTATAAAACTTATAATTAGCTTAATATTAACTTAGGTTATGTTCAACAACAATCTAGTGTTATTTCGCACCTTAACTTCGTCAAATCTGTTTACTTTATTTATGAACAAAACCTATTCCTCCTATTTAGTGTTTCTCCAAACAGTTGAATGTTTGAGCTAGAAAGTGCGAGAACAAGGCTTGGGAAATTTTAAAAAACAAGGAGTTTACTGGGGTAAGTGCGATGTCCTGAGCCCTTCGGCAAAACCTCAGGATAAACTATAGTCGAAGGGACTGTTTTCAAAATGAGCGTAACGCAGTTATCTCACTTTATAGACGGACATTATTTATTCTTCGGGTTTTATTTTAAGTTCTACCAATTCTATTTTTGTATTGGAAACTTCCAGGATTATGAATTCGAAATCGTTTATTTCCAATTCTTCATTTTGCTGCGGAATTTCTTCAGTATGGTTTACAATATAACCTCCTAAAGTCTCATAATTTTCACCTTCAGGAA
>JGI1221J13441_10001245_pt1 | contig 10909 bp, 20 predicted proteins | sample LakVidmifraction_4_FD_13441 | JGI IMG/M metagenome (IMG submission 13441) | reverse complement strand
GGTAAATATGGCATGAAGGCTCGTTCTGGTGGTTCTTCTACAACACCATCTTCTAATTCTAGTTCATATTCTCCCGCTCAAGAATCTGGTATTTCAAATGTAATGTCAAAAAACTCGATTTCTCGCGAAGAAGCAATTTCTGCGTTGAATAAGGCTGGTAAATTATAATGTCCAAAGAACTAGATCTTTCTGGATTTGATGAGGCAGTAGCTTCTGCTCCTACTCAAAATAAAGAACTGGATTTATCTGGTTTTGATGCTGCTCAAATCAGTCAATTGGAATCCGGTACTCGCGGCGCAATTCAAGGCGCAACAATGGGGTTTGGTGACGAACTTGCTGGTACTGGTGGATCTGTTATCCAATCTTTTTTAGAAAGTATTGGAGCCAGAAAAGACAACAATAAAGATTTCGGTCAACAATATGGCGAAATTAGAGACGAAGAACGAGCCGCGAACTTAGCAGCTCAAGAAGCAAATCCTTGGACGTATAATGGTGCTGATATGGCAACTTCTGTTGCAACTGGTCTAATTGGTGGTGGTTTAGGCGTTGCAGGCAAAGGCTTGGCTAAATTGGGCGCTAAGAAATTGGTAGAAGACGGTGTTAAACGGGGCAGTCTTCGGGGATTGTCCGTTCTAGGAATGACCGAAGGAGCAGCTCATGGCTTGGGTCGTTCAGAAGCGGATAATATCAAAGACGCAACTATAGACACAGCGACTGGTGCCGCAATTGGACTTGCTGCGCCTGTTCTTATAAAAGGCACTGGTGCTGCAATTAAAGGCGCTGCTAAAGGAACAGATAAACTTATTTCTAAAACTTGGGTTCTTGGAGATATTTATGATGAATTAAAAGAAGTTGGTTCTGAAGCTTTAAAAAATACAGGAAAAACATTTAAACAAGCAGCAACTCATGCCCGAGATCAATTGGGATTAACTGCCGATGATATTAAAAGTAAAGGCGTAGCACAAAAAAGTAAATTCGAAGATGATCTATTGAATCTACAAAAAAGAGCAGCATCTAATTTAGATTCTTCGGGAACTAAACTTCGAGAAGATCTCTACACTACAATGAACAATGTCGGTCAAGATTTACATGCTAAGGATCTTCAAATTAATGATATGATAAATTCTTTTGGTGGTTTAAATAACGAAATTCGACAAACTCCAAATGGAATCACAATTGGTAAATTTAACTTTGATGATGTTCTTGCTAAAATTGACGGAATATCAGAACAATTAGAAAAGCCTAGAGCTGGACTAAAAGACATTAAGGCTAAAATCCAATCCGGTGACTATCTTACAGTAGCTGATAAAATTAGAGACTTAAACGATATGATAGCACAGGCCAGTCCTTATGATCGAAAATATCTTGGCGCTTTGAAAAAAGAAATTCAAGATGTTGTAGATAATAACCTTAAAAATCTCCCCGGTGATGCTGGCGCACTATACGAGCAGCGTATGGGTATTGCTAAAAAATACAGCCTGTTGGCTGATGTGCGCGAAAATCTCAGTCTTCGGCCTATGGAAGATAATGCATTAATTGCGGATTCCGCTAAATTAATGGCAAACGAAACAGAAACTGCGGGAATGCCATTAAAACGCACATTAGATAATGTTAAAGTTGTGGGAGATCAACAAGTAAATGTGTCTGCCGATAATCTTATGGCATCAGGAAAAGAATTTAACCGAGCTAAAATTAATCCAGAATTGGGTAAAATGGATCTTGGTGAAAATGAAGCTTTGCTTAAACAATTTACAGAAGTTTTTGGTGCTCCCGAAGAATTTGGAATAGGATCGAGTTTTGCTAAGACAATAGAAAATGCCGATAATTTATCAAAAGGACTTAAATCAGAAAAAAATCAAAGCAAATTACTTGATTATATACATAAAACCTATGGCGATAAGGCAGATGGTATAATTAAAGAGCTTAGAGAAAGATCAAAATCATTTAATACTTTAAAATCGGCTTTAGATGAAAAAGTTGCATCTGGACAAGATTTAACATCATTTATTCGTGCTGGTAAAAGAATTGCAAAAGAAGCAGTATTTGATTCAACGCAATTTGGAAATAATGTTCTTAATAAAATTCCAACTCCCAAAATTGTGAATGCTTCTAGATCTATCACTCAGCCTGCTCAAACTTACAAAGATGCAGTTCAGAACTTTAAGCAAAGTCAAACAAACGGAGGCGCTGATCCTGAAGCCGAATAGTCATGAAAAACCAAAACGACGAACTTCTTTTAAAACTTATAATCTCACAACAAAACAGTATGTCCGATACTGTAAATATAATCGATCTGAAAATAGATAATATCGATTCTAGGGTCAGTTCTATCGATCAAACAATGGCATTAAATACACAATCTCTAATTGCCCACATGAAACGAACCGAGCTTTTAGAGCAATCGCTGCACCCTATTAGAAATGTATATGAATGGGCTATAATCTCCGGTAAAGTTATCGGTGTACTTGCTCTTATTGTTACTATTGTGGGTGGTTTTTTTGAAGCTGTTAAATTTATATTAAAGGGTGGATTTTAATGTCCGACGATGCATACGAGCAACTGAAGACTTTATCTTTTCCAAAAGAAGACTTTCGTGAAACTTTGCGTCAAAAATTGTCTGTTATGCCAAAGAAGCCCAAAACAGACNTAGATGTTTATAACTCTTTAACTACAGAAAACCCAGAACTAGCAGCTATTGCAATGATCGAAACTTCTGGTGGTAAAAACTTAAAGCACAAATTAGATCCAAAAAGCGGTATGACTGCTGGCGGAATGTTTGGTATGATGCCCGGAACTGCATCGGATGTTGTTCGTTTAGATTCAACTATGGCCAAAAAATATCCAGATATAGTAGAATACACAAAGAACCTTAAAGAATCACATCCCAAAATTACAGAATTCTTCAATACTAATCCAGAAGCCGCTGTTGAATTTGCAATGTCGCATTACAATAGAGCCAAATCTAAATTGGGCGACCACGAATCTACAGCTTATGGGTGGTTTAATGGTATAAATGGATCATTAAAAGCACAAAAACAACCGGGAAAAATAGCAAATCACGATTACGTAAAAAAGTTTAGACAATATCTTAAAAATAAGCCAATGGTGGCTAAGGAATAATTATGGCAAGAAATACGGAATTGTACGAAAATATTAAAGAAGAACTTCTCCCTGAAGATGAGAAAAAACGTAGAAAAGCTGCTTACGATCAGCTTGTACAAGTTAATGATGATTCTGGTGATTTCGCAACTCAATTGCGCGATAAACTTTTAAAACACATGGGTAGAGTAATGCCCAAAGATAAGACTAAAACAAACTAGTTCTTATCTGTTTTACGTTTTTCATCAAGAATGCATAATACTGTATCTTCGTGATGATTATAATTACTGTTCTCTTTGTCTACAAAATGCGATAAATGTGCGTCCGACTCTACCGAAGTTACTGTTCTCATAACTTTTGAAATAGCTAAAATATCACGGTTTCTTCTATTGTTATTTCCAAAGATCTTTTTACGGTTTTCATCTGATTTGTCTAACAATTTAGAATGGCCTTCTGGATTGGTTTCTTTTTTGGGTACGTTGGCGTTTACTTCTTCGTCATTAAACTGGCTCAGCCAAGCCTTTTCGTCTGGTGATAGCTTATTCAAATAGTCACAATAAAGCTCTTCACGGCGAATTACGGGGGCTCTTTTTGCTTCTAATCCGGGGTATTTAATGTCTTTACGCTTAATATTCTTATCGGAAACTATATACTCTTTTGGTTTAATTTTATACTCTTTAGGACTAGCTTTTTTTGTTTTGTTCATTTGATGTTTGCTTTCCTTGTAAGATATGTAGTAAAGATTCGTCTTCTAGTAGAATGCGATTTTTGAAGTTTAATTTAGGGTAGTTTTCGCCGAAATAGAAAACAGCAAGTCTATCCGCCAAACCCGCTGCTTTTTTCTCAGAAGGTAGAAAAGTAAAGATTTTTCTACCTTCTGTAAATTCCAAATAAACCATCCATCCATCGGGAGTGGATTTGATATTAGAATACTTAGTTTTCTTGTATTGAAACTTGGATAGATTCATTTCCTTCCAAAGCGTGTATCCCGCTGGCATTTTAAAAGGAACCGGATCTAGGCGGTAAAATACTTTATCAGCAGAGAATCCCTTCTTAAAGAAAGTTCTAAAATACTTAGAGAACGTCTTGGGCTTAATTGGTGGTCGTTGTTGTTCACAATAAAGCCCGTAAATGTATTTAGGTGGTACTGCAAATTTACCAACTTTAATGTCATTATCGACTATGAAGTTATGAATGTGTGAAATTTCTTTTACTTTAGCATTAGGTTTAGATAGAACTCCGGTTGAATTTAACTTCGATAAGAAATCATCTAATTCGTTAGACATTTAGTTGTTTAAACCCTTGGATAATCCGATAGCCAAAGCCGAGGTAGCAACAACACCTAATCCAAAAAACAAAGCATTTTGCCAGAAAGTATTTCTTTCCAGTTTAACCAATCTCTCAGTATTTTCTGTGGCTAAATTCTTCCATACTTGATTTTGGTGCTCATAAAGGGCTTCGTTTTCTTTATATAGAACAATTTGTTTTTCAAAGTTATTGCGCTCTAACAATCTAAATTGGTTCTTTTGTTCTGCTTCTAGGTCAAAAATATAGCCTTCAAACGGCGCAGGGGAGCCTTTAGTTATGAATTTAACTTCATTGGCTTGGGCCGAAAAGCTTAAAATAAGCAGGAGACTAAGTAGTTTTTTCATTTAAAAATCCGCATTTTCCAATAGCCCCAGAACCCCATAACATTCCTCTGAATTTGTCTTTGTATCTTCTTAGAAGTTACATATTCTTTATCTAGGCTAGATTGTAGGTCGCCAATTTGTTTGCCATTAGCCTGCTTGCATTTATCAAAGTGTTTATAACCCAAGAACATCATTTTACTGAATTGAGTTAAATCTACTTCTTTGCGAGCAATTTCGTCTTCTGTTGGGCCTATAAATACGTATTTATTAATTCCCGTTCCATTAGCTATAAAAATAGGAATAATTGTTGTATTAGTGTAAATAACCTTTAAATCTAAAGTCTTTATGTCTAGATCTTTTAAAAAACCTAAGTTAAGATATACCGTAGGTAGGTATCTTTTTGCATCTTTAAAGTTCAATTGAAAAAAAGGAGTTACTTCGGCTAATTTTCCCATTATTTTATTTCTTTTTTATAGTGCTCTTCACACATTTCTTTATAAACTTTAGTTAAATTTACTTTTTCGTTAACTCTTTCTAAAAATGTCAAAAGATCTATTGGGTTAAATACTTCAACTGCTAGATCCTCGTGGCTTGATGGACTTAAAAATACCCGTCTAAAAATTTTATAATTTTGAATAAATAATTTACTCCCATTGTCATTTAATATAGTGATAATCGACCCATCGGAGTTAGATTCGACATTTTTAAAATGAAGATTATTTTCAATTATATCAATTGCTGTATACATACTTATAATTTCATTTTTAACATCATCTTGATTAAAAACTAATTTAAACCCGCTTCGATTTTCAAGGGGAAGGGCGCATTCAATTACTTTATTATCATATTTGCAACTAATTAATTTTTCTTGTATTGTTTTTTCGTTCATTTTAAATTCTTCTTATAGAATTCTTCTACTTTGGAGGGATCTTTTTCTGTAGTGTGCTTTTTATCTAAATCTTTAATCTTATCTTTATTCATTTTAAGCTTAAGTTTAGTTACTGCGTCCTGTATCAAAGCCGCTAAGTTCCTTTCTTTAGCTTTTAATACAGTTCCTTTGGCTATGAGATTTAAAATTAGGATTACAATGGTTCCGGCAATAAGAACCCAGAGAATCACCTTCCTTGGTATACTTTGAAGAACCGACAATGTTTTAGATGCTACTTGTTTCATTCCCAGCTCACATTAGATCCATTTACTTTATAACCAAGTTCTTTTAGTTCTTTTAGAATGTCATAGACTATTGAGTGAACATTATTTTCATTAATTGTTTCTAGATTAATAGTCAAATATCCCATATTTGCTGCATCCTTAATTAATCGATCTACATTTCGACGAACAATCTCGGGCTGGGCTTTTTTAAAGTTACTAACTCGTTCTTTAACTTCACATAATTCGGGCATTTTGGTTGTCATATTAGTATCCCCTTACTACTTTTTTAAGTTTATGATTTCTAATCAGTTCGTTTGCTGTTTTATTGATCTCAAAAATACTTTCATTTGAAAGATTCAATTTAGGTGCTTGTTTAAAATAATCCAACAGACCATCTTTTTTCTTAGGGAACAATTCTTGACCATCTACTAACATAACATATTCCAATGCATTGGTGTTCAAAGGACAATTATCCATTTCTGCATTAACTTCAATCGACATTCCCATAAGCGTAAATCGTCCAACAGCTACAACAGAAGTGCCTTTTAGTGTTGAATCACAGCGAGCTTGAATAACGCGGTCAACAAAACCTTGTGACAAACAATCAAGCCCATCACACCAATATTCGTTTTCAGTAAGGTCGCGGTAGCTCTGCAAAGTATGTTTACCTTTGGTGCGGTCTGCTGCTTTTTGATCCAAACGAGTAATGCGTTTCAAATAGTAGTTATATCGTGAATCTAGTTGGCCGGGGAATTCGCCTTCGAATCCACCTCGCGCTTTGTGTGACATCAAAGTGCCATCTTTGGTAATAAGTCGCTCACCTAAACCTTGTGCAGTCTGAAAGCCCATAGAAGCAGAGAAAAGGTTAATTGTTTTAACTGGACGATTAAGATTTGAAAGGTTTTCAATCAACTCAATGCCAGCATCAATTGAACCACCGGGGGAATTAATAACCAAATAAATTGGATCAGATGACCAAATAGAAGAATCTAATTCTTTTGCTTCTTTAATTAGCTTAGCTACGGATTCGCCATCAAATACCTTATTCATAACTAAAGTATTGGTCTTAGTTAAAATTACGCGATTTGCTGCTTGGCCGATAAGGGGAAGGGTTAAAAGTAGTGCGATTATTGTTTTTTTCATTTATTCCTTTTAAAATTTATTGAGAACTCTTATAATATCTTGTAGATAAATCATGGCCCCGAAGTTACTTTGTGGATGTGCTGAATTCATTAGGCCAATGAATTTATTCTCTTTATTAAAAACAGGAGATCCTGAAGATCCGGGAAATGTAGGAACAGAAGTTTGGATTAAACTTTGTAATATTCCACACATTTTAGTTGTTCCAACCATAAATATTCTAGAGCAATTGGTTTGGTCAACAAACTGGGATCGTACCTCTAAATTTACGGCTCCCAGAACTAGCCCAGTAGTTAAACTTTTATCGTGTTCTAAAGGATACCCAATGGAATACGAAATTTCATTTCCTTTAAGAGTTATCATTTCTACTTTTAAAGCTGCAATATCAATTGACGCAGGAAAGTCAATAACACAAAGATCAACTTGCTCGTCAACGTAAATTACGCCAGAAAAGCCACCAGTTAATCCATTAGTTAAAAGAACGGTATTTCCGATTGCATCACAAACGTGACGATTGGTAAGAATAACTGATTTTCCGCTTTTGACTTTTACCAGTACACCAGTTCCATGCATTCCTTGAATGCGTGGACTTCTCACTGAAAATACCTTATCATAATTATTATAGAAAATTCCATCAACTAATACTTGGGGAGCGGTAGAAATTCGAATATCTATATAATTTAAAAGAGCCCAGCAAGTAGCCAGACATAGACTGATACGCAACATAGGTCTAATCAATTTTACTAATGTATTCATCTATACCCTTATTATACCAAATTTTAATACAACTGTCAAACTTTTTTACGCATTTTGTACAATTTTGTTAATAATTCTTCATTTTTAAACATTTTAGGACTTGAAGTTACTCTCGGATAATGCATACCAATTGCCGAAGCGCAGGCTATAGCAAGACAGTCCGTTATATCGTGCGGAAGGGGTTTTTCCTTTAAATTACTACAACTTAAGATGGTTACGGGTAATTCAATTTTAAGTAATTCTGCGACTTTCCTTCTAGTTGGTACTTTAAAATCCTTTTTGGGTTTGCCCTTTTTGTTAAGAACCAGTTGGCCTTTTTTGTCTAGTGCGGGCTCCCCAGAAATCCCTAGGGTATGTCGCCAAGTAGAAACTGATATAAATTCAACAGTTAGCTTAAATTCATCTAAACTTAGCTCCCAAGCAAGCATCTTTAAATTATTGTTAATAGTTGGTAGAACGGAAACACCGGATTGCCTAAATGAAGGCATTACAAAATCTTCGGTTATTACATGAGTAATACTAAAGTGTTTAATAATTAATTTTAATCCTTGGTAAATGTAGTAAAGTTTTTGACCTAGTTCCCAGCTAGAAGATGCGTAAAGCATTCCGCAGTTAGTTATAGTAAAATCGCCGTTTTTTAAGGTAGCTACAGCAAAAGCGCAATGTTCCGAGGAAGGGTCAATAAAAAGAAGGATTTCTCCATTTCGTGCGTATTTCAAACTATTCAACTTTTATTTTAAAAATTATTACTTTATTGTTATATGAAGTCCAAACACCGTCGGTTTGTTTATTAAAATTTTGCAATACAGGGTTTTTTATTTTAATTTCTATTTTTGCAGATTGAATGGATTTATGTACAATATTTCCCAGTTGAATAGAACCATCCTCGCCATTATAAATTACAATATATCCAGATTTCATATTATTCCTTTGCTCCGGGTGCTAGTGGTGCATTCCCTATCTTTTCGTGTAGTTCTTGTGACATCGCCAAAGCTCGCCAAGCCATCTGACTCACTTCATCTAGAATTTGTTGATTGGAAACTTCTGTGCCGCGTTCTTTTGCCACTAAAAGATCCGTAACATCCATTAAATGCCGAAGAATACAATCACCATGATCCGTTGATTTGTTTCTAGCGTGATATAGATCTTGACCGGGATTGTGCTTATCGTTGCCTTGTTTTGAGATCTTGGCAACACCAGCTAATGCTGCGGAGAAATACATTAGAACACCACGAAACAAAGGGATTTCTTTTCGTTCTGCTGAGTCAGTAGGAAGGGTTAGTTTAACAATAGGTTTATCGTCCCATTTTGAACAGGCTAAATTATGTTTATCGTAAATCCTTTGAAACTTTTCTTCTTTAGACATTTTTGTATTTGTTTTACCGATTCGTTCTTGATCTTTTAAAATAAGACGGTCATTACAATCCCAACAATGACCATAGGTATTAGATAGATTTTTACATCCGAGTTCCGCACATTTCATTTTTTGCCCTTCCATTTTTGCTTAAGTTCTTTAGATTTCTCTTTACATTGTTTATTATCGGGATAATCTCCGGTTTTAACAAAAACTTCGTACATCCAAAGATCTTTTTCTTTCTGTAAATCAATACGCCATTTGGGGATCTTAATTTGAACTTCTTTAATAATTGCATCCCACCATTGAGTTCCGGCCACTTCATCATTATATATTAATTTACGAGTTTTAAGACTTGTTTTCTTTTCCTTGGTATTTTCGCGGCCCCATGCATCTATTAATCTATTGGACACATTTCTTTTTTTCGTATGGACATAATCTAAATGATGTCCCAGTTCATGTAAAAGGGTAAGAACTAAATTTGTTTTGTTTCCTATTGTATTTTTATAAATATTAATAGCAGATCCATCTGTTAACCAAAAAGCAAGACAATCGCTGCCTTTTTTGTTATGTACGGTAACTCGTATTCCTAGACTTTTTGCATAAAGCAAAAGGCTATTAAATTCTCTATCACGAATACCCATTAGATATTCACCAAAAGTTCATCGTAATCCGCACAACAAAGTATTTCTTCTTTCAGCTTGGGCCATTTTTTTACTGCATTTTTGTATGCCAATCGATAAATAAAAGCTTGATATTTAAATGTTATCCAACGAATAGGGCGCAAATTGAATATTTTGCTTATGTATTTACAATCGAGATTCCAAAGCCATGTTGGGTATTGGCTATATGTATATTGTGGATGGGTTAGGCTATGAAGTTGATATACACCTAAAACGCAGTAAATTCGAACGGTTCCATACTTTTCCTCGGTACAGCTAATTCGAATTCTGCCATATTTAAGCATAAATGTATCTAGGTAGTTTGTGGCCAAATGAAGGCTTTCCCAATCAAAATCTGTATCTCCCCATTGATGCATATATTACATTATACCATATTTTTATTAAAAAGTGTAGAACTATTAGACAATTGTATTATTTTTTGACTTTTTTGCGTTTGTTCTTTATGTATGCCCCTGCTCCCATTAGAGCCCCGATTACAAAGACCATGGCAGTAAGGCTCAAAATGCAGACAACAAAGGCCAAGGGGAGCCATAGCGGGCTTAAAACCAACAACCACGACCAATTGATTGCTCCGGTGATTTTGGCTATAAAAAAGCAAAGAAATACAACAGTTGATAAAGAAATTACAGGTCTTCTTACATCGCTCATTATACCAAGTCATTCCTATTTCGTTTGGGCTTACTAACTACATCATTAAAAGCTTGAATTTCTTCTTGACTTTTCTCTGCATTTAGTTTGGCTGTAATAAGCCCGTCTTTAGACCAAAAGCGCACTTTGGAATCTGGTTCTTTAACCATAATATCAATTCCTTTATTAAACTTGGGTTTACCATCAGAATCTAATGCCGGAACTAATTTGCGACTTACATTTTTGCCTTTAGGAAAAGTATTGGTTAAATTTCTTATAAAGCCGATATTTGCATAATACCGAGACTGTTCCTCTACTTGTTCAGGAACAGGGATAGCCAAAGCTTCCGAAATTGCTGTTTCTAAAAGTTCTATTGTTTCTATTTTATTTTCTTCTGTCATATTAACTCCTCAAAGTTTTTTACCGTGGCGATTCACTCGGGTTTTATTGTATGCATGTTTCTTTTC
>JGI1221J13441_10001243_pt1 | contig 10922 bp, 14 predicted proteins | sample LakVidmifraction_4_FD_13441 | JGI IMG/M metagenome (IMG submission 13441) | reverse complement strand
CTGGGTTCGTTGTGGTTATCAACAAACTCAATATGGCTATTGAAATTTTAAAGATTTTACTCATAATGCGGGATAAGCTCCCACTTGGCTTATTTCTTCTTTTTCGTTGTAGTTGTTACAGACGAAACGTTAGACGGCATTGAAACTGTTGTTGACCCAGCACGGATTTGTGCGGTCTTATCCAGTGTTCCAATACCNGCTACTCCAACAAGAAATACAGAGACTATATTTGCAATCTGTACTCCTTTATCTCCTGAGATAACATCTAGCGCCACAAGTATTTGAATAACTGTAACTACTGCTAGTTGTTGAAATCTTAATGATAAAAATAACTGCTTTAATTTATCCATAGATACAATTATATCATATCCTATTAATTTGTCAATGAGTTTTTGTTTACTTTATGCCAATGTTCTATTGACATACCGTGCTCCTCTATCATCCACTTGGGAGAGTACTTATTTGTGAATGGACACATCCTTACATAGTCGGCTTTTATAGCCGTTTTCATGTCGCAGACCTCAATACCTTTACCAGTATCAAACATCTGTCTGTCGTCCATCCAATCACAACTCAAACAATAAGAAATGTAAAACAAGTTATCTCTGTTTGTATAGGTTCTTACTTTCCCCTTACATTTTGGGCAGTTTTTTATCTTATCAAACATAATCTTAATTTAATTTCTTGTAAAGTAGTAGCATTGCCTTTACAGCCTCCTTGCCACCTTTCATGTCATAGTTTATCTTGACCTCTGGATTTGGCATACCGAATGGTAGCACAGCTACATAATCGATAGGCTTATCCAAAACAAATATATTCTTTCCATTTTTATCAAACCCACCATTTTCTTCAAGCTGAATAGCATATCCAATACATTGCCAAAACTGTGATATATATACATCCTTACTTGACTTAAAGTCTAGAACAGCTATCTTACCGTCCATATCCTCAAAGCCACAGTCTGATATACCCCCAAGCCAAAGCTCTTTAGAATAACAGTGTGTTTCAGACCAAAGAAAGCGTTTAACATTTTTTCTAGTCCAGTTTATAAACGGCATTATCTTTACGTTGTATGCCCCAAGTTTATAGCCACTCATCTCATCCCTGACAAACCTTTCACATTCTGCATGTAGGTCTACACCCATCTTTGCTGATGATTTCAGTGTAGATGTATGGGCTGAATATGCTTCGTCTAAAAGTTTAAGATAAGCGTCATCATCTAATAGACCAACACTTTCTCTTACTTTTCTTGACAGCTCTAGTCTAAAACCCTTATCTGTCCAACCGTTCTTTGCATTACCCTTATTACACCACCCAAACTTCTCTGCACACAATCCGCTAGCCCAATATGTTAAACCTGGTTTGTTCAAAACCGAAGCCATTGAGCTCGTACCAATTAGTGGAGCACCGTCTAGCGTGTGGCAATGTAGTTCTTCGTTAAATCGGTATTCCATAATATTAAAAAGTATCTAAGTCTGATGTCTCGGCTTCGACTTCATTTGTTGGTTCAAATGTTGTTAACCGACTTGCTTGTGCTGATTTAAGGGCTCTTAGTTCTTCTAGTTCTTTTTCTTCTGGAGTAAGAAGTTTGAAGTTTTTAAATACTCTATCTCCTACAGTCTTTTCTTGAATAGCAATACTGTAAACACCACCCTCTATCATATTGTAAATTGCATCTGATGTGCTATTTGCAAATGCTGAAACCTTTTCTTCTGAACCCTCGTAGTATACGTCAACCTTAAAATAAGGCTTATTATACTTCTTACTCATAAGTTTATTTCCGTCTCTATCTGTGTCGTTTTTGAAAATCTTTTTTACCGTTATTTGCATATTATATAATCTTTGCTATTAAAACAATTAGTAAAATCACCATTAGTAATTCTACCATATTATTTATTTGTTTTTTTAATATTCTTTTTTGCAATCTTTTTACTTGGAATTTTAGTAAAAATTCTTGCACTTGTTCGCCCCTCATTAAATCCCATATTGTAACCTTGGTCTAGACCAAACATTTTCCCGTCACCAAAACCACGTTCTCTACCGTCTGTGTAGTATTTACTTTTTGTTTTAATGAAAACAACCCGTCCAACAGTCAGTATTAAAGCTACGGCTACTAAAATTTCTAAAATCATAATTTAATTATCTATGTATTATTATTAAAACAGGACTCGAATCCTATACCCTATTATATCATATTCGTATTACAATTACAACTAGACAAATTGAATTATCTATGTTGTAGTAAGTATTCTACTGCGTCGGGAAAGGTATATCCCATTAACATTAAAAGGTCTAAAGCGTTTTGTCCATTAACCCCGCACCCATAGCAATTAAAGTCACCGTCTGGATATATAACAAACGACGCACTTCTTTCGTTGTGTATAGGACACTTTATTGACGTTCTCCTCCCTCTATTATCTAAACCAAGCAATGTTTGTACAGTAATAGCCCTAACTATTTCTAGCTCTTTGTCGTTATATATTGTCATATTAAAAATCGTCCAAGCTGAGTGCCCTATCTATGGCGTTTCCAATTACGCCTGTCGTATAATCTACAACATAAATCTTTTTTGTCATTTTGCCTTTGTTCTTTTGAATATCAACCTCTAGTTCATTGTCGCTAACCTTGTCAAGCATTACTACTGTTTCACTGTCTTGTTCTATTGCGGTACTACCTCGTATATCGTGTAAAGTAGGTTTCTTATGCCCCTCGCTTCCTGCTTGGTGTACACGCCTTGTATGAGTAACTACAAACATCATAATTTGATGTTCTATTGCCAATGCCTTTATTTCATGTAGTGTTGTTCTTATGGCACTTTCCTCTGTACCGCTACCCCCTCGTATCATGTAGTCCAAATGGTCTATAACAACCGCTTTTACTCCTAAAATTCTCTTTGCTCTTATTACAAGCTCTGCAAAATCGTCTTTCTTTGGTAATGAGAAGTATACAGGTGTATTTGCAACCTTGCGTATCATTTTCTCCCAACCCTCGGCGTTCATAACTTTCATTTCCTCCTCTGTTCTCTCAAGTAGTATTTGTATAAATCTTGCCCCAACCGTCTGTATACCCCTCTCATATGGCAATACAAGTGTCGGTATACCTTTCTCTGCCAATCTTTTAGTTATGTTTAAAGCATACATGGTTTTACCCGCGTTTGTAGCCCCTGCCATACTTGTTAAATGATCTGGCGTTAGTTTTACGTCTGGCAAAATATCAAGCTCTAGCTTTTCCTCACTATCCTCTCTAAGTAAATTGACTATATCAAAAAGGTCATTGTACTTTCTTGTATAAAAAGGTCTTGCTGACTTTATAAGCTCTATAAAATCTGACTTTATCTTTGTCTTAAAAAATTCGTTTGCGTCTTTTATACCCTCTGGATATGCAACCTCTTTGCATTTCTCTATTCCAATTCTCTCTGCAAACTTTCCACTGGCTTCTTTGCCCGCCTTATCATTGTCGTATGCTATATAAACCTCTGGTATCGCTTCTACAAGCTCTAACCATACTCCATAGCTGTCTTTACCACTTGCGGGGCTTACTACATTTTTTATACCCGCCTGCCAAGCACTCATGCAATCAAATTCACCCTCAACTACAAGCACTGCACTTTTCTTTAGTCCCGTGTCAATACCTTGTTCGTGGTATATCCATACCTCCGCGTCTTTTTCTTGTATGTATTTTGATTGTTTACCTGTCGGTGCAACCAATCTGTATCTTAAATTAATTAGTTCTTTGTTCTTAAATATAGGTATAACTATAGCATTACGCTCTTTGTCATAACCAAGACTAAAGTATTTAATTGTGTCCTCTGCTAGTCCACGTTCAATTTTTAAATAGTCTATCGCTTCTTGATTTTCGTTTAGTTCTTTCTTAAAAAAATCTAACCTTTCGGGGCTAGGCTTGATATACTGACGATTACTACCGCCAATCATATCTTTGACGGACGTTATTCTGTCCTCTATCTTTTGCATTATAAAAACTCCTTATTTATTTATAAAATTAAATTGTCAATGAACCTGCCCGTTATAATAGGCATTGTATTATCGGTATAGGGCGTATATCCTCTATTACCGACAAAACAACAACCACTATTCTATCCCATTATCTTTCTTAAACTTCTTGATTATAGTTCCGAGCGACTTAAAAGCAAACTGTCTTACGCTTTCCTCTACATTATACTCTATCTTGATACTATTAGTCAAGTAGGCTATATACAAATCAACATTTTTACGGAAGTCTGTCAAGCTGAAACCCCTGTTTGACATTTGTTTATATACAAATTCGTCGCTACCTGTTACTCCATGCCAAGAAAAATGTATTTTCAAAAGACAAGCTATTTGGTACTCTGAATAAGCCCCAATGATAGGTTTTAGTAAAGCCCCCGACTTGCCAAAGGGTATAGCTGTCGGATAATTACCATACTTATCAAACCATAGTAGGTTATAAAGTTTTAGTACACGTGTTAGTGTAGTCTTACCAAGATAGTCTGGTAAATTACTAACCTGTTTAGAATTATCTATAGTGTCTGGTGGCAAGTCTTTAGACTTGTCATAAGCATTTTCTTTTATTACTTCAAGCATTTCTCTTTTATTACTTAAAGCATTTGTCTGCTGTTGTCCGCTAGCGGTCGTAACCGCTTGTGGCTTTTGAATAGAGCGGTGGATATAGTTCAACTTAATAAAAGTTTTCTGTAGTCTACCTGTTTCTCCTCGTTCTTGTATAAAAGTTAGTAGCCCACTGTCAAGTAGTACCTGTTTTGCTTCTGAATACCTCTTAACCCCCCATTTTAACCCTTTCATGCCAAAGGTATCTGTACTCCATATTTGGTTAGTTTTCTGTATCTTTGCGTTTTTTAAATAGAAAACATACAAAGACAACGAGTCTGGATTTTTGTCAAGTAAAAACTCTGCTGTTTTTGCTGTTATTGTTATTAAATCTCTGTCAATAGTTATCTCTGTTTCTATCATAGAATTACATTGTATCACCTTTACTTATTAAATGCAATATTGACTTAATCTCTTAATTGTTGTGTTTCGTGAAAATCACAACTTGTACAGAAGATCTCTTTTTCCATACCGACTATTTGATATTCTAGTGTCGTCTTATTACAAGACGGATTAGGGCATCTACCTCTGATTATATTATATGCGTTTTTGTCGTGTAATTTGTAAAAACTATCGTTCTCTCCTTGTTCTCTTTCGTCCATATTGTTTTAAAACTTATTATCTATTAATCCTGTCGCCTGACTTCTTTCTACTACCCTCTTACTCCAACTGTTAAGTTCCGTATATAAGCGTTTATATTCCGAACCTAACTGTTTTAAATCCTCCTCTGTAAACTCAAAATTGTATTCCTTATGGCTTTTTGTCAATTCGTCATAGCTGTCAATTTCTTTGTAAACCTCAAAATACCTCTGCCACTCCTTGTATGTTACATGAGATATAATTGCTATATCAAGGTGTGTGCGGTGTACCAAGCAATACCTTGTCATTAAGTCTACCCAATGGTCTGCACCATGTTCGTCCTCAACATGAATAGTTATCTTTGTTAATGGTGGTGGTACAATCTTATCTTTTATAACAACTTCTTTTGGTAAATTATTTCTATATACAGGGTGGTAAATCGGTAGCCTTTTTTCTACTACTGGTATATTAAAACCAATATCAAAAGCCCTGTCTGTTATTACTCTATTCGGCATACTCATTTTAAATAATCTATGGGCTAGTATACTATCTCCATGCCCCTCACTTGCTATAATAATGTTACCATTACTTGTGTCCAAGACTAAGGGATTGCGATCATTTCTACCATAGAATATATTTAAAAGTTCTTTATTATCTTTACGGTACTGTAATACAACAAAGGCTATTGACCCATAAGCCTTTGTCTTTGTACTACCCTCCTCAATCGCTATAGCCAAGTCAATAGCAAGGCTTTCACTATCATTGAATACTTCCCTGCCATTAGGCTTGTAACCGTCCCTTGTCTTATAGTATTGACAAACTGTTGTCGTATACTTAAAGCCCGCCTTTTCAAACTCTGTCTTTAGTGTTATATCATTTGAAATTACCCCGTTATGTACCACTAAATAATCATGGTCTAGTGTATCATTAGACACAAAGATAGGGTGTGTACAATCCTCAAGGTTAGGTGTACTTGTTGGTGTACGGTGGTGGAACAACATTACTGGTGCTGTATCATTATGTATTTGTCTGATACCTTTCTCGTCCTCTGATCTGTATATCCTAGCAACCTTGTTGTCCTCAATGGCTACTGCCCCGTACCCTTGCGTACCCCGCTTCTCTTGCTCTTTGTAGCGTTTAAAAACACTCTTTGAAGCCTTTTTATTATTATTGTTTATTACTGTTACAATTCCGCACATAATGTTTATATAATACTTAATGTTTTAGTTTTATCAATAGCAATTTCGTCAATACTTTCTGTATCGGCGTTTTTAAATTGCTCTTGTCTATTTAGCAGATATTCAACTGTATCTACGTCTAGCGTTAATAACTCAAATAGTTTTTCCGTCATTTTTTCTAGTGATAGTTTTTTATTTTTAATCTCAATCAACATTTTTTGATTGATTACTCCGCTAGCACATAGTTCTACTATTCTACCTTGCAAATTAATCCAATACAAAATCTTTTCATAGTTTAGTGTACCGCTATGATAGCGTACCTCAATGTGATTATCTTTTAATAGACTATGAAAGTTAATACCCATATATCTACTCACTGTATACCTCCTGTTTTTTAAATCGTAAACATGGTCGCCATTTTTAGCTTTATACCAATACATTTCAAAGTCCCTTAAACTGTTTAGTCTAGTGCTTGCTGTACTAAAGGCTTCATCTAGTGACCCCAGAAAGTGTGTTGCCCCGTTATGTTCTACTCCGTTGTTGTATGTACCACAATAGTTATTTTTTCTACGCGTTGTAGGTAAAAACGATACCATAACGTTCTCAAATAGTCTATGGAAAAGATATAATGAGATAAGATTACTCGGTCTTTCTCCGTTCTGTACATTTTCATTTCTTATAAATGAGTCACCACAACCCAAGTGTACATGAAACCCACAAGTCTTATCTGTAACAAAGCCAAGATTGTTTAGTATCTTACATGTTTCAATTACATTATTTTCTCCAAGTACCCCTCCAAGTATAGGCGACTGTATTTCTATAGGATAACCAATATCCGACGTTAATGATCCGTCCCTTGATACCCCCCACTCACTAGCAATTAATCCGCTCATTTTACCCACTACTGTTTGGTCTTTACCATAACACTCAAGCTCTATAGCAAAGGGCGTTCGGTGTTTTACATAATCTCCGCACTTGTTACTTATAAACTTTTTACTTGAAGTATTTGGAGTTCTATTTCTTATCATACTTGCTTGTCTATGTGCATTATACATAGACGATATTGTGTTCCTTGCTTCTATTATATTATTACATAAATGATTAAACATTTCTTTGTTTGTCATTGTACTGTTCATGTGAATGTCTTTTGTAAGAGAATCACTTAAATGGTTCTCTGATATTGTGTAATTAATAGATAATTTTGTAATTTTAATTAACGATTGTCTGTCTATATAAAAATTAACACCATCTATCTCTATCATATCAGAAGTGTTAGTATTTGAAAATACCCTTATAAGTGTGTCGTCGTGATACATTATATTTAGTGTATCACTTACTAAATGCCCGACAAACTTGACATTAATATAAGCAATACTTAACCCGCTCTTAAAAGCCTCTAGGCTATTGTCGTCCTCTGTTAATAAACTATTTTTTTTCAAGATTATAAAAATACCTTTAGCACTGTCAATGCACCTTGAAAGGTATATATTATTAATACGAATATCGTCGCCTGAAATAAACTCAAAGTTTTTTATATCCTCAATTTTTATATTATTGAAATAGGCTAGTTTTTCTTTGTACCTGTCTGAATAGTCCGCTTCAAAATTGTACACCGTACTAAAGCTTATCGGTACTGTTGCTGTTCCTCTTGTATATGATGGCATATTGTTGTATATTAATCTGTTATAATTGTTCGCCCTATAGGATAGCCCGTATGGGCTACCCAAAGGACAAACAATACTATCCCTCAAAAGCTACCGCGTTGTAGCCATTGCGTTGTGTATTGTCGCTAGCCCAATCAACAAACTTTGTCTTTCGAGAAAGTTCGATTGCGTTAGCTTCACTGCTTGCCTTTAGTACGATTGCTTGTTTTGACAAGACTGTTCGTGTTACTGTAAAGCGTTGTGACATGGTGTTATATTTTACATGGTGTTTAATGCTACTGACTGGTAGCCCATGACTACAATAATTACTTTGTAGGGGTACTTCTGTACCCAATACTACAATCAACTTGTACCCCACGTTGATTGTAATATTGAATACACAAGTACCGACTATTATTTTGTTAAGACTTCTCCGTCCATAAGTTCCGCCTGTTCGTTCTCAAGCCTTGTTATTGTTTCTCTATTCTTTGATAGCTGTATGCGACACTCTGTTGCTTCCGCTGTGCTACCCGCTGTTTCGTAAAAGGCTATATCTCCAATAAGCTGTTGCTCGTTCTCAAGAAAGTTCTCAATTAACTCGTCTAGTCTATTTGACTGCCTGTCTATTTCACTATCTATAATTTCTATCTCACTAAGCTCGTGTGATTTTAAATCTTTCTTGCCATAACAACCGTCGTCAACCTCATAGCCATAATCGTCCAAAGCATTACCTCGTGTACCCATATTGTTATTGTAATAATTTTTAACAGTAGCATATTCGCCAATCTTAAAATCATTTTCTGTTATCTCCCAAGTCTTAAAGTCAAGAGATATAAGAGTATTCTCCAATGCTTCGTCCTCCTCTCCCATAGATCTCAACACTAACACATTGTCCGTAAAGTGATAGGATAGCGGATTGCCCGCATTATGTCCGAAAAATGAACGCTTGACCTCTTGTGTCTTTTTGTCTACCTGTAGGGCAATAAACGCTATTGAACCTTTTGCCAACATTGTGTCCTGTTTACCCTCAATAGTTCTTACCAAGTCTATAGCAAAGGCTTCGCTGTCGTTGTACTCCTCTGACTTAAACCTATCATTACTTGTTTTGATTTCTGTAATGACTGTAGTGTTGTATACATACCCCATAGCCACGTGGTCGTCGTGTAGTATACTGTCGTTACTGATTATACCGTTATGAATTACATAATAGTCAAACAATAATTCCTTATGTGATACTTTGATAGGGTGGGTGGTATCTGAAAAGTTCGGTGTTGAAGTAGGTATTCTATGGTGGAACATAATACTCCGAGCTGATTTTAAAGATAACGCCTTTTCTATCTCCTCCTTGTTTTGTCTACGGATATAAGCTCTAACAGTATCGTCAAAAGCTACATATCCAAAGCCCTGTTGTCCCCTTGTTATCTGTTTTTTGAAGTAGTCAAGTACCACAGGTGCTGTCGGTATACCGTCGTCTACTTTTTTAAATACTGCTATTACTCCGCACATAATTTAAACTCGTTGCTGTTATATTAATAATCGTCCCCACACTCACAAGGGATACACTCACAACCGTTACAAAAGTCCTCGTCCTCGTCTACCTCTGGCACAGGATCTGTATACACTTTAGCATTGTATGTATCAAACCTTTGCTGTATAACCTCTGGTGTTTTATTACCAATCTTGCTCTTAATTAGACTAAGTAGTAAATCAAGTTTTTCCTTACTCCCCATTTTTGATACCTTACTTTGTAATTTCTCTATCATGTCCTCTGTAATGCAACCGTCCATAACATAATCAATAATACCCGCCTGCAAGTCTATCCAATATAACAGTGTAGGTGCGTCAAGTGTACCTTGATGATACCTTATTTCTACTGTACCCCTAAACATTAGAGAATTAAAGTTTATACCCGTATACCTTGTATAACCATTATCACTTGACCTTTCTGTACCTCTATAGTTTACCAACTGTTTCTCGTCCTTATTTCCATACCAAAAGTAGTCAAATCTTTTATCTGTTTTTAATTTACAGATATGGTCTTTATGTATTACCGAGCCAATTCTACGGGCATAACTATTTTTTCGTCTTGACGGTGGTAACAAGTCACATATAGTATCGTCAAACAGTGTATAGAATAGCAATAAGTTTTTAACCCTTTCTTGTATCTCCTCTGTTGTGTCACTGGATATAGCTTCCATAACTCCTATATGGCAATGTGTACCGCATGTACGGTTAGTAGTCATACCAACCTTTTGTAACATAGCACATGCTTCTATCAGGGCTAGTTCGCCCGCCTTACCTCTTAATGGTGGTGTAGTATATTCTCTAGCTATACCACTAACACTACCGTCTGACTTTATATCAAAATGATTATTAATCAAAAAGTCTGCTATATCACGACTTGTATAGTAATTAGTAGTACACTCAAGCTCTACCCCAAAGGTACGCCTTGACTTAATAATACCATTATTGTCACCTTCAATAATTGACGGATCATAAACCCTTTCTACTTTTGATATAAACTTTTCATAACCAACCAGTGACATGTTGTGTGCTGAAACGTCATTACCTTTATATAATTTTAGTATTTCTGACATAAGCCCTGTCACTATACAAATTGATTTTTTTGTTTTGTAGCTTGTTTCTCTTTTTTCTATTGACTCAATATATTCCTTACTCGCAATATCTAAGTGTCTACCGATAAGAGAGCTATAGCTGTTTCCTTCTCCATTGTCCCATTTTACTTCGCACCAACCAGTACCTTTACTACTAACTATAACCTTACCGATACATGCGTATTGTGAATTAATTAAAGGATTACTTTCTGACGCTAAAAAACCACAAGTAGTTTTTAGTATAACCATATCTCCACGTTTTAACAGTTTTTCTTTTTCCATATATTTTTATTTAATAGGTTG
>JGI1221J13441_10001242_pt1 | contig 10924 bp, 23 predicted proteins | sample LakVidmifraction_4_FD_13441 | JGI IMG/M metagenome (IMG submission 13441) | reverse complement strand
ATATGATGTTCAACTTGCTTGCTATCAAGAAATTGTATATCAGAACACAGGTGAAAAACTACCTTGTTTTCTTTTACCAGTCACAAAAGAATCCCCTATAAATAGTGCTGTCATAAACTTACCACAGGAAATATTGAACACTGCATTATATAAAGTTGAAAGTACGATAGCTAGAATGTATGAAGTAAAAATGAAAAAAGAAGAACCAGTACCTTGTGGTAAGTGTAAAATTTGTATTGAGAATAGAACTGAAACACCAATAATATCATTTTACGATATTTCAAATTAGGGAGAGAATATGAATAAATATAAAGTGACCTTTAAGGAGAATAAAAAATACAATCCATACACAAGAACTGTTGTAGTGGAAGCAAACAATGATATAGTTGCTAGGCAGTTAATTGTATCTGAATTTGGTTCATGGAGTAGACAATTTAATCCAGAGTTAAAAAAATACATAAAGCTCCCTTCCAATCGAATTGAAATAATAACAGTGGAGGAAGCAAATAATGCAACTAGAAAAAGTGTCTAAAATAAAATTTGAAGAAACAATTAGATTATACATAAAAAGAGATGGTATTGAGAACTTAATTGAGTATTTAGGTAAAAGTGATTTTTACACTGCACCAGCGTCAAGAATGTACCATTCCGATTATAAGGGTGGTTTGTGTGACCATTCCTACACAGTATTCAGAGAGTTACAAAATGAATGTAATTCTGATTTTACTGATGAAACCATTGCCATTGTTGGACTATTCCATGACATATGTAAAGTTGGATATTATGGAACAGAAATGAGGAATACAAAAAATGATAAAGGTCAGTGGGTGAAAAAACCATACTATACCATTGATGATAAACTACCACTAGGACATGGCGAAAAATCTATAATAATGCTATTGTCATTTATTAAATTGACAGTTGAGGAAATGATGGCAATCCGATGGCACATGGGTGGGTACGAACCGAAGGAAAATTGGGGTGCAAGTTCAAGAGCATATTCAGAATTTCCGTTAGCAGTATTAGTACATTGTGCCGACATGAAAGCCACCTACATTGAAGAAACGAGGGGTAAAAAATGAAAGTTAATGAATTTAAATTAAACGTGTATTCTACTCTAGTAAAGATAGTGAAAGACGAATTTTCTACGTTTGATGATGGGGTTTTGGCAGTAAACAAAAATGGTGTTCAACTATCCTCTAGTGTTTTTATGGACACATTTGGTGGTGAGGAAATGACTTGCAGTAATACAACCTTACATAACTATCAATACTACTCTGTTATAAAAAATGATGTTAGATTTTTTGCTGTATTTTACAATCATTTTAACACAGGGGAGGGGGAGTGAGTTATGTTTAAGGTAGGAGATATAATCAAAGGAACGATTAACAACACTTATCCTGTTACAAATCAATACATGACGGCAGGTCTCGTTGTAGAAATATATCAAGGTAACCAAGTAGTAGTCAGAGTATTAGAGCATACTATTAAGGACTGGATTGGTATTGAATTTATAGTTACAACCCATCTTTCTGACGATAAAAGTTTCTTTGAATTAGTAGATTCAGAAAAAGTGAAAAAACCAAAGAAACTAAAACCAAGAGTGAAAATAATAAATGAAGAAAACTATAAGTATATTGTCATTAATGACGAGATTACCATAGCATTTTACACAGACACAGGTTATGGACTTTCAATTAAGCATGTAGATGATGAAGATTCAGAAGTGATAGGTAAGGCAGTGGCACAGTACAAGTTGACAAAATAACACTTGACATTAACGTAGTTATGTGATAAAATAGTATATATAATAAAAATTTAAAATTAAAAGGAGAAATACGAATGGGAAATTTATGGGAAAGATTTGACAATATTGCGAACACAGACGAGATACAAGAAGCAAAAGCACAACTTAAACCATTACCAGCAGGTACGTATGAGATGAAACTTGTCTCTATAAAAGCGAGCGAAAGTGCAAAAAGTAAGCTACCTATGATGAAAGTGGAATGTGAACTGGTAGACGGTGGGAGAAGGGTTTATTATAATCAAGTTTTACAAAACTTGAATTATGAATGGATTACAACAAAGAATATTGCAACAATCCTTGCGTTTATTGAGGGTATTACTGGTGAAGAAGTGTTGTATAAAGGTCTGGGGAATTTAGCAGATTTAGTAGCTAAAATCGAAACTGACGAGGTTTTTGACATTAGAGTTAGTTATGGTAAAAAAGATATTGAAGAGAGCTTTCCAACTTTCACTGTAATACCAAGAACACCTATTGAAGAAATATTTTCACCAGAGGGTGATGATACTTTCGAGGTACTATAAGAAAAAGTCTTATGGTTCGGACTATAAACGAACCATTAAAACATAGCAGGGAGAGTGATTATTATAATTGTTTATGACTTTGAAGTATTGAAATTTGACTGGTGTGTAGTTTGGTTGGACACAGAAACTCGCAAGACATACGCAATAGTCAATGATGTAGAAAAATTATTCAAATTTTATGAAAAATATAAAAATAGAATCATGGTTGGTTACAATAGTAGAAGTTATGATGTGTGGATATTAAAGGGAATACTATGCGGATTTGACCCATATGAGATAACAGATTGGATTATAAATAAGCATAGAAAGGGATTTCTTTTTTCACGTGAACTGAACAAATTTCCATTGATTAATTATGATTGTTCCGTTGGGTTTAGGTCATTGAAGGAACTGGAAGCATTTCAAGGGCATGATATTCAAGAAAGTAATATACCATTTGACATAGACAGAAAACTGACAGATTGGGAAATGAAGGACTTACTGAAATACTGTAAGCATGATGTTATGGAAACATTTAGTGTCTTTATAGAAACACAAGTAGATTTTGAAAGTCACATGGGATTGATAAAAGAGTATAATCTTGATTTATATTATGTTAATAAGACAAGTACTCAATTATCAGCTGTAATTTTAGGTGCGAGTAAGATAACAAGAGATGACGAGTTTGAAATTAGTACACCAGATGTATTGCAGTTAGGTAAATATGATTGGGTCAGAGAGTGGTATATGGACTGGGCAAAGAACGAACGGAATTACGAGACAATGGAACTTAAAACTGAAGTTGGTGGAATACCACATGTGTTTGGGATAGGTGGAATACATGGTGCAGTAAAAAATTATATGGGTGAGGGTGATTATCTAATGGCAGATGTTGAGAGTTATTATCCTGCATTACTGATTGAATTTGGATATCTTTCAAGGAATGTTTCTCACCCAGAGAAATTCAGAGAGATTAGAGATGAACGCTTGATACTAAAGGAAAACAATGACCCCCGACAACTACCGAGAAAATTGGTACTCAACAAGGCATCAGGTGGGGCAAAAGATAAATATAACCAACTATATGACCCTTTACAATCAAACAACGCTTGTGTAACAGGACAGTTGTTGCTTGTGGACTTGATTGATAAACTAGAAGGTAGATGTGAACTCATTCAGTCAAACACAGATGGTATACTTATAAAATTGTTCGATAAAAAAGACAGAGATGAAATAATCAATCTATCAAATGAATGGTGTGATAGGACAGGAATGAAATTAAAATTTGATAGCGTAAGTAAAGTAATCCAACGTGATGTGAACAATTATATAATCGTGTTTGAGAATGGAAAAATAAAAAGAAAGGGTGCAGTTGTTAAAGAATTATCAATCTTAGACAACGATTTACCGATTGTGAACCGAGCAGTTGTTAATTATTTAACTAACAATATACCAGTAATCTCAACTATAAATGCGTCAATGAGAATGATTGACTTTCAAAAGATAACAAAAATAACGTCAAAATATGAGTATGGGTTTAAAGAAGATGCGAGAGGAAAAGAGCAGTTCACAGACAGTAATGGAAAATTATATATTGGCTCATACAGGCGAGAAAAGGTGCATAGATGTTTTGCAAGTAGCGATTCGAATGATGGTGCTTTTTATAAGAAAAAGAAAACCAAAGGTGGTTTAGACAAAACAGCAAGTACACCGATACAGTGTAAAATAGTCAATTCGGATATTACAGAGATGAAAATACCACAGTGGTTAGACAGGAAATGGTATTGTGAACTTGCTGAAAAAAGAATAAAAGAGTTTTTAGGAGATTAATATGAATTTAAAAAGGTACAAATTAATTATTGAACTAGAAGAAAATAGAAAAACGTGTGTCCATTGTCCTTTATGTGACCATGATTCAAATTGTATCTTACAATCAAATAGTGAAGAATTTGATACATGGTGTCAACAATTAAAACTTTGTCCATTAGAATAGGAGATTAATTTCTCCTTGTTTTTTCTTTGGAAGTATGATATAATAGGATATGTTAGTAAGTGAGGTGAAGTATGGCAAAATTATTTAAAGGATATTTTTTATCAGTGGGTAAAAAACCGCTCTATTCTGTTAAAAACGATATAGATGAAATATTAAAAGAGAAACCAATAAACCATGATTTTGTGGGTTTACTATACGAAGATGTGGTTCAAGTTGATTTCGACACAGAAGTAACTGCAAACAAAGCACTTGAAGTGGTGAAAGCATATAAATTACAATGTGATATTCTCAAAACAACAAGAGGAATACACTTATATTTCAAAACAGACGCACGAATAACAAAACAATCTGTAGGTGTATATAATGCGATGGGTATTCCATGTGACATTGGATTGGGCATCAAGGACAGAGTAGTGCCATTGAGGATAACAGAGGAAGTAGAAATCATAAGGATTATAAATGGCAAAGAGGTAGCGTCCACAACAAAGCGTGTAACAGAGCGAGAGTGGTTACAAACGTATGATACATTGGAAGTAATTCCACCTTACTTTCTACCAATAGGTGGTAAAGATTATAACTTAGCAAAAAGTAATACAAGAAACCAGACATTATTCAGTTATATTTTAAAACTTCAAGTGTCCGATTTTTCAAAAGAAGAAATTAGAAAAACCATAAAAATTATAAATAAACACATACTTTATGAACCACTTGACGATAAAGAAATTGACATAATAACCAGAGATGAATCATTTTCAGAAGAATTATTTTTTGTAGATGGTAGATTTTTACACGACAGATTTGGTAACTATATGTTGACAAATAGTAATATTATAATGATAGATGGCAAGGCACACATTTATACTAATGAAAATTTATACTCAAATGATACAGAAGAATTTGAAAAACGCATGATTGATAAAATACCATCTCTCAAAGATAGTCAAAGAAAAGAGGTGTATAAATATATATCATTGAGATGTAAGAACAAAGGTGTTTTTGCTGAACCACGTTACATTGGACTGAAGAACACAATCTTGGATATTGAAACAATGGAGCAGTTTCCATATTCTCCAAAGTGGGTTATAAACAATAAAATTGAATACGATTATGACGAAACTTCTTATTCAGAATTAATGGATAAAACACTAAACAAAGTGTCAAATAATGATATTGAGATAAGAACTTTGATAGAAGAAATGATTGGATATGTGCTATATAGAAAGAATACCATGCAATCCTGTTTTATTTTGACAGGCGAGGGTAGTAATGGAAAGTCTACAATATTAAATGTTATAAAGAAGTTAATAGGTAAAGGAAACTATTGTTCGTTGGACTTAAAAGAGTTGGAAGATACTTTCAAACCTGCACAGTTATATAACAAATTAGCTAATATAGGTGATGATATTTCATCTAAATATTTGGAAAGTTCGAGTATATTTAAAAAAGTAGTTACAGGTGAAAGTCTGGTGGTGCAACGGAAATACGAACAACCATTCGAGTTAGAATCATATGCGACACAGATATTTTGTGCAAACGAATTACCACCAGTTCACGATAAATCAGATGGTTTTAGCAGAAGAATAGTAATTATACCATTCATGGCAAGGTTCACTAGATTAGATATTGACTATGACCCATTTATAGAAAGTAAACTTTTACTTGACATTAACATGGGATATGTGTTAAAATTAGCTATAGAAGGACTTAGAAGATTATTGATGAACACAGGGTTTACAAAATCGCACAAGAGTGAAAGAGAAAAGAGTGAATATGTGAAATCCAACAATAACGTATTAGACTGGTTAGATGATGAACCAAAAATACAGCACGAGGTCGTTGGTGAGATATATAGACAGTATGCCATATGGTGTAGTACAAATGGTAATACTCCCTATAAAAGAAATAATTTTGGTAAAGAACTTAAAAAAAGTAAAGGACTTGTATCTACACCACGTTCAATAAATGGAAAGACAGTGCGTATTTATGAGAGAGAGGAAGAAGATGAAAATAAATAGAGGTGATGTGTTTTTAATAGACTTAGGGGTAAATCTAGGTTCGGAGCAAAATGGTATTCGTCCTTGCGTTGTCGTTCAAAACAACGTGGGGAATGAATATTCGCCAATTACAATAATTTGCCCAATGACTACTAAAAATAAGTCAAGCGTTGCAACGCATGTTGAGTTACAATTTAATGGTAAACAAGCATTGGTGTTGTGCGAACAGGTACGAGCAGTTGATAAAAGTAGATTGTTTCGAAAGGTTGGAGTTTTAAGCACACAGATTATGCAAGCAGTGGGTGAATCAATCAAATCGACATTATCAATCGAATAGGGAGGGTTAAATGAAAGATTTTAAACACATCAAAATTCTTCAACAATATACATATGACGATGTAATTTATGGTACTTATTTTGTAAATTGGAAAGGTGGAAACTATTTGTTTATAAGGACTGACGAAAAAGTAGCGGTAGCATCTCATTTACAAGGTAAATTACCAGACAAGAGCCTTAGCATGTTAAGAGATGACGTGACCGCAGACTTCCTCAAAGAGTTAAAATTAGATGGGTGGAATGTTAAAAATGTATCACGAAGTATTTTTTGCGACAATACAGATTAGAAATGTGAATGTAAAAAATTGAAACAATAAAAGGGGAAGTCAAATGAAAGAAATGATTCTGTGTAAAATACATTACAAAGAATTTGCACCGACTAAATATGCAAGGAAATTGAACGTAGTTGAAGGTACATTACAAGAATGTGAATTTTGTATAGAGATTAGAAATAGAGCAATAATGACCAATACTTCACAGGGTGAAGAGTATGACATAGGTACTGATGGGTGTGAAGCAGGTGTTTGTCCTGTTAGATAACACAAGAGTATTTGTTGCAGGTGAATATAATATAAAGGAGAATTAAATGGGTACTATAAAATTAAGATATGGGGACATACAAAGAAACGATTTAAACACAGAGGAACTACTTTTTATTTTAAGAACAGAATTTATAATAGATGATGTGATGATAGCTACTGAACTTAATTTCATTGATTTCTATGCCAGTATTGGACTAGAAGTTAGCAAAGGTACGCCCACAATGTTTGATGCTGACTTTCAATTTGACTTATTGGGTGCGATTACACTAGACTATTACATGCCACAGCTATTCACGATATATGCAAAAGATGGAGTATTTAAAATAACGCCAGAAGCGACCGAGGTGATAAAGGGTGTTTAATAAGAAGTTAAAAATAGAGTTGACTACTGGAACGCTTCCAACTAGAGTAAATCATACTGACGCTGGATTTGATTTATATTCACCAATGACCTGTATAATACCTGCAAAGGGTCACTTCACAATAAACTTAGGTATAAAATTAGGACTTTCAAAGGGAACAGCTGGACTTATATATGCCAGAAGTGGATTAGGCACAAGATTCGGGATTACACCAAGAAATAAGGTTGGTGTTGTCGATGAAGGGTATCGTGACGAGGTGTCGGTGACACTTTCAAATGACTCTATAGTGCCTTATTTGGTCACTGTTGGGGATAGAATCGCACAGTTGGTGGTGACAAAGGTTGAGTACCCAAAAGTTGTTAAAGTTGACAAAATCAACATTAAAAACGATAGAGGGGGTGGACATGGTTCAAGTGGAAAATAATATGCACAATAAAAGGACTATAATATGCACAAAGGAGATGATATTATGTATGAGGAAAAATATACTTACGGTGATACATTAACGTATATAAAATACAACCCAAATGAAGGGTTTGCGTTTGGGGAAAACTACACATTGACAGGTATCACATATGATTTCGATGGAGCACCTATATACGGTGTTGAAACAAACGAGGGTACGACACTATATTCACTGGACTACTTTTTGAAAGTAGAGTGTACTGAAATACCAGATATGGTTAATCAACCGAACCATTATCTAGTTGGTGGAATAGAGGTTTTAGATTATATTCGAGCAAAGTTGACACCCGAAGAATTTAAGGGGTACTTAAAGGGAAATATATTAAAATATATATCAAGAGCGAGCTACAAAGGACAAGAGTTCACAGACATGGAAAAAGCTGGGGTGTACCTTGACGAATATAGGAAAGTAAACAAAATGGTTGAGAATTAATTTTCTCAACTTTTTTCTTGACTTTGGGTTGTGGGTATGATATAATAGGTTATACCAAATAAATAAAAAAAGGAGAACAAACATGGACAGAGAATTAGTAAGATTAGAACTTGAAGGATTAAAAAAAGAACTAGGTGATATCCACGAGGGAGTAAAAGAACTGGTTGAAGAACTTAGAGATTATCAAGACAGCTTACACTTTTCGCTTTTAACAGAACTTTATAACACCGACAATTATAACATCGAAGTTACAAGCGACAATAATATCAGAATACATTTTTATGACAACAAGTATAACAGAAGGGAAAGAACAAGTGCATTAAAACTTTTCAATGGTCAGTGGGAACAAGTAATTTACATGACAGGCGAGTACCTGTATGTTTTGACCCAAGAATATATGACAGAACAAAAGGTATTTCAAACAATCAAAGCGAGGAAATTATAATGATAAATAGACTAGCTGGTAAAAAAGTATATATTGCTGGAAAAGTCACAGGACAAGAGGAAATTGCCAAAAAAAGATTTGGAGATGCAGAGAAAGCTATCAACAATTTTTCTCCTACATCTTCGGTGATGAATCCAACCATATTACCACTGGGGTTCAAGCATAATGACTACTTGCGAATTTGCATTGAAATGCTTAAATCATGTGACGTTATGATAGTATTACCGAACTGGCAACCAAGTGTGGGTGTACAAATGGAGTTAGATGTAGCACTGGCAGAGGATATTGATATCTACTTCTTAGGGGATTTGCTTAGTGAGAAGGACTTACTTTTTTCGAATGATGATTGTGACACAACTGACATATATCGTGCGATGNACAGGCTCTGTAGATAACAAAATATAAGTTGACATGTACTTGTGAATATGGTATAATAAACCAAGAAATTAAATAAGTGTCTGGGAGGACAAATATGAATGAACTTACAACCATGGAAATGTTAGAAACAATCAAGGTAATGAGGGTCAACGCAATTCAAAAAACTACAAACGCTGGTTATTCTCTTTCTTTGAGAGAGAAAGCTATGCTAGATGGCGAACTTGAAATGTTGACAGCATTAGTATCATATTTTGAACCAATATTAATTAGGTATAAATGAAAAGGTTATACTTCTGGACAGCAATATTAAATGAAGGAGATGTAAAGTGAAAAAGAAAATGATAATTGAGATACTTAGGAACGAGTGGGAAATGAGTAAATTAATGTTAAAAGAATTTCCAGACTGTAATCATCTACATGGTCGTGAAGAAGAAGGTAAACATTTATTATTTAGAATTGGGGAGGAAGATTATGTTAATAACTCAAATTGCAAGTAAAGAAGAACAAGAAACAGTCATAAGAATTGAATATGAAGCTGGTGAGATTTTCATATTTAGCAACAAATCCACAATAATGAAAAAGCTACATGCATTAGCAGTCAAACACAAGATAGAACCTATACAAGTAGAGTTTAGCAATAAAAAAATCTTTTCATTAGAATATATGTTTCCTATATCAATGATAGGTAGCTTTTTGAAACTTACAATATTTAAAGCAGTGTAAGAATGAAGGAGGGTGGTAAATGAAAGTATATACACAATTAATTGCTGGGTGCATATGGTGTCCTTTTCATACAAGATATGGTATGGATAATACTGATGAAGGTCGTTGTGATAAAGTTCACGTGAGAAACGACAATGCAAAGCTAATCCGAGAACACGAGTTAAGGTCTGTGACTAATGACTATTGTGATTTTATGGTATTTCCAGACTGGTGTCCATTAGAAAATAAGGGGGATTGAAATGACGTACCGAGAAGCATACATGAAATGTGAGACGTTGGACGAGTTATTAAAAGTGGTTGAAGATGACCTTGCGATAGGTTTAGTAGTAAACCCCGACAGGATTCCTATTATAAAAAAGGAAGCCGAATATGTTGCTAATTTAAAATTTAGGAATGAGGTGAAATGATGATTGGTAAAATAACAGAATATAGAAATTTAAAAATTTATGATGAAATTTATATTTTAGACCACTACACAATTAAAAAGACATATGTAAAAGGATTTCGCAAAGATTATGAAAGTGACGATTCTGATTACATGGTCATATATGTTGAGCATGAGTTCGGGAGCGACCATTATGAAGATATTTATGAAAATGCCAAAAGTGCTGAACGTGGTGTACAGAATAAAAAAGATAGATATGATAGATATGTAACAAGACCAAGATAAAAAAGAGGTGAAATAAATGAGAGTTCTATTTATACCAATAGATAAAAGTACCCCTGTTTGGGGTGAGTTCGAGACGAGAATCAGTTCTACATCTATTTTAGTGCGTTACAGTCCATTTCCAAACTATTACAGATTGGCAGTGGTTCACATATCACGAATACTTGAATCCGAGGGTCACGCTGAATGGAATACACCTGTATTGTAATAACTTGAGTGAGACCTCATGGTGGGGATATGACCTGCAAAGTCATAAAAAGTGGGTTCGAATCCCACCTT
>JGI1221J13441_10001240_pt1 | contig 10927 bp, 10 predicted proteins | sample LakVidmifraction_4_FD_13441 | JGI IMG/M metagenome (IMG submission 13441) | reverse complement strand
TTGCTCTGATTGACGATAGCAAAGCGCTGAGACTCGACGACAAACTGTGTCAGAGTACCGGTATTAACAAAGCCAACGCCGCCAGTCAGATCCCCGATAGTTGCTTTGAAGCCCCACTGGGCCCTAAATTTATCGTCTACATCTTTAGCAACAAAGGCCCATTCTGAAAGAGTTCCGGTTTCAAGCCCAAGTGTGATGGTGTACGCATCAATATGGCCACTGATTAAATCATCGGTGTTATATAACACTTTATTGTAAACACCGGTTATGTCGGAGTCGAGCGAGTCCAGCGCCCCAGGGACATCAATGGCTGTCTTCCCTATCTCACCCAACGTGTCGTGATATGGGCCCTTGACGTCGTATCGATTTACGTGCCGTATCCAATAATAACCAGTAAAGGACGTGCCCGGCACGTCGCTATAAAGCGCTGAGCTTACAGTAACTAATAAACCTGCGCTGCCTAGAACGCTGCCAGCAGAGCGCCATACCTCGGTATAAGCGTGCCCGGTGTATAATGGCTGATCCCAACTTAATAACACGGAGGTATATCCGTTAGTTACTTTAAAGCCGGTTGGCTGGGTAGGTGTCTTGACCGTTTCATCAGTAGGTTGACTAACAACACCACTGCCAGGCGAAAAAGACATTCCGTTTAAATTGCGCCTCACCTTAACAATGGTCAGTGATTCCAGATCCCGAAATGTCACCGCTTTATCAAGCTTGTCGCCACTGGCGCCGGTGAGCACTTCGGCTATTTGAGAAAGTGCACTGATCGCCTTTTTATCATCGCCCCGGGGAATGGCTGCGTACTTTACGCGCTTAACGGCCATGCTGGACTTCTTTCATGTTGGTGCCAAAGGCAAGTTGATGAATATCGGCTGTGCCGGTGACGGTGATACTGCACTCATAACCGCGAATAGCAGGAAGCCGAAAGACCGGTGACGTACCAGGCACTTGATTAAGTGAACCGGCTAAGCTGGGGTAGTTGATAATTTCTTGGCCATCAACGCTGATCACAATGGCTATATTTTCAGGGTTTGGAGTGTCAACGTAAGCACAAGACGGTGAAGCGCGTTGATCTAACCTAATAACCTTGCTCCATGTGTAACTGAGTGGCGTCTGTATGTAGTCAAATACTTTTAACCCGCCATCTTTCACCATGTAAAGTGAATCGCTTTTAAGGTCGTTATAGAGCGCTGTGGCTGTAAAATCCAATTCAATGAAATCCCCGTTTCTGGGGTCAAAGATAAAGCCCTTATAGGCTGAGTAAAACGCTATGTACTTTTCTTCGTAATACGCTGCACTGATGTTGTAAGGGGAGTAGGCTGCCCATTCTTTTTTGTTGAATAACCCTGCCGTGATAACTTTCGCCGTGCTCGCACCAATAGCGACTAATCCGTCTGGGCTGGCATAAATAGCATACTCGCCCATATCAACCATGGATCTGGCAGAGGTGCACGCTTGGGCTAGTTCAATTTGTTGGCCACTGATAGCGTCAGGCGAAACGCCCGAAAACAGGTATGGTTTCCCCTTGGTGCTCACAACTGCCCCGTTACCAACAGCAACAATAGCTACTATTTCATCCTGAGTGGTTTGCTGGTACTCAACTGGCCAGGCGTGGGGGAGATATGCTTCGCTAAAGCAGATGGTGTTTCCGGTGAACCCGGCTGCAATGCCATTGGCCATCGAGATAAGCCCATCCATACTTTGAATAGGCTCTGCAAAAGTCCAGGTTTGCAGTACGGGCCCAAGTTGGCTCTCTGGTAACGAGTCGGAGTAAGCGGTATTCGCAATTGGAATGGTCACAACTAACTGATAGGCATCGCCGCTGATGTTGGTGCGGTATATGCGCTGCTGGGTAATGTTTTGATCGTTTGTTCCCACACCTGGAAGATCTAGGTTAACGGCAGCATCAGGATTTAGTCTCAAGGCGTTAGGATTCAATATCGTTGCCTCTCCCGACAGTAAACTCGGCATGCTTTCTTCGCCAAACTCATTTACATAGGTCAGCACATAAAAACGGGTTATGTCGTCGTCTTGCCCTTCTCGGTTTTGTGGGTTGTTGCTGTAACTAGCTATAACAGGGGGGTTAGGCTGCTTGACACCCATGCGATACGATATAGCTGGCATTGTTCCTGTGCCAGTCGCTACCGTATTGGCTGTCATTCTTGGTACGGACTCGCCGGTATAATAAACTCTGTCATACGGATCGTTATTAATAGGAGAGTTAATTGGATAGACTTCGCTTACCCAACTAAACCAATTCGACTCCCTATATAAAAATATGGTTTTGGGCACTGTCACTAATACCACTGGGTTTGTAAAGTCCCCAAACCATGACATTTCAGTTATTGACTTCAACCCTCCATAGGACTGCAAGCTACCTGAATCAAACCGACAATTAATCGCCAGATCAGCATTATTTATAGGTAACTTGGATGACTCGATTAGTGGCACCATGCCTGCAAACTTGTCTATCAATAATCTCATTTAGGCACCTAGTTGAATTTCGGGATTTGCATAGTGAGCTCAGCGTTGTTACCGCCCATCATCATGGCGATCCGTTTTTGGTCGATGAACCCCTCAAACTCCTGGTAAAACGTCATGGCTGATTGAGGATCGTGCCACGGTGTGCCGACCATGCGCTTGATCTGCCAAATTGCCCCAGCAATAAGCCCCTCAAAATGTTCCTCAAAGACGTCTTCGGGCAATTCATCGGTATCAAATGCGGGTTTGAGCGTGTAGGTAACGCTCAACGTCATGTCGGTTTTAGGTGTGGGGTAAAGCGTAATTGACTTTTTACCGGTTAAGGCGAATAGCTTGGGTGTGCCTGTGCCGTCTATATCCAGTAAATGAGGGGATGGAATTAACTGGGTGCTGCCATCTTTAACCTCGGTGACAACATCAATCGATGCCGACTCCAACGGGAATGGCATCTCATAGGTAGCCTTATCAGCGGTCACCGCAATATCAACGGTTTCCACCCAGGCTTGTGTTTTGGTGAAATATTCTTTAGCCGAACTGAGCATTGCGCGACTAAACACAATGCTCGGCAAGTCGGGGCAGAAGCTTGCTGCGTACCGCGTGTACTTTTTGAATTTAGCCATTACGGTTTTCAGTCTTCGCCATAGCTGAATCGGCTTGTGTTTTTGTGCCGACGCTGGTTTCGGCTGCGTTAAGGTGGGCAACAGCTCGCTGTCCATTTTCCGCGTAATCCGCATCTTTGCTGTATGCCCGGTAAAGCATAAAGTCAAGAATAGGGTTTAAGAAGCTGTCATCTACTGCAATGACCGTGATATCAGTTTCAAAATTAGCAATGGGTGATGCTGCAGGGGCAAACGGGTACATAATTTCAATCTTATGCCCTGTCGCGGTTGGCCGAGGGTAAATGTAAAATGTACGCGGATCCCGCTCATCATAGACAAAATGGTCTATCTCGGCATCGGTGTGCGAGTGCCAGTCATCATATTGATCGTCTAACTGGTTGCGGCTCAGTTGGCGTATAGGTCTGCCCGATACGATATTGCGCGTAATAGTGAACAGCGCCAGGGCATCATCAGGTAGCGCTTGCCGTGTGTTTGTTTCATCCACGATAAAATCCACGGTCTTGGCTGACTTATCCGGGCGACGGTTGACAACAAACAAGATCGCATCGTTGTACCAATTCAACCATTCAGCCTTGGGCCAGCGAACGCTCGTTTTATCCTGCGTGATAATTTCTGCGCGACTGATTAAGTCCACAATCTTGGTTGTTGCCATGTTAGTTAACCCTCGTCTTCGTCAAAATCAGGCATGGCGTCGGTCAAGCCACCGTTTTCCATCGCTTCGTCATAAGCAGACTTGGTGATCATTGCTAAGCCAAACTTGTTACGCTTTTGTTGGAGCTTGAGGGCGCGAGTAGCGATAAATACGCGACCTTCTTTATTCTGCAAGTAACCATACGGGGCTACTTTGGCTGATTGTTCTTTCTTCTGAGCCTGGCTTGCTGCCTTTTTCTGAGCTGCGCTAGGCGCCTTTTCATTTGAATCTGTCATTTTGTTTTTCCCAATAAAAAGCCCCGCACTTGGCGAGGCTTGTTTAGATTGATAACGCTATGGATTAACCCAGCGTTATGACTGAGTGGCCTAATTGCTCAGGCTTTAACACATCGAAACCGTAAATCATCAGCGTCCGCATTAAGTCAGCGAATTTTTTCTCACTGCGTAATGTTTCCATCTTCTCGATTTGGGCGGCAAACGATAGCGCCGACTTGTGACCNAACAACACATCGTACTTACCAGTCGTCACGTTNAGGTGACGAGATGAGTAGATGTGCAAGCGGTCAATCATGCCGATTTTACCGGTGCGCAACGTAGACTGGCCATCACCAGATAAGCTGGCGTCTTTGAGTTCAGACGTTTTGATGCGCGCACAAACAGAGGGCGGCAACACTACCCAGCGCTCTGTGTCCGGGGTGTCGGTTTCATCCAAGCAAACGCCGTAACGCTCAACTAGAATATCCACGATGTTCGCACTGGTTACCGCAACAGGTGCCGCAGTAGTGCCCAGGTTGATACCCGCCGTGTCATTACCCGCCGTTGCACCAGCGTTAACGGCTGCAGCACTGGCGTAGATTGAACCCAAGATGTTTTTATCAACGTGGATTTTCATCCGGCGCGAGTTTTCTTCGGCCCATTTGTCCAGCAACTTAATATCACTTTGATACGCAGCTACATCGGGCAGTCGAACGTTGGTGTAATGACCTTGATCGATTTTCAGCGATACGTTGGGAGACTCAAGTAATGAAACTTGCAAGTCTTGATCATCTTCATAATCGAAGACTTCGCCATCAGGCACAGTACGGATGATAACTTCATCACCATGTGATTTGATTTCGCCTTCATAATCCGTGTTAGAGATTTCTTCGTACGCCGTGTTGGCGTAAAACTTATTTAAAAGCTTGGCTGACCAAACCTGTGGGATGAATTTGCTTGCGTTGCTCGCGCCGGTGGACGAATAGTTTGGTGAACCGGCAAGTGTGGGATAACCCATAATATATACTCAAATCATGGGCTGTGCTGGTTAGGGTTTTAAATCCCCGTTTTGCATAGCCCGATTAAGACTTTGCTCTTTCTTCTCAAATTCCTCTCGCGTGAACTTGCCTTTGCGTTGGTCGCTGTACAGCTTGGTAACATCGTCACCGGTCCATACGTCCGGTTGTGCGTCGTTATCACCTGATCCAGTTTGACCACTCACATCAACATGTTTAGCTAAGGGGTTTTCGGTATAGCTAGAGCGCTCTTGGGCTTTAAAGTCGGAATAGAATTGGGCGGCGGCTTCAACGTTGCCGTTGTTAAAGTGCTGAGCTAGAAAATCTTGGCGTGAATTGCCAGTGCCGGGATGGTTTTGAGCAAGCCAGTCGTGAAACAGTGGATCCCCATCGGTCTTTTGGAAGTCTATGCTGCGCGCTTTAAGCATTTGCGTTAATGAAGTAATTCTCATATCCCGCGAAGCCTGTGAGCTTGAACGTTGCATATCTTCGACCTGCTGGCGTAACTGCCCTACTTCTTCACCGCTGGACGGTGTGGCGTTTTTCTTGATCATCCCAAGGATTGCGTTTGCTAAATCATCCCCATATTCACTCGCAATGTAATCAGACACCTCTTTATCACTGGATACCTGCTCTTGCCCTTTCGAGCTAAGTTGTGATTCCAATTCAGAGATGCGTTTTGTTAGCGCACTCGTGTCGCCATTATCTGATTTTGCGTTGACCTGGTTGCGTAACGACGATATTTCATCGTTTAGGCGTGGAAGTTCAGCTTTGTACTTGCCTTGTAACACATCGTACTTGGCTTCTGAGATGCGAAGCTGTTCACGTAAATCTTTAGAGTCTGTCGCTTGTACCGGCGCAGGTGTTCCATCATTATTTTCGTGCTGTACGTTATTTTCCTGCTCACCAGTATTCAGATCACTGTCCTGAGTTGGTGTGCCTTTATCGCCACGGACGAACGAATCTGCTTCATCCGCTGCTTTTTGTCTATCGAGTTTAGAGCCTGACATTTACTTTCCTTTTGAGCCTTGGGAGCCTTTGCCGGTATTCCCGCTGGTATTCTCTGGACATAAAAAAGGCCGCACAATGGCGACCTGGTTAAACCGGTTTCCCGGTTATTCGTTAAACAAACCTTTGAATGTATCGATGTTTTCAAAGAGATTGCATAATTCGTTTAATTGTTCGACTGCGCCCTGAGCTCGATACATGGTGTTTGTATCGTCGCCGGTTGATAGGGCCTCCACGGCTGCTTCACGCTCCAGGCGTAGCAATTCAGTAATGGCGTTTAATGTTGGTCTGCGCTCTTCACGCAACCGTACTAATAGAGTGAGGGTCTTTTTACTGAGCGTTTGGTTGAGCATCGGCCTCACCCTCTTGCGGTTGTTGCTCCTGCTGCGCAGTTAAGCTTTGCATCATATCGTCAAGCGTGGGCACCACTCGTCCGGCTGGGAACTCGGACGCTTTGCTGGCTTCTTCAAGCATTTCACGACGGCCTTTCACCCCGATGATCTGCATATCGGTTGGGTTATTGGTCATTTGCATGAATTCCATTTGACGCATGGCGGTTGCTTCTTTGTGCATTAGCGCGTCGCTTCCCCGGGCAATCACCTGGGCATCGCCTTTAACGTCATTGGGCACCTCTGGATCTATCATGGCTGACTGATAAAGATTGGCCACTAACGGCTCAATGACGTATATATCAACGCCTCGGACAATGCTCTTTATGGTCTTACTCGCCGCATTCATCAGCATTGATAAGCCTGACGCTGTTTTACCTGCCCCGGCCGCATTGTCGCTACCATAGGCGTAGGCTGGTATGCCTGATATGTTGTCAGCTTGCCTTTCAAAGCGGTCATACACACCAAGAAGCTCTTGCGCTTTAATATCTGGCGAGAAAAACGAAATGCCGGGCTTAGTTTGGCCTTGTTTGCTTGAATATAACCAAACTTTAAGCGGCTTAATCGATGTGACAGATTGACCAGGTGGTAATTGCGCAACATCCACGGCAGTTTGTGGCCCTGAGCCCAGCGCTATGTTATTCACCAGCGCTCTTAATGTGGCATTACATACGCCTTGAACGTCTTCCAACAGCTCAGGTAGTGATTCACCGTTAAACGAGCCTGGCACGTCGCGGAACGATGATTTGTAATAACTCGACTTGCCCGTTGGGTCAGGATTGATAGCCGCACGTATGGTGTAACCGCCAATAACCGTAACGACTACGCTATATTCTGCGTACAGGTCCTTTACTTCTTCATCAATGCCCCATTCATCTAACTGTTTACCTTGGATCGAGCCGTGAAATTCAAGACCGTCAATCATGTCGTAATCACCATTAAATACAGACGACTTACCCTCTAAGTCTTCTCGCTCACCAGTGTTAAACGCCCATTCACGCAAGCCACCTTTGCGATATTCCGCCAGAGCCATAGTGATGTTTTTACCGTCATAACCTTTAGCTGTTCGCATCATAGCGAGTTCAGCCGGGGTAAAGTGGATGTGTTCAATGTTCCAGCTATCACCGATTTTTGTCATCGACGGGCTAGGGTAGAAATTAAACGGGCTCACACGCCTGAATTTACGCACAATCTTTTCGCTGATTTCGGGTGCGAAGTTGCCTTGCTCGTCCTCAACCCACTTAACTTTTAATTCTTTACGGTAAATTGGGCCTTTAAGAATGGCGTAGGGGAATGTAACCAGATCATCAATGAACGAATCGAACTCAGCACGGTATCCGCCCTCAGCGAGTATGTCGCCGATGTAATCAGCCATGCCCTCCATGCGCTCTTCGGCTTCTTGCTTAACTTCATCCTTAATGCGATCTTCATGCTTTTTAAGCAATGCTTCGATATTCTCCTGGGGAATGCCGGTTTCCATTGCGGCCTGAATAGCCACGGTCACCATTTCTTCTTGAATGCTCGGGTCCAATTCAGGTACCGGCGTAGGCTCAATGCTAAACGGTCTGTCACCAGAGCCAGAATATAAGTCGGAGATCCATGCTTTAGCTGCAGTACACTTTGTGCCGATGATGTTCATGTACATTGCTGAGCCGCCCTGGGCATGTATTTCAGCTAACTTATCAGCGGGATATTGTCCTTTGCGCAACCGTAAGCAGTTAGTGAGGCGATCACGATGGCGAGAGCGATGTGTTTTAGCGGCAGACCAGCATGATCGAACGTGTGCAGCTAAGTTATCAACTACCTCAATGCGCTCATTTTTAGCTTCATCCAGGCTTTCAGCTTCGCTTTGCTCTTTTTCAAGTTGAGGCGCTGAGCGCGTTTGCAGTAACCCGGCCATTATGACCAACCCCCTGCGCCCTCTACAACTATTTCAACTGAGTGGTTATACATATCGTTCATAGAATCTCTTATTGCGTTTAGTGCTACAGCGAATGTTCTGAATGCGTCAGATGGGTGACTGGCTTCGTCATGACATGGCTTTGACTTCCAAACCCCGTACTTGTCGTCCCACTCTTTGCGGTACGCTTGCAGGCCGTTAAAGCCTAGTTCAGTGCGTTTTTCATCAAACCAGCACATTGGAAGTACAGCTCTGACCGCTTCAATACCATCAGCAATGGATAGTTTGGCAGCAACTTCAAACGTAATACCCAATGATGCTGCTTGCTCAATCCGTGAAAGACCTGTGCCAAACTCTCTGTGTGAAATATCGTGAGGACCTACATGCAGTCCGTATGAATAACCCAACTTGTGTGATTTGCTATCAAGCATTTTCTTGTAGAATGCCAACCCCTCGCCGCTGTTTTCGTAGTAATCGATAACCCGGTACTCTCGGCCAACCTGCTGGATGAACCAGATACAGGTCATGTCACTGATCCCTAAATCCCAGAACGTATGAACTAGTGCGCTCGTTTCAAACGGCACCCCGGTTAATCTTTCCTGAGCATAAATGTCGTCAATCTGGCGTTTGTAGTACGCGCCCTCCACTGACTGCTCAAAAGCTTCGTCGGGTGTAGATGGGTATTCACGCTTAATGTCGGCCCCGAGTGAGGTTTCTTTTTTGCTGTACCAGGCTATCTGGCCGCTGCTTAACCGAATGCCGTACTTTTTATCCAGTGAGTCGGCGTAATCCATCAGCCTAAGCGGTGGCCCCTCACTTTCTTCCAACGTATAGCCGGCGTTATCAAACCAGGGGTAGAAGAACAGCTCCCAATCCATTGATGTTGGGGTGATCCCTTTCTTTTGCCTTACCTCTGCCGCTTTGCAGTAATCAAAGAAGTAGCCACTTTTCCCTTCTGCCGTGCTTTCGATTGTTATTACGCAGTCTTGGCTTACCGCTTCAAACGCGCCCGTAACAATTTCTTTCGCTTTATGCGGGAATCGAGCGCAGATTTTACCGAACTCACTAACATGCAGATAAGTAAGCGTGCCACCACGAAAAGAAGTGCCAACCGAAACGCTAGAGTCATTAACAAAAACCAACTCCCCAGCCCGGCCAATTTTGGCAGGCATCATGCCTTTTACGGTGTCCGGCAGGTTGTCGTAAGCGAACTCAATCTTTTCCCGAAATAATCTGATTGAATCGTCGCGTGAATGCGTTATTACAGCGCATCGGGTATTATCATTAAACAAGCAGGCGTCGAGCATGAAGATCATCATGAACGTGGTAAAACCTAACTGCCTGGCTTTTAGAATGATGTTGCGATAGTGCATGTTTTCAAAGAAATGCAGTTGCTGCTCATTCAGNTGAAATTGTATTTTTTTGCCAGACTTATCGGTGATGTAATAAAGATTATTTATTCGCCAGCGCCAATCGCTCAAATTGTCGATCAGCTCTTGCTCGGTCATTTTCGCTTACTTTTTAGTCATTTTAGGTAGCACTACGCGATTCTCTGCGTTTCTTTTTGATATATCGGCAATCAAGTTAGTCACCGTTAAATCTCCAGTGAGTTGCTTTTGTTCTTTAAACGCCTGGACATCAACGTGCTTACCAAGTAGCTCAAGATTCTTAACTTTGTCGGGCCACTTTATTTTACGCAATACCGTTTGGGTGTCGCCGCTCATGATTTCTTGCAGATCTAACCCGCTTATCGTTCTGCGCCAACATACTGGCCAATCGGTGATAGCTCTCATTGAACCGTCACCATGCAGAATGTCAATAACGTCCATCTCGTCTATTTCAACCAAGCGCTTGAGCACGTAATCAGCGTCAATTTTTGTTCTTTCGATGCGTTTTGATTTAGCTTTTACGATGGCTTCTTGCACATTAGCAATTATTAGCAGTCGTGCAGCCTGCCCAGCCGCTGCATTTACGCTGTAACCTGCTCTGATTGCCGCTTGTTTGCCGTTTAGGTCAACAACGTACTCATCGACGAATCTTTGGCGCATTGCAGTTATCTTTCTAGTCACTTATGCAACCTTTATTCACTTTTAAATATATATCACCGCAATACCTGTCACTTTTATTCAGATATTCATTACTTATGCGGTTTTTATTCACAATTAACCTTAAACCTCTCTAAAAACTTTGGCCAGGCTTAATGTCCACTGGTAATTTTTGCCAGCAAATACTTGCCCAGTCGTTAGTTCTTTATTCATTATCTGCTCTCATGTTTGTTACGGGTGTGCTCAACCAGTACAAAAGCTCTGGTGTAAAGTTATGCTGATAGTCGTCACTGATGTAAGTACAGGCGTGGGCTACTATCTCAGAGCAAAACCACTGCTCTGGGTTCTGCCATTGTTTCCTAAAGAATATGCCCCACAATCCAGATAAGTCGAACTCCATGCCTAGCTTACTGCGAGCTCTTTCAATATCGCCGATCATTTGTCTAACTTCGAACTTGTCGTACCGGGCTTTGAATCTGTCGATCGGTGTGAGTGTTACCCCAAAGCCGCCCATCGCTTCAATGACGTTATCACCGTCAACTATGGCAACGTGTGACCA
>JGI1221J13441_10001237_pt1 | contig 10935 bp, 13 predicted proteins | sample LakVidmifraction_4_FD_13441 | JGI IMG/M metagenome (IMG submission 13441) | reverse complement strand
CAGCACCTGTGCGCCGAAATGCTGCATACCAGCCAGAGATCATGGAGGCAGTGGGAAACCGGCGACCGCAAGATGCACCCGGCATTCTGGGAGTTGGCACAAGCAAAACTAAAGGAACTTTATTGATGCAAAGCGTAAAGCCGATCCGCGACAGACCATTCCAGACGCTCGACGAACTGGACGCCTACGTTGATGGCCCGCGCATCCAGTGCCTAGAATGCGGCCGGTGGTTTCGCGGCCTGGCCACTCACCTGTCTCGCATCCATGGCATTACGCATGATGACTACCGTAAAAAGTGGCACATACCAAAACGCTACGCGCTTTCCGGGACTGCCACACGCGAAGCGCTATCTTTGCAGATGCAGGACCTGATCACTTCAGGGCGCCTGACCTATGACCATCTTCCGTCTGCTGTGGAATCTGCCCGAATGAGCGGACGACGACGAAAATCACCCGTCGATAACGCTCGCCACCGCAGGCTTATCTCTGAACAGCGCCCTGGAGACCATCACAAGTTTCCGCCAGGGGCTAAACGAAGCGATGGCCGGGATGCCGATCGTAAACGCGAATACCAGATCGCCTACCGGGCTCTCAATCAAGGCGACCCAGCGCCCATGCAGCACTATCGCACAAAATACCAAAAGAATTGATGGCCAACCCGTGCCAAAAGAAGGGCTTAAATCTAAACACAAGCCGGGTTTAATCCCGGCATTCTGGGAGCTGGCACAGATAAAACTGACTGAAAGCCCTGGTGCGCACAAAACCCCCAACTAACCTTGATCTTAATTTCAGGGAAACAAAAACGACAAGGATCGCTCATGAAAAATCTATTGACTGGAATATTAGCTTTGCTGGCCCTAACGTTGGCCTTTCCTTCCATGGCGCTGACAAGACTGTCAAGTATGGAGGCAAACCATGTTTTGGATGCGAAAATAGAAGGCGTATACCGCCCCGCATTTGGGGAGGGCGCTCTGTCGTTTTTCAAGCGTCATGAAAACACGCTGTACGCTGTTCAGGGCGATAGTGCAGGCTCTTTTGTGATTGATTCTGTTCAGACCAACAGGTCCGTTGACCCAGTTATGGTTCACCTTGTTGGCCCGAACGGCGATCTGACCACGCTTAAATTGTCATTTGGCCTTATTGAGATGACATTCTCTGATGGCAGCACTGTAAATCTAAAGCGTGTTCGAGACCTTATCGGCCATGACCAGGCAAAGCTGGACTCCGTCTTGCCAATGATCCGACCTTTAGGCATTGATCTTGACTGTGACTATGTACGGACCAGTGTTGAGCGTGCCGTTTGCGAAAAAAGCACGCTGACTGAGATGAATACGGCAATGACAGCCGGTTACCAAGCGCTACTTCGGTACGCAGAAGGGCCGGAGGACGCGCAGTTTTTTAGGGGGCAGCAGCAAGAATGGGTGGCCAAGCGCAATCAGTGCGAAAGCATTGAATGCCTCGAAGAAAGCTACGGGCGACGACTGAGCGTGATGGGCGACATGGTAAACTTTTTGAGCAATCCTCAGGGGCAGGCGCAGTAGTCTCAAGCCGGAAACATCCACCCGACCACATCCGAGAATCGCCCTAATATAACCCTCACTGCAATCGCACTGAGGGTTTTTTTATGCAACAACCACCTGTCATCATTTACAACCTGAAAGAGCGTGGCCGCAAGCACCGCGGCGTTGAGCGCAATTTCGATATTCCCGCCTTGGTCGCGTCAATCAATGGCCCTGCTACCCAGGAGCGCATCAACACGCGCGGTATGCTGGGCTTTTTTGGCCACTGGCCGCGCCTGCGGTTCGGCTTTGAGCCCGCCGAGGGTGGCATTGCTGACGGCAATTCCCAGACAATAGAGCCCGCCGTGGTTACCACCTACCTGAAAGCGCACCCAGACGGCACGGTAGAGCATAAAACCGAGTTTTTGGAGACCGATGCCGGCCAGCTTGCAGCCCGCATGTACTCCAATCGCGTGGGCGGCTTCAGTTCGGCTATCGACATGGACGCGCCTGAGTTGTTTGGGTTCGACTGGGTTAATGACCCCAACTACTCAACCAATCGCGGCTATGAACTGGCGCTGGATTCAGCCACCGGCGGCGATATGTCGATTACCGATGTGATTTTGGCGGAACAGCAAGAAAAGATCGAAGCCCAGCGCCTGCTAATCGACACCATCGAGCAAAGCATGGGCCTGGCGTTAGATGCGGCCGGTCGCCTTGAGCAAGACAACAACGAGCTTCTGGATATGCTGGCACGTCAAAACAAGCGCGCCGAAGAAGCGTCTGAGGGTTTGGCTCTGGACGACACGGTTACCGGGGGTGGGTGCCAGAAGGCCGCCAAAATGGTTCGCGAGTCGCGCCAGTTTATGGACTCGGCATTGCCGGCCATCTTAATCCCAGACGCAAAAGCGGAAAGCCAAGACGACGAAGAGTATATGCAGCTCTCGCGCCGGGTGGTGCCTTATGTTTGAGCCAGTAAAAGCAGGGCTTGGTGTATTTCTGCAGCGGTTTTACAGCGGCGTCATACCTACCACTACGGGTATGCATAACTTTGTAGCCCGCGGGTTTCCTTACTGCGTGGTATGGGCCCCGACGCGAATGATCGATAAAGCCGAAGAGATGCTAGCCGCTTGGCACAAGAACGACACCAGCCAGTCTGCCACGCGACCGCCTAAACTACCGGTGATTATTGTGGCGATCGCCAAGGACTACACGCCCATTACCCGCGATTTCGGCACCCAGATTGCCGACCCTATTGACGTTTTTATACCGGGCGACACAAAGCAACGCTATTTTGAGATGCGCTTGATACAGGGTGAAGTGCGCGCACAGGTGGCTATCTTTGCCCACGACGAACCCACGGCCAAGAGTATAGCGGCGCAATTCCTGCTGTTCCTGGACTCGCCTAGCAACCGAGGGTTCCAAGCCGTGTTCCCTTTCGCCGGCGTGGACAACGAGTTCCCGGTACAAATTGAGTCACCTGACAACCCTGCCATGAGCGTTGATACCGGCAGCAAGAACATGACCGTGCTGGCTATTGACCTGACTCTGAAATGCTCCATACCTCTATTCCAAGCGCCTGCGGAAGGCGAACCCAACGATGGCAAAGGCGTGCCCGGCACGGACGACCCAGCAGGCTATCCGCTGGTTGAATCTGTGGATGCCACGGTAAAGGAGGTCTGATGCTTAAAATACAGGCCAACATGAAGGGCTATATGGGCAAGCCGGCCACGGTGCTGGGAGCGCTGGACGAAGAGACCGGCATTCTGGTGATCGTTAAGTCGGTGGCTGCCATTCCTCGGTTTGAAGACAGTTTCTTGATCGCTGCCGACCAGCACGGCGACCGCGACTCTCTATTTTCTGATGGCGACCTTGCGAGCGCGATTGGCGGCTACTTCAAGCTCAAGGGCTCCGTTGCAGAAGATGGGGTGACGGCTTGCCTTCGATTCCGCGAATTGGCGGCTACGGCTGACCCGGCAGCAGTGATCGAGCATGACGGTGTGGACGTGGGTGGCCCCAAGTACCGCATCGCACCTGACGCCAGCAACGCCCACATTGCAACAACACTGGCCATCTGCGCCTACGCCGCTCGCCAATGCGCTATCGGCGACACCCTGGACATGGCTGACAGCATTACAGATCTTATGGCAATTATGGATGGCCGTGTTGTGACCATTGGAGCGCTGGACTGATGATGGACCAAAACAGCCAGGCCGCACGAGTATTTTGGCGGCTGATACGGGATTTCTCGGGCGCAATACAGCCATGGGACACGGCCATCAACTACGACATCAAGCCCGATGAGCGCTGGGACGCCACTCTGATCTCCCAGCGAGTGTATGGGCGCCGATCGGAATACCTGGTTGTCATGGCAGCGGCAGGCAACAGCTCTGTTGATGAGCCGCTTGAGCAGCACCGTATCGTGCTGCCCACCGAGTCCCAGTTGCGACAACTCAAATTCAAGGCGGGCTTTGAATCCCGGCATGAGCACCGCGAAAACGGCGCCCCCACCTGGAGAGTTGACTGATGGCTGACGAATCATCAATCGGTAAATTGTCGGGGACCGTGGGCGAGGCCAGGGAACGGGCACGACAAGATGCTGCCCAGCGCGGCAATGCACCCCGAATACTCAGGCCTGATGACTTGCGCGGTAATGCCGATGAGCTAAGCGCGTCGGATCTTCTGACCACCACCATGAACACCCCGGACGGCAAGCCGCGACCCCTGACCGCCGATGACTTGGCCGCGTTTCGGCAAAACGTGCGAACCCTGGGCAAGCGCTTCAAGGGCGGCATCAATCCCCGCCAGGTCATCGATATGTCTACTGCCGTGGATCGCAAGCGCGCACGGCAGGAGATCACGACAGCGGTACCGGGTAGCGCCCGTGGGGTAAAAGGCTCCGGGGGAAATATTGACGCGCTGGAAGTGCGCTTTGTCACCAATGCGAGCCGAAAATACGACGCCACACGTCATTTTGTGACCGTTAACTTTGTGGGTTATGCCGCCGCCATTGCCGGTGGCGATAAGACGCCCAAAAAGGCCGCAGCCTGGCTTAGAAAACAACCCATACGCTTTGATTGTGACTGCGGCCGACACCGGTTCTGGTACCGCTACGTGGCCACGATTGGCAACTATCACGCCGGACGCGCTGAAAATGGCTACCCGAAGGTGCGCAACCCGAATCTGAACGGCGTGGCCTGCAAGCACGTGCTGCGGGTCATGGCCGAGGTTGAGTCATCGGCGACGGTGCAAAACTTCCTAGTGCGCGCTATCGAAAAGGGGCGTAAGGCCGGCGATGGGTCTGGAAACATTCGAGCCTCACAAAAAGACGCAGACAAACAGGCCAAAAAGCAGGCGGCAAGACCAAAGGCCGCTGGCAATACCGGCGACCGTGATTATGACCGTTCCCGCGCTGCGCTGCGCAAGCAAAGCCGGGCTACCACAACCAAACCAAAACGTGTGGCGTCAGGCAGCAAGCGAGTGGTCGCAGCGGCGGGAGATCCCAAGGCAGAAGCGGCTCTGATGGCCACGATTCAACAGCTGGGCATGTCGCGTGAACAGGCGATTGCCATACTCAAAGGGGCAGCAAAGTAATGCTCAACCGTATCCCCATGGGCATCAATGCGATGGCCCGAAATGTGATTATTCACCACCCCAACGCGATGAACTGCGAGGTGTATCGCAAGCAAGTAAACCGGCCTGACTCGCAAGCGGGAGGCACTCCCTCGCTGGGCGGCATGATGGTGCTCAACACTGAGGATGAGTCCGACGTGAAATGGGCGTTTGTGGGGCTGGGCTTTGCGTTGCCTGCGGATTCGTTTCAGGGCGCGTCGCTGGTAGATCGCGGCGACGCCAGTTTGGGCGGTGATCTGCACCCCTTTTTAATCGAGCCCGAAGAGATGATCGGCAACCCGGAAGGCTTTGAGGTTAATAAAAACGATGTGGTCTATCTGTTACTGGGCGAAGGCGAGCTCGCAGCGAAGGTAGCTTATGAAATTGTCGACGTGGAAGCCACAGTAAATGTTCCGCCTTATGTGTCTCGCTATATCGCCAGCCGCCGCGCCGATCTGGACCTTATGCCGGGCGACGAAGAAGAAACCCCGTAACCCACCAGGGCGGAAACGGAAAAACAACCGATTCCGCTCTTACCGAACGCCGCACACTGTCTTTTCCCGGCCGACTTGGTCGGCTCTATCCGTTCTAAATTGAGACTATGGAGATTAAAATCATGGCGAAGAAACACGACCACACTCGCCGGGCTACCAGCGAAGCGGCCAGCTTCGTTGCCGGGCTTAAAAGCGAATCCATGAAGGGTGGCGCGTTTGACAGCGCGGCTGCCGCCGACTTCGTGGGCACCGCTCTGGACCAAGCCGGTTCCGTTAAAGTACCCGAAACACTGGAAGCCGTCTTCAGTGAAGGCGACGACAAGCAAGCACGCATGGTGACCCGCGCAATCCTCGACGGCGCCGCCAACTACGAGCGCATGCACGGAACCGAAGCCCCCGGCGACCTGCTGGAACAGGCCATGCACCTGGCTTACGGCACGACCCGCGATGCGGCCAAGAAAATGACGTTGGACAGCGCAACATCCGACAGCCATGCCGCTCTTTCGCTGCAACCCAACCGCGCCGTAGTAGCCATTCTGTCTACTTTGAGCGAAGCCATCCCATTTGCGCACTACTTGCCTGCCGATCTGCAGTCAAACGAAGCGCGCTTGGCCATCATGACCCACCAGGCAGGCAGCACCTACGGCGCCTACGCCCAAGGCGGGTTGATGGACGGCGTAAGCTCTGGCGACCGCTACATCAGCACCAGCCGCGAGCACATGTGCACGATCGTCATGGACGCGGGCAACCCGACCGGCGCGATTACCGGCAAGCTGACCGCCATCCAAGACACGGACAGCACGTGCGACCCCGAAGCGGGCGAAGTGCCTCTGTTGCGCGGGCGCTCTATTGTGTACGTCAACGGTCGCGTAGCGGCTAACGAAGTAAGCACCAGCGGCAACGGCAATTCCAGCGTGTCCGGACAAGTCGAAATTGAAGGTACCGTTCATCAGATCAGCGGCACCATCAACACCGACAACGGCAATATCGCGCTGAATGCGTCACCGGTTCTGCCTGAGGGCAACGAAGTTCTGGTAGAAGGCTTTATTGATTACGAGCGCGACGACACGTTGACGCCGCGCGTGATCACCAACGTCGACATCTTCTCGCTGTACGCCAAGCCTTGGCGCGTGATCACCACGCAGTCCATCGATGCGCGCACCCAGATGAGCAACGAATTGGGCCTTGACCCGTATTCCGAGGGCATCATTGCCATTCAGTCGCAGTTTGCTAACGAGCGTCATTACGACGTGTTGCGCAAAGCGAAGCGTCTGTCGGTTGGCAATCAGGAAACCTTTGACTTTGCCTGGGCATCTCGTGGCGATTACAAAACTCGCGCCGACGTTATGCGCGACCTGTCATCCGTGATCGGCAAGTTGTCCCAGAAAATGGCAAACGACACGATGAACCACGGCATTACCCACTTGTACGTGGGCGATCTGATGTCTGCAATCATGCAGGGCTTGCCGATGGACATCTGGATGCCTTCCGGCGTCTCCGAGCGTCCAGGTATTTACCGTGTAGGCCGTCTGTTTGGCAAGTATGACGTGTACTACGCCCCGAAAGTGGTGATGGAAGCTTTGGACGGCAGTTCCGCAGAGATTGTCTGTGTGGGCCAGGCCACCGACGTAACCCGTAACCCGTTCGTGCTGGGCGACGCTGTGGCGCCGACCGTCATTCCGCTGGCAACCAACGCTGACCTGAAGTCTGGCGCTGGCTTTTATGCCCGCAACTTCACCGCCGTTAACCCGCACAACGCGTCTTCCAAGGCGTGCGCCCGGGTCAACATCACGAACCTGATCTAACTGAGGTGGTGCCAATGAGTACGTTAATCATTGGCACTCACGCTTTGACCGGTGTGAGTGCTATGGCGCTGGCTGAAGGCCTGACCTGCGGTGCGGAGTTCCCGCTACAGGTTGAGATTGCCAGCCACGCCCCGTTCAACCTAAGCCTGCCTGAGGCCAAAGTCTTTTTGCGGCCAGGCGAATCGCGCACGTTCAGTATTCAGACCGTTGCGTCTCTGACCCGCATGATCGGCAGTGCTGCGCAGATCGCCGAATTGAATGGTAGCGCAAAACTGATAACCCTCAGCAAGGCATCTTTAGAACCGAAAGAGCCTGACGAGGGAGTGTCCGCAGAGGCTGTTGTCGGTGATCTGGAATCGCAACGTGGCGATACAGTCAGTGGTGCCGACCAAACCAAGGCCGCTCCAGCAGCTTCCAAGCGCACCGGCTCTCGCAAGTCGGGCAGCAGCAAGTAACAAAGAGGAATAACCGATGGCTGTATCATTTGTACGACAGTTGGGCGCCGAATCTGGCGTTCAGCTGAACCCACTGCGCGATAACTCCGAGCTTCCCAGCAGCGGCAACGCTGACCAGATGTTTGGTATCGCGATGCGCGCTACACGGGGCCGGATTGACAAGGCGTTTACCGTTAACGCCGGCAACGTGCGCTCCCGCTTGGGTAAGGGCGAGTCTATGCGCGCCAATTCGCTCAACGAATCCTGGGTGCAGGTCGTTGAAGCGCTAACCAAGGGTGCCTACACAGCGGTAGTAAGCCGCCTGCACACGCCAGAGGCCGCGCTTAAGTGGATTGTTGTCACTGAAGTTCTGGCAAGGTTGGCGGCGAGCCTACCGGTGAGCTTGCCTTTACCGTGGCAGACGCTGAGCCGGAATTGCCTTACTTAATGGCCGTAAAGCACCTGGATTGCTTTAACGACGGCATAAAAGTGGCAATACACGCGGACGAAAACCGGGTGGGCGGCGTGAATACCGCTAATGATGTTGTTAGCTTGCGATTGCTGGATAAAGACGGCGAACAGCTGGCCGAGTACGAAGGCTCATTGGTGCCCGGCGCCATTGACGACACTGGAAATTCGATTTACCTGCCTGACGTGATCGAAACCCGAACCGATTCGGTGGAAGTCTTGGTAGGCGAGACGACTAGCATTGCACCTACGTCGTCCGCCTATGGCTTTTCAGGCACTCAGCCCAAGCGGGCCACCTCCGATGTGATGATCTATTTCACTGAGGGTGGCACGATCTACGAAGTGGATGATTGCCGCCGCGCGACAAAGCAGTTGAAGGACACACAGCACAATTATGCCTACATTGCGTCCGGTGGCACTCAGTCGGCACCGTTGATGGCCGCGCTGTTAGACCTGATGCACAACACCAACCGCCAGTTGCGGATTGATGTGCCGGGCAGCCTGTCCCCTGAAGAGGCAGTGGCGTGGATCGAGCCGATGAACATCTCTGCCAATCCGTCGGCGCATCTGGCGCACGCTTACTGGGCGCCGCTCAAGTCCAACGATCCGTCGGGCGTCAATGCCAAGGGCTATTTTGGCACCGCGGCGCTGAACATCGCTAAGGCGTGTGCGCGCAACGCACAAACCAACGCCAAGGGATTTGCACCGAAAAACTACCCGATAGCAGGTCGCGAATGGCAGGTAGACCGTAACGGCATCGTTCAGACCTACACCCCGGACAATCAAGAACTGGACATGCTGGCGCGGGCGAAAATCAACCCGGTCATCTATGAGACCTACACCGGCGGCGGCCGCTATGTGTGGCGTGATTCGCTGACCTGCGCACCGGTTAGCAACTCGCTGAAAAAGCTGATCGCCGTAGTGGATATGTCGACCAGCATTGATGACGCGGTGACCCGGTTTGCCAAGGACGCGCTGCAAAAGCCAATGAAAATCGCCGTCAAGCGCACCGCAGACTTCCTGCAAGTGCTTTTCGAAGGTGCCGAGGCGTCTGACTGGGTAGTGCCGTCTGACGACCCGGCCATGGGTGGTGCAGCGTACCGATTTGTCGTGGNCNCCANNGANGCCAGCCCGTNCGANCGNATGGATGTTAGCTANTGGGTCCGCTATGACGGCACCAACCGTCAAACCTTTGTTACACAGACTCTGAACCGCTAAGGAGGTCAGAATGAGCAGCGATCTGAGGGGCCACTTGTATGGCCTTATGAATGAGGAACAGCANGNCCAGGCACGAAAGGCAGCGCTTGACAGCGCTATTGAGGCGTCTGGGGATTCGGCTGAAAAATACGAGCTTATGACGGCTCGAATGGACTCGGCCGCAGCGATCAATCAGTGGATCGAAGACGGTGACTCCCTGGAAGAAGGCGAGCAGCTGTCAGACCGGCTGATGAGCCTGATGGTTGGTATCGCCAACGATGATAAAAACGGCGAACTGGACGATGACGAGCACGAGATCATGGCGTCGGCGCTGGAATCTGCGTGGGACTATTTGTCCAGCATTGGCGCTGCAGATGAAGACCTTGATCTATTGCTAAACGACTGGGATGCCGAAGCCGCTGTACGTGTGCACGAGCTGGTGACAGCTGGCGTGGAAGGCGACGGCGACGATGAGCTGGACAGCTTTGTGTTCGGCGAAGAGGCCCAGAAAGCGATTTTTGACGCCACTTACAAAAAGAAAGTGGCGGTTCGTGGCGGTAAGAAGGTGCGCATTAAAAAGCGCGTCAGCGGCAAGGTTCGCCTGAGCGGTAAGCAAAAGGTAGCCATCCGTAAGGCGCAGCGAAAGTCGCGCTCTTCTGGAGCCAAAATGCGCCGCAAAAAGTCGATGAAAAAGCGCCAGAAAATGGGGCTCTGATCGACTTTAATCGTTGAAAAAAGCGGCCTTCACGGGCCGCTTTTTAAGGGTTTACCGGGGCGGGAAAGATATGGCGTCAGTAGTAGGGTCAAAGTGGGACGGCATGAGCCGACACCTCATTGCCAGCTTGCACGAAGTGGATATTGACGGCAACGCGGTGGGCGACATTGAGATCCAGGCACCATTCGTTGAAGACGTGCAGTTGGATCTTGAGATGAACTGGCAGTCGCCTTTTGAGGGGGCTGGCGCTGAGGGTGCGGCTCCGGCGATGAGCAGCATGCTACAAGGGGGAGCTTTGCCGGCACTGGTTGAGAAGGTGGGTGAGCAGCTGGGCACATCAATATTTGACGGGCTTTCAAGTTCTGCCCGGGCCGCAATCGGCCGCTCAGGCATGACCAAGCTCAACAGCACACAGATTTTTAACGGCATGCCGCCGCTACGAATACAAGGTGAGCTGCTGTTTCGCGCTTGGTCTGATCCGCAATCCGAAGTCGAAATCCCCATTGACCAGCTTGTGCAGTGGGCGCTGCCTGAATATTTGGCACCCGTGGGTACCATAGCTACAGCAATACTCGACTATGCCAGTGGCGACAAGGGTTTGGTTGAGTCTGCATTCCCCTCTCTGGTGCCCGCTTTATTGGCGCTGACGTACAAGGGCCGCACTTATTCGCCGATGGTGATTGAGCGTGTGGGTGTGCCACTGGGTGGCCC
>JGI1221J13441_10001235_pt1 | contig 10939 bp, 13 predicted proteins | sample LakVidmifraction_4_FD_13441 | JGI IMG/M metagenome (IMG submission 13441) | reverse complement strand
GTTCGGTAGACGCGCTTTCCCAAATAAAGAGACCGAGACCTTTGACTAGATAAGCATCACTCTCTTTAGGACTTAGGTTGCGTAAAGTGTGTCTATCATCGTAATCGACAACTTCAACGCCTCCACCACCACCCAAAAAATCACTTAAATTGCTCATTTAATTCTCCACGTTGTACCGTTGAACATCATTACAAATCCTCTAGGAAAATTACTATCAATCAACATATTTTCCGCTAACCCCTCGATTGTTTGTCCACTTCTATTTATAGTCACATTGTTTGCGCTGAAATCACCCAAACTCAAGAAGAATTCAATTGTGTCCCCATCAGATGGAGAAACTGGTAGAGTCACAATAAATCCTGAAACACTCACATCCAGACTGTACCAGCCGTTGCTCACAGCCGTGAATGCTGAACCCCTGCTACCATATACCGGACTTTTAAAGTCGCTCACAGCCGCGTTAGAAAGCTGCTCAATCGCATCTTGAACATTGTCTGTGGTTATAATTTCTGATCCGCTGTCGTCAAATGTTGTAAGAGCAGCAATCGCTTTTGCAGTAAAGACAATCCAATAAGGTGTGTTAACACCAGTGACTGGTTCTTCTGTGTTGTTGTTAGAAATGGATATATAGAAAAGTTCATCTGTGTAAATAATTACTTCATTTTTATCGTATGTTTCTGAACCCGACCAATTACCGCTATAAATAAGAACTTGACCGATTCTAATAACATTAAAGCCATCAACTAAAGGATTATATTCGTTGATTAAAAATTGATTGTATTCATTAATCTGATTCTGCAATTCAAGCAGGTTTAAGTCCATATCTTCAAACGTGAGATACGAACCTTTTTCTGATCGAAGTGTTATGTTGTCTGGATTAGCCACTTGATGTCATCCTATTTACTTTTGTATTATTATTTATAACGGACTTAATAATTTTAACAGAAAATTAAAATTATTTTGCTCCCCATCCCGTATTGCCTGTACCAGCTTCTTTAATATACAGTGTGGTTCCGACACCACCTGATCCATTTAAGAATAGTGATCCTATTTCGGCTGTTACCACACCCTCTGGTGATCCAAATCCAGCTATAATACTGGGTAAAGAGATTATTACATCTTGTAGTTCTTGGATATTTTCATCAATATTACTAAGCTGATTTTCAATAGTTTCCGACATCTGTAATGACTAAACTCAACTGTTCAAAGTTGGTATCCATTTCGCCATAAGTCAAACGCCGATTGACATCAATTCTTTTTGTGACTGCTGTATTGTCTGAAATAGTCATTATTCTGCGTAATCCTCTGTAGCGTAATCAAACACCATATACCTGTTGATATAGTTATTTATAAAGGCTGATTCATCCATATCGTTTGTTAAGAGGTAAGATGACTCAAAATACAACTTATCAAAGTCTCCACCATACGCATAATCTTGTGGTTGTCTTACATCACCATCAACCAAAGGTTGTTTCGACATCCAACCTTTTTTGTCAACAACAACATGAGTTCCGTCCTCATTATATATACGTTCTAAACTCTTGTCTTCTAGGTCATAATCAACAACACCATTAACAAACACAGAATCAAACTCATCACCCGAATACACTCTAGAACTTAGGAACCCGTTATTTTTGGCGTACCACAAATAATTGTTGCCCATAGAATAGCGAGCATAATCGGTTCCCGCATTAACAGTTGGTCTAAAGTGACCAGAACCATCTTGTTCAATACCTATGATCAGTTCAATCGTGGTTAATAACCGAACATTACCAAAGAACTTGAAACCCGCTGGGTGCAATATTTCTTTAACTAGTTCCGCATACTTGCTGATATCCTGTCCTGTGCGAATTACATAGGAATAGTTTTGATAGTAATCACTATCTTGCAAGTACATATTTGATGAAAGATGCCCTTTGGTATCTCTCTGATACCCATCTACCCCTCTCACAAGCCCTGTAAGAGCGTAACCTACGAACCCTGACCCAAAGCCTATGGTCTTTGAAGAAGAGCTTACATCGTACTCTAGTTCAATCTCATCAACAGTAATACCGAGTGGTGCATCATAAACTCGAAAGCCAACAATCCCACCCTCTTCACTAACCTCAGATATCTGTAGGTTGCCTTCATATACATTGGTAATACGAAAGACTACATCAGCACCAAGATTAATCAGGTTACTGAATACAAATTGTCCATCATAATCGTAATCACTTTGATCCAGTACATTTCCATTTACTTCAATTTCGATTTGATCAGCACTTAGTATCGTGGTAACTTGTGTATCCACTTTCCCAGATTCACGAACAACCAAAGGCTGCACAAACGTTTGAGGCAAATTCTTGAGATTAATGCGTTCATCTGTGAAGAATTTTGTGCCCGCACTGTCTATTCTAAAATCAGCAACTGTTAGTTGCGGCCACATAGGAGATTCTTCACCACCCCATGTAATAGGGAAACCAGATTTAAATTCACCACGAACATCTGTGATAACAAGTTCAACAATATTAAAACTATTTGTATAAACAACACGAAAGGTTTCTACAATAGCAGAAGCCTCTTCAAAAATACCATCAAATATTTCTCGGCTCTGTACAATCTTTTTATATTCAAGGTCTTCTGGATTACCCGGATTTGAAACAAGCATCAGTGACTGTTCTGAAATCCATGTACCGTCACTGGGTTTAAAAATATTGTCCTTTGGTAGATAGATTTCTGTGTCGTTTTCACCAAACAACAAGTTGAATATGAACTTGTACGACTCATGAGAACCGCGAGAAAGGTGAAAGTCTCGTGACCAATTGATCATTAGTTCTTTACTAGAAAGAATATCTTGTGGTATAGTACCAAGATATTCTTTCTGCATAAATTCTACATAAGAGTCAAGTGACTTTTCAAAGTTCATATAATCCATGTGGTCTTTAATAGCACCGTAAGGATTACCTTTTTTAGATAGCCATTCGTAGTAAGCAGTTAGAAAAGACACAAACCGTGGATAATTCTCAACAATGTGAGACGGTATACTCGATTCGATTATATCTGAGGGTTTCATAGTTAAACTATCTCCCCAAAGCTGACATCAGAAATTTGAACCACATTGTTGCGTCTAACATAAAAGTTTTCATCTGCCAGTGTAGCTAAGAAGCGAACTTGTTCTGTTATGTTTGCAAAAGCAGCAACAACGGTAATGGCACCTGTGGCATAATCAACTGTACCAACAGATCGAAAAGAATTAATTCCGTTTGCTGTAAATGAGTAAATCATATTCCCTTTTGTATCATCAACAATACGCTCATTGCTTACATTGGCTGAAATGATAAACTGACTAAGATTAACTGTTCCTTTCTCAAGGGCATTATCAAAGTTAACATCATAATATGCCTCTTTAATAGTAGAAATATCTAATTGTGTAGAAGCTATTTCATTAATAATAACAGTCTCAAGCGGTCTGTACTGTTTTAGTCTTGAAATCAATTCAGATTCGTTAAAATAAGAGCCAAACANTCTTAATGTGTCTTGATTATATGTGGTTACAACACCAGACATCTGAGATTCGATTCCATTACGGGTCAAACCAGACGTAATCCGGTTATATCGATAACGAATACTTAATTCCAAGTTAAATATGTTGGGTGATACCACACTAGGAACAACAGAACCCACACCTTTTTCTTTGATGCTTGATTCGATACGCTCTTTAAGTGATCGAGTAACAGTGATGCCCAATTCTGGTAGGACTGAAACGAACACTGTGCCAAACACTGGGGGTATGTTGTCTTCACCACCCCATGAAATCACAGACTTAATAAAGGGGTATTGAGCCTTGACCAGTAAGGTATAATCAAATGCAGATAATGCGCGATCTTGTGCCCTGTAATTTTTTGGTGCATAAAACCGAACACTTTCAATATCTTCTCTTTCAAATCCACCGTAGGCTGGTGTTGTAATAGTTACACTAATATTACTGTAGTTAGCAATCATGGATGCGGCTGTTATGACACTCACCCCATTAGCATGATTTTCTTCTGTTGCAATATAAGACAAGACAATGGGTGTTGTGTTAGCAGGCTCAACACCAATCACACCACGACCAAATTCAACCTGATAGAATCCGTAACCACCTTCGGTCAAAAAATAAACCGAGCTATCTGATGATAATTCTGTTAGGGATGTGGCTTGCGTAAATACCTGATCATTGCCTTGTTGACTTCTCGCAATAACTCTGAGTGTATTGGTATCGCAGTTTTTATTGGTAATAACTATTTTTTGTTTGTTTAGATGCTGTGCTGTTTGCGTGATTACAGCACCCTGAAACAATTCTACATTCGATTGTCTGTAAACCTCGTCTGCGTTAGAATAAGTCAATACATAAGGAGAAGTATTTGTAAACGTGTATGATCGACCCCCCACCGAACCTATGAATGCGGTGCCTATTTCCATCACAATTGTAGAAGGCAAATTTGCGGTAATGACAGGGGTCACTTCGATATCACATACCAAGCGTGATGCGGTTGACGATCTAGGCGTATAAGACAATTTTTGTGCATGAGAAACTACGTTGCGTCTAATTTGCGCTGTGTCAATAAAAGATTCGTTAGCAACCATGTTTGCTTGATAAGAAATCATATTAGCATTATAGATTAGAAGATCAACAATAGTATTGATAGCCGAACCTTCATAATCAATGTCAGAAAATTCAGGTTTTTCCTGAACAAACTGAACGAGACTCTGTTTTAAGTCCTTTGTGTCTAAAGATGTGACATTGAATTGGTTGGCCATGATTACCTTCTACTTATCAGATGCTAATGCTTAATTTTTGTTCTTCTGTTGTATTTATAATGGAAAAGAATATGTTTATTGTAATATCATTTGGGGCATTATCTAAAGAAAATACTTGAACTTCTAATATATCTACTTGGGGTTCAAAGTTTTCTATTGCGCGTATAATATTCTGGCGTATGCCCTGCAAAAATACATCACCTATATTGGTTTCAAATAGTGATGATCTTACATTAGTTCCAAATTCAACAAAAAATCCTCTTTCGTAAAAGTTAGTTAATACAATATTTCTAAGTGATTGCTTTATAGAAGCAACCCCTGTTTTTGTCGCCAAATCCCCGGTCAAAGGGTGAACTGTAAATGACAGGTCTATATCTCTTCTCATTATCTTCAACCCCCTGCGAAAACGTCTGGTGAACCTTCTGCTACAGTCGAACCACAAGCAATGTTATCACCGATTCGACCTATTGCTTTTCCATTAACAAAAACAGTAGATGATCCAGTCGCTAAAACTGAATCATGACAAGTATCAGAATCACAGTGTTCTGCATATGCATCACCAACCCTATGCACCCCTATACCATTTACAAAAACATCGGTAGACGCTTCTATACTTGGTCTGGGAGGAAAGTTACCATGCCCTGATCCCAAACCCCCAAGATACGCTACTGCTTTTGTCATTTATGTATCCTCTATTCTTATTTATATTACGTGTAATAGAGTTTTAGACCGGGTTCGTATTTCCCCTTAAGCATTGTCAAAATAGAACCCCTTTGCGTTTGTGATGATGCATTAAAACTAACGTGAATCCATACAGAGTTCCCGTGCTCTAAAATAACTTGGTCAGGGCTTAGGTTTTCAACTATCCATTCAGCAACTTCTAAATGCTTCTTATATCCCCATGAAGGTTCTTGGATGTCAACTGCTTGACCACGTTCATGCTGTGACCGACCAGACCCCACACGAAACCCGCTATTGATTCTGAAACTACCAAACTTATCGCGAACAGGTTGTAGAATATTTTTTGCCAGTGCTTCCATGTTACACACAATATCTTGTTCTGTGAATCCAGCTTGTGCACGTATACGATGAGGAAACAATGCGTTAGATGATAGTTGCCCAATAGTAAAACTTGTTCCTGCTAATGTTTGTGATGCGTTCATATTTTCCCCAATATTAGTAGAGCATGAAATAGGCTCTTCTATTGTCTTTTCTTCCCCTACAACATCTGATTCTTCTGCTTCCTCATTAAATGAGTCAGGGATTTTGTCTGCTGGATATTCTGCTGGAGTCGAACCAATTTCAATAGGTTCATCCAAAGCAGCAAATCGACCCCCAGCCGCAATAACAGGGCTTGCTGCCACTAAATCATACTCACTTGGTAGAATTACTGGAATAGATGCGTTACCCGTTGCCAACCCACTATTCAAATCAATTGTAGGAGAATCAGCGCCGTAACCAGCGCCTGCGTATGTCAATTTTTCGCTACCAATATATTGTCTATAGTTACCCAATACAACTTCTGTTTTGTTTCCATCTACCTGAATATTATGATTGCCAGAAACATGTTGATTGAGGTTTCCAGAAACACTCATATTAACATTCCCGTCCACATAGATAAAATTATCGCCAGCCGTTATACTGTAATTGTCCTTCACGATTCTAACTACCTGAGAGCCATCTGGGTGTATTTCATAGAACGTACCCTTGCGATGGTATACGTGTAGACGCTCTGCCCCCTGTGTATCATCACACTCGGTTATATGCCCACTATTAGATTGGGTTACCTTATTATTTGGATACGTTGCATTATATGGGGTTTCTGGTTCTGACCAATCACCACCACCAACAATACCCACATCAGATAAGATGCTACTACGTTTCTGTGCGACAATAGTCGAATCAATCTCTTCGTTCCTAGCCAGACGATTGATATCATTAGCCCCACCGGGGATGCCATTCAAGGAACCAATGACCATCCCGTTTTGCAAGTTTTCATCTATGAAATAGCCAAATACCAAACTACCGATATTGTATTTTGGATTAGTACCGACACCAGCTTGTGATTCACTATTATTAACAACACACATAAACCATTTTAGTTCTTCTGTGGGAAGCTCTGTGGTGCTATCGGAGTGATAAGACACAACACGCACACGTACCCTACCTAATTTTTGCGGGTCACTCNCACTCTCTACAAAGCCATAGAACGGAATAAACGGAGTATTCGTCATTTACCTACCTCAAATGCGTCTTTTACTAATTTCATTGTTTGTGTATACTGGTTTCTTTTCAGGGTATGCTTAATCTCTGTAATCAAAAACTTTCCACTGTACGGATCAGGTACTTCCCCTTTACCAGAATTAGTACCCCATACAGGCAAGAAACATTTAATGATACTACCAACAATATTATTGGTATCACCCCATATAGTTATCTTTGCCGCGTATCTTTGGGTATTCATTAGTATGTTAATGTTTTTTAAGCGAAACGCTTGCAACGGTTTTTGAAAATCGTCTACATATGTATACCGCTTGTCATTATTTAGCCCATTAACAAGACTCTTGTTTAGGTTTGGAATTTTTGCTAACGAATTTGCTTCGGAAAACTCATCAATATTATTATAGGTACTGTCGTAAAAATTCTTTTCCAGCAGGTTTAGATTTGTGCTTCGACTACCCAAAACCCCATCACCAATTTGTTCCATAAAATTAGGAACCGCTATAATCGAATAATCCTGAATAGAAGAAAATGATTCCTCTTCTTTTTTATCAACATCTTCGTATATACCAGCATTCTTATATTTGTATTCTGCTATGGGTTCCTGCTTATACAGATATTCTATAGGAAGAAAACAAAATTGCTTATTGTTTTCAAAATATAGATACCCCCCTTCATTGGTGGTTGACATTGATCGACGTGCTAGATATGCAATAACATCAACCGGGTGTTGGTTAGCACCCACGAAATGGTTTATTTCTTTAGTTGGAATTGTTATCAATTTTTTAGACGATATATCTTTGTGTAAGTCTTCTACAATCGAAGAACATACATCTTTATAAGACTTTCGTACTCTGGCTCTTTTATCGTTTATGACTTCCTCAGAACAAAAATATAAAATAAGACCAGACGTGTGCTCATTAACTCGGGTTGGTGGTGAACACTTATACACAACACCCGTTATAGAAATTTCTTTATCTGACCCGGTTGTTTCATATGTTATAGTTATAGTCTCTCCATTACCAAGAAACTTTTCATTGTATATTGAGTTTGTATCCATAATAGTCACATTACCAGATATCCCCACACTAAACATGGATTCATAAATCGATATGTCTAAGTACAATGGTATCAAGTTATAAGCAACATCATCTTCGCCGTCAAACATAACTTCAAGCTTCTTTAAAATGTAAGCGCCGTTTTGGGAATACTTCATACTCTTCCTACTTCTTCGTTATGTGCGTTTACGTAATCACCTATATAGTCTGTTCGAATCAATCTAATATATCGCTTTAGATCATTTACATTTGTTTCATACTCAAAATTAATGATGTCCTTTCTATCGTATGCCACATGATCAGCTTGAACAATATTTCCTGATTGAATGCTTTCGTAATGATGAATAGCGTATGGATCATCATATGTTTTTATAATGTATTTTCGTAATGACTCTTGTTCAAGTGGCCATTCATTATAGTAATCAATAATATTATTATAATGCATAACAGTCCATGCCAACTCAGCATCATCATATACTTTATCAGCAATAATTACAGGGGTATCCCCTTCCTGCAATTCATATTCAATATAATAATCTGGATTGTTAAAGACTGTGCTGGGGTTAAACGAACGCTTTGATACGTCTATTACCGTATAAGATATGTTGTTTAGTTGATAACCCTTAATAATTGGGAACTTTTTGAAATATGACATTAGAAACCTTCCTTGTGGCGCTCTTTCGAAAGCACTTCCATTTCCATAAATTCAAGCGTTAGTTCGGTATAGAATGGCGAACCATCAGTATAAGTTGAGAAGTTGTTATCCCCACCATAGTTTACAGTCATGTTTGTCATAGCGCATGTAGATATTTTAAATAGGTACTCATTGCTGGCACCTTTGTTCAAAAAGCTGATATCAAACTCAGACGGGAAAAGCCAGTAGTTATTAACATTACCATACTTAATCTCTGGGGCTTTATGGAATTTAAAAAGGTCTACAATTTCTCGAATAATGTTTTGCTCTTCTTGAGATTTTGGGATAAACTTAAATGTGAACGAAAAAGTTCTGTTTTGAACCCCGTTAAAAATGACTTCTGTATATGGNTTGGCTACGCTTCTAGTGTACATTTGTTTTGCGTCTGCCGTATTAAGACCAGTCAATGTCTGTGTAGCGCCAGCCAGTGTGTTTAGCAAAGCCTCTGGTGCTACAGTTTTAGCAGCATCCCACATATCTTTCCATGTCTGTATATTTGATAAGTCGCCTATTCCTGTAGCAGCATCAAACATTACCCCAATCGTATCCAGATTACTCGCGGACCAATCAGCACCGTATGTGGTCTGTATATTGTTTGGTATGTAAAGAGCAACACTTTTATCAATTCTTTTAGTTAACCCAGACATTTTTCTAGCTAGTGATCCAGAAGTTTTTTGTTGATATACGGGAACCTCATTATCAACAATGGTATACTCAGCACCAGCGTACTTTGATCCATCAACCACATTGATATTGATGAACATGACATTTTGAGTGCCATTGATATCAATGTCTTGTGGAAACGCCAAAACGCTGTAATTACCACGCTTATTATTGTTTAGGCGTTTGTACATACTAGATGATATACTCATGGTTTTATCTCTTTTTCTGTCATAATTTTAAATATCCAGCCTTTATTTTCGCATAACGCTTCGGCTGCTTTCCACTTAGCTTTGTTGATATGGTAAGTCATCACCTCTTGGATGTACCTAGATTTTTTTTTACCATTAGCTTTTGGGAGAATTGTTTGATTATATGGCTTTATTTCTATTAGTGTGGTAACCTGTACTCCTTTGTTATCAGCCACCACAATAACATCTGGAAAATATCGGTGAAGTTTGTTATCCTTTGGTGATACGTACCCCACTGCAAAAGGTTCAGCACCCCATCCAACCACTTTCGGGTTATTGTCTAGCATTTTGAATACAAGAAATTCCCACCTTGATCGATATTCGCATTTTTTATGGTCACCCAAATATTTATCTACATTTTGTACAACATACACACCCTGATAATATCTGCTTCTGTTTGATAATTTAGCTGGATTGGCACCCATTTGGTTACCTATATAATGGTGTGATGGTATACCTTTATTTATAAGGCATTTCAAATAAGGGGTTGACGTGTGATAATAGGTATGAGATAATAGTTTTGTGGTGAGGGATGGCCATTCACAGATAGGAGATTTTACATGGTTAATAAAACCAATTTTTCAATTGAAGACCACAAAATATTTGATGTGGTAACTGAGTTGGGTAAAGATACAGTTGAGTCAAATGTCATCAACTTTCTGAAAAAATCTAATATGAATGATACTGATGCCGAAGCTTGGACATTTAGCATTGAATCATCACACGATGTTAAGAAAGCCACTAAATGTAGCGGATTAGTGTACGGATATTGTAGTTACAGGGAAAAGAAAATTGTACTCAACGTTGATCATGTACTATTGTCTTCCTATGCAGGAATCGTTGATACCCTTTTGCATGAATGTGCTCACGCTGTAGCTGGTGAATTGTATAAAGAATATGGACACGGCAAGATGTGGCGTAAAGTATCTACCCTGTTTGGGAGTAATCCGCGAGCTACTTACAAGTGTGACGACAAGGAATTGCTAGAAAAGTATAAAACCAGTTTCAAGTACAAGATCGTATGGCTAAATAAAGAAAAATACTCGGTCACACCAGTAGGTGAATGTTCACGAAAACTAAAGGGATTAGGTGGCAGAATGCAGAAGCATAACCGGGCTTCATTGGGGAATCTTTGGCTGGTAAAGCAGGAAGATTTCAAGCGTCTTAGTAATAGCTTCGATAGCTTCGATCAAATCAATGCATTATGTTTTAGATAAACAGCGTGTTTTGGGGGTTGACACCAACCCCCAAACATGAAATTATGACCGTATAGAAAA
>JGI1221J13441_10001234_pt1 | contig 10944 bp, 15 predicted proteins | sample LakVidmifraction_4_FD_13441 | JGI IMG/M metagenome (IMG submission 13441) | reverse complement strand
CAGAGATCATAGTGGTTCCCACATCACCCGTCAACTCGTTCACGAGTTATTTCTGCCCACGATGTCACTTTTATTTTTTCGCCAAGGTCCGGTTTTAGTAACCACCCAATGCTCGGGCATTGGTCTGGGTGTGTCCGCGCAGTTCATGCTACCCCCTGCAGCAGCTTATTGACGTTCGCCTGGTCGTATTGTTGGATCCCCCAGACGATGGCTTGCAGGCACCAGAGGTAGTGATAGGTTGGAACCATGAACGACTCCTCCCAGGCATCTTGGTAGCCGGACTCCATTAGGTGTTCGATGAGGTCCTGAGGGTTGCAGTAGTCCAGGCGGTCATATTCATCATGGTCAGCAGGAATGGTCTCATCCGCAACGAGTTCGCAGACGCGCTCTCTGGCGTATTTGGGCGAGTGCTCTCTCCAGCTGCCGGCTTGGATTTTTTCCGCCCAATAGCTGACGTTGATGCGTTCACCTCGGAAGAAGCAAAACATGTCCTTCAGCCGCTGAAACACAAAACAGCCCATGTCCCCGCTAATGCACAGGTAGCCCGGCCAAGTTGTGAGCATGAAGTGCATGTTCATCGTCCCATCGCTGAAGTGAAGATGCCGGTGCGTGGCCGTGTCGATCAGCACGGTCATTCTGTGATTAGCGACCTCAGTAAGAAACCTCTCTTGTGTTGGTTCGCTCACGCGACCTCCTGTGTCTGGACCCACTTGGAGGCCAGTGAAGCGATACCAGGCGATTCGAAGCGTTCTCCGTTTCGGTTGGTTCTGTGTGAAAATGTTAGGGCAAGCGCCCTTGACGAATGTGGTGCGACTTCGACTTTGAGGGAGTGGCCGTCAGCAAACAGGACCAGCCTCATCAGCGTGTCAGGGTCGTAGGTTGCGAGGGCCGCACCCCAAACGATTCCGATGGTCTCGTTCGCCAAATGGTCAAGGTGGTCGAACGAGCATGGTGCGTGGTGGATGCCTCCAGCCACGATGTCGAGCACGCTGAGTACTCGCTGAACGAGGTCGCTGGCGCTGTAGGCCTTGGATTTACCAAGAGCCCAGATCACCGCTCCTGTTTCGATTTTGCAGCTCATGGTGAAGCCTCCAGTGCGATTCGTGCCCGCTGGATTTGAGCGATAGCCCGCTCCCGTCCGAGTGGTTCCTGTTTTTGGTAGGTCGCCGCACCAAGCTGCCTGCCGGCGCACCAAGCTGCCTGTTCCTCGCAGCCAGCGAAACGCGCAGGCATCAGCGCAACCCTAGGGTCAACGGGTGGCGCTACGTATACCGGCGCTTCCACTTTCGGAGCCGCTGCTCGGTCCGCTTTGAGCTTTGCGTAGAATTCAACTTCTTCTGGGCTTCGGTACATTGTTCTCATTTTCACGGTGTCGCTTCCTGCGTGTGTTTCTTGCCTACCCAGAGATCATAGTGGTTCCCACATCACCCGTCAACTCGTTCACGAGTTATTTCTGCCCACGATGTCACTTTTATTTTTTCGCCAAGGTCACCGTTTTCCAAAACGATCTGCGTGTATCCGTCGGAGTGGTAGACGAACGCGAGCGCCCCTGCCCTCGTGAGGTGCGTCAGGAACGTGCGCTGCTGTTTGGTCAGCACTCCAGTTCCAGATTTACAATCAAACGCAACCAGGCGACCATTTGGGTGGAGAGCGCCGATAAAATCGACTTTGGGATCTAGGCTCGGGACGCCTCCGTGGTGATGCGTTGCCATACGCGTCATCGTGGCGACGCCTTCTTTGTGCAGGCGGATGCACTCGTGGGCGCAGTGTGCCTCCCACGTGCGGCCTGAGTTACGCCTAGCCATTTACCCAGCCCAGTGACTCAAGCGTTGCGCGGCGTTTGTCTGCGTTTTCTAGGCACGCAACATAATGTTGCGCCTCGTTGTCGATGCCGTCGTTCCTGATGTTCATTCCCAACCCTCGCCCGCACGCCTGCATCACGAGGTGGAGCAGGCACCCAAGCGTTGCTGGGTCGGATAGGTCTGGAATCTGGTCGTAGAAAAACGAGTCGGGCATCGCCGCGCCCATTTGCTCGGAACGCCGCCACCCACTCAGAGTCAGCATCCCGTTCATCCATCGCCAATGTTTGCAGGCCACGGCGCGTTCTCCTAGTTCGATTAAGTCGCTCACGGATCACCCCTGAGTATTAGTGTCTCGATCAAGTTAGCCACTGCGCTCTTGACCCTTTCAAGCTCAACCTCGCGCGCGTCCCTTTCCGCTGTAACCCTTGCGAGTTGGCTCTCGGATTTTTCTAATAGCGCGCCAGCCCTTTCGAGGTCGATCTCAAGGTCGTCCCTCTCCACCGTAACCCTCGCGAGCTCGCGCTCGGAGTTTTTGATTGCTCCGGGTAGCCGCGTCAACAGGCTTAGATTGCCGGGATTGTACTTGTTGATAAAGTTCTCGGTTGTTGAGTTCATTTTCCTACCTCTGCTATTTGGTCCTCCACTTCTCAACGTCGTTGATTGCGTAACGGATGAGCTTCCCAACTAGCGTATAGGCAGGCCCTTCGCCGCGCTTGCGCATTCGCCGAACGGTCTGAACCGACACGTTTAGGATTTTTGCCAACTGTTTTTCTGTGATCATTTTTATCCTATGTCCAAAACACAAATGTTTTTTGATTCTGCTCAAGATCGGGGATCATCGCGTGATCACCACACGACTCATCCTGCCTGGCGTCGTTTCCCGTAAGCGCGCAGAGCGTGCGACCGCCATTGATGTCAACCGTCCAGTGCGAGCACGAGCCGCAAATCACGGGCACATTTTCCTCGCCCCAGCAGACCTCTTTCGCGTCGCAAAATCTGCATTTGAAAAACTCTGGGTTTTTGTACGGGCGACCTGTGATTGGTCCAGTGGCGACGCGCTCGGCGCGTGCCATCATCTCGTCAAAATATTCGCGATTAAATGGCACGACCTCCAGATAAACGTCGTCGTCGTCCTTGCACGTCATCGTGTAAAGAGCTCGCGCGTTGCTTGGCGCTCCTGACAGCCCCATGTAAAGTTGCATCTGTGCGTAGTGCTGTGGCTTTCGCGCCTTTACGCCGTGTGCGCGCGGTGAGCCTGTTGCCGTGACCTTTTTTGATATGTCGCTAAACGAGTTTTTGTTCCCGGTCTTCATCTCCCACAGCAGCACCTCGTCCTCAACCTCAACGCCGCCAATCATCGCGTGGTCGATGTAAGCAAACCCGTCCGTGTGGCCCCTGAGGATTCCGCCCAACGCCGACACCGCGTGTTGGTCGCCGTACATTTCAATGCCGGCGCGGCGGAACGCGGCGCGATGCCTGGCCTCTTCTTTGTGTCCGTGGTCTAGCAATTTCGCCATTCGGTCGCTAAAATTCGGCGCGCTGATGTGCCGGTACTGATACCATGCGGACCGCTCGCACTCATTACCGAGCGATGAGCACCCGAGGTAATACCGTTTTTTTTCGTCCTTTCGTTTGAACGCTGCAAGGATGCGGTCGCGCAGTTGCGGAGGCTCAGGCTTGGTTTCCATCTCATTTTTTCCAAGGGTTTGATTTCTTTGGTTTTGGCTCGGATTCTGAGTCCTTGCCGGACTTCGCTTCGGCTGGGTCAAGCCACTCCACCGCCCCGACGACCTCCATCTGCTCGTCGCTGAGCGACTCCTCAAAAGTAAACCGGTACTTGGTATCCTTTTTTTCGCCCTTGCGTGTGAGTTCAAACGACGAGCCAAACCCGCGCTTGATGAGCTCCGCTTTCACATCGTGATAGACGTCGTTGCCGACGTCTAAGAGCGCTGGCTCAAGGCCGCCTTCTCCTAGTCGCGCCACACTGAATGTGTACTTCCCCCGTGGACGCAAGCCGTCATGCTTTTCTGCGTCGTACATCTCCGAGCGGTTTTCAGTCGGATTCCAGACCTCCAGGTAGTCGAGCGGCGCTCGGCGTTGGAACACGAGCAAAACGCTCTCGCCGTCGTCAAGCTTGATAAAGTTTCCGCCCCCTCCCTTTGTAGCCTCCGCCGTTTTGTCCGATGCGCCAAAAAGTGTATCTGCTGATGTTTCGTCTAATTTCGCCATTTTAATTTCTCCGGTTGTTATTGACTAACGCTGTTATCAGAACCTATAACGAGTGCACAACAGGTGTCAACAGGATACAACATGAATCTGAGAGAATGGCAAGCGGACGCGATAAGGCACGTGGAGCGCCTCATCGGCGACGCTCCGATGGTCTGGGCGGTCATGGGCGCCGGTAAGTCTGTCGCGATTGCGGAAATCGTGCGCCGCCACCAACACGATTACGACGTGGTGGTCACCGTTCCTACGCAATCTCTCGTGCGCCAACTCGCTGCGACCATTGGGATGCACACTGGGCTTATGTGCGGACAGTGGTACGCTGATACGAAGACACAGGGCACCTGCACCGTGGTTTGCCACGATTCGCTGCGCACGTTTAAGCGTAAGCAGGTGTTTCAAAAACCCTATCTATGGATCGCCGACGAGGCGCACAAATCCGAGTGCGACACAGTTAAGTCGTGGGTTGAGGAATTCGCGCCTGCTCGCCGCATAGGATTTTCGGCCACACCGTGGCGAAACTCCGAGCGGCAATCTGTCAGCCTGTTCAGCGTTCTCGCCTATCAATACACCGCAGCAGACGCGTACCGAGACGGGCACGTCGTGATGCCTCGCGTGGTGCATCCGTCTGAGGCCGGGAGTGTCAACGCTGTTTGCTGGGACTGGGTGCACGAGCAGGATTCGCCAGGCGTGTGCAACGCGGTCGACGTAGAGGACGCCGAAGCGTTTGCCGGGTCGCTTGATATGCCGACAATGGTCGTCCACTACAAATCCGAGCACGACGCAGACGACGCGCGCGCGTTCCTTTCGCTCTGTGGTCGCAGGTGCGTTGTGTACGTCGATATGTTGAGCGAGGGGTTTGATTGCCCAGAAATCCGCTGGATGTGCATGCGCCGTCCCGTAAAATCACGGGTGCGCTTTGCGCAGGAAGTGGGGCGCGGCCTGCGTGCAGACACTGGAAAAACAGAGTGCCTCATTTTCGACCCGTTCGATCTATTCGGCCAGCTCAGCATGACATTTGAGGCCGCGCTCGGGGAAATTGATGCGGCTGACGAGCCGGTGCCAGTGCTGAAGTTGCTTGAACTATTTCCGCAAGAGCGTGTGCGCGAGGCATCCGCATGGAACCCGACGGTAGAGGAAATCAGCGCGGTCCGCTCATACCTGCGCGCGACGCGCGTGGAACTGCAGATTCGCGGACTTGCCGATGCTGCAGGGTCACCGGGTTGGCGGTACGACCCAAGCAGCAAAAAGCAAGCGGAGCTCATCGATCGACTTATGGACAGGGTTCACCCCGATTTATTGACCGACGGTAACCGCATAAGTATCGAGGCGTGCTGGTACGCGATGCACGATAAGGCGCTGAAAAAAGGCGATGTGAGTGATTTGATTACGATTTTGAAAAACTGGAGAAAACTATGAACCTATCACCCGAACAGCAAAAAGCATCCGACGCCATTCATGCGTTCCTGCGCTCGAGCGAGCGCGAATTCGTGCTCACCGGATACGCAGGCACGGGCAAAACGTTTACGATCGGACGCGCCATCCCGCGCGGGTACAGCGTCGTGTACGTCGCGCCAACACATAAGGCTGTTGGCGTGCTCCGTGATTCGCTAAACAATCCGGCGGTCGACGTCAAAACGCTCCACAGCCTGCTCGCGTGCCGAAAGTCCTACGACTACTCGGCGGGAACCATGCAGTTTCGGCCGAATTTTGTGAAAGAAACGGCATCGAATTACAGCCTGGTGGTCGTAGACGAGTCGAGCATGATTTCGCCTGAAATGCGTGATTGGCTCACAACCTCTTGCGTGGCTGGTGGAACGAAAATAATCTGGATGGGCGACCCGTGCCAACTCCCGCCTGTAAATGACGAGTCCGTTGTTTTCGGCCTGGATTGCTCCGGTGCTCGCCTAGAGACAATTATGCGTAACGGCGGCGATGTGCAGGAGGCTGCCACACGTGTCCGTTTGCACATCGGGGACGCGGCGACGCCATACGCTCCGGACGGTGACGGCGTTTACAACGTCGAGTCTGATGAATTTCTAAGCGCGTACCTCAAGAAGCGCGCGACCGCTAAAATGCTCGCGTGGACAAATGACACTGTTGATTGGCTTAACGATTGGGTGCGCAGCCATCTCTACGCTGACCGTCTGCCTTTTCACGATCAAGAGCGGATGGTGGTCGTGGACTCGTGGTCAGATTCGCACGACACGATGATGCTGCACGCGGAGGACGAACTCGTAGTGATTGGTTACGCCGAGCAGCAAATCGGTGGGATTGACGCGTTTATGCTGCAGTGCGAGCACTCGATGTATGGGGAAATCACGCTACCGGTGCTTAACCCAACCGCAAAGATGTCCTATGATAAACGCGTCGCCATGCTCAAGAAGCAGGCGAAATCATCGGGCAGCAAATACGACTGGCGCGAGTATTTCTGCTTTATCGAATCGTTTGTGCGAGTGCGGCCAGGCTGGGCGACGACCGTGCACAAATCGCAGGGTTCAACCTATGAGCAGGCGTTTGTGGTACAAACCAACATCAGGGGCTGCAAAGACCACCTGATGCGGAACATGTTGACCTACGTGGCCTACAGCCGCGCAAAGTCTGAGTTGTGGATATCATGAGCAATGGCCACTGGTGGAAATACGTTGATATGATCGACCTCGCGCTACGCCTTGGCCTCGAAAAGCCGCGCCAAAAAGGGAAGTGGGCATGCCCTGTGTGCGGCAGTCGCGACAATCTGCACATCTACTCCCAGCGTGAGCGTGGCGCTCATTGCTTTGGGTGCGGACCGATGGACGCGCCAGCGATGGTGATGGGCGTTCGAGGCGGAACTTTTCCCGAAGCGCTCAAATTCATAGACCCGAATCACAAGCCTGACCTGCATCGATACTCAGGGCCACGCCCGAAGAGGCGGATGCCCGAAATCAACCGCGACGAGGTCACAGCGCTCGCTTGGATCTACGAACACTGCGACGAACTCAATAACGACCACACCGCGTGGCTATCGAATCGAGGCATCGCTAACGATTTTGGCCTGAAAACGGCAACGCCAAAATTTTGGCGCGAGGTCTCATCGTTCGAGGGTTCGCCCACGCTAAACAGCAAAGGAAATCCTCACCCGTGGTGGGCTCATCCGTTTATTGTTTTGCCCTATTTCGACGAGGAAGGCACAGTGGTTGACCTACGGTTCCGCCGAACTCACGACGATGAGGGTCCAAAAATGCTGAGCCTCATCGGAACGCGCGCAGTGCCGCTGCCTTATTTGGGCTGGGCTCCGGCGCATTTTGGGCGCCAGCTGTCCGCTGACGAGGTCGAGAATACGAGCACACTGTGGATCGTAGAGGGCGAATGGGACGCAATGATGCTCCAATATCAGCACAGCCTGACGGTTGTCGCCACACCTGGTGCGAGTATCTGGCACGAAGAGTGGACCGACTGGCTCAAGACTTGGTGCTTGAGCAAAAACAAATTTGGCATCACGAAAAAACGTCAAATCATCGTGTGCGGTGACGGTGACGAGGCGGGGTTAAAAATGTCGAGAGCGGTCCAAAAGAAACTACACTCTGCGGGGCTTAAAGCGGAATCTCGCACATGGTCACGCGGGGATGCGGGCGACCTGCATGCGGATGGACTGCTGAGAAAAGAACTTGGCCGAACCACTGAATGCACACGGGAATTTTAATGAATACACCTATAGTTTTGTCCGGCTCATACGCAGACCAAATGGACGCTGTTTTTACGGCTGCACGCCCCATTATTTACCAGCGCGCGGGTAAAATCGTGCGCGTTAAAGACGATGAGATCGACGAGGTTAGCGCAACCCAGCTCCAATCGCATCTGATTGACTACCTCACTCCAATTAAAATCAAGCTGACCAAAGATGGTGACGAAATTGAGACGCCAGATAAAAAGTTTGAGCGCGAATTGTGTCAGCATATGATTGACCGCACGGCGATTGACCTGCCGCCCCTTGAGTACGTCTACAGGTGCCCCGTCTTCGCTGGCGACTGGCAACCTATGGGCGAATACGGCTACCACGAGGACGCGCGAGCGTGGCTCAACACAAGTGGCTTGGACGACGTTGAGCCGATGGACATTTCCCGCGCCAAATTGATTATTGACGACCTGCTGTGTGATTTCCCGTTTGCCGACGCTGCCAGCAAGACGCACGCGGTGATGGCGATGGTCACACCGTTCATTCGCCCAATGGTCGGCCTGATGCCGCTGTTCATGATCACCGCGCCCGCAGAGGGTAGCGGTAAAACTTTGCTCGCTGACATCATTGGGCTGATATCTGACGGTCGCAGCGTGATCAAAATTACCGCGCCGAGCGATGATGACGAGTGGCGAAAACGGATCACATCGACGCTCATGCAGACGCCTAGCGTCGTGCTGCTCGATAATGTCAGCAGCCTTGACAGCCCAAGCCTTGCTGCGGCGCTCACTGCCAAATTGTGGACTGACCGTATTCTGGGGAGCACGAAAAACGTCAGCGTGCCGAACAACGCGGTGTGGTTTGCCAGTGGAAACAACCCAACCGTAAGCGCCGAGATGGCGAGGCGGTGTGTCCCTATTCGGCTCGTTCCGGACACAGAGCGGCCAGGGGAGCGAAAATTCCGCCACGAGGATATTGAGCGGCACGTGCTCGACAATCGAGCGCAACTTGTGAGCGCGTGCATGACACTCGTCTACGAATGGGCACGAGGTAGGGCAGAAGTTGATGTTTCGATGGGTAGCTATCAGCGGTGGGCGACAGCTGCGAGTAGTATCGCGGCGCATGCTGGGTATGTGGACGCGCTCACCAACAGGGAGATGTTGCGCACTGACGACTCGTCCGAGTTGCATGCCCTTGTGTCCTCGTGGGCTGACCACCCAATGTTGCGCAAAAAAGCGACCGCTGGCGACCTAGAAAAAATGTGCTCAGAGGACGACATCATGGTCGGAGCTCGCGGCGGAAGCGCCCACTCTAGTCAGCGGGCTAAGAGGTTGAGTTCGTATCTGGGTGGGCATGTAGACCGCGTTTGTGGCCTGTGGCGCATAAAATCCGACATCGATTTACATACCAAGCAGCGCGTTTTTTCGCTTGAAAAAATAGCCTGACAGCAAATGAGAGTGTATTCCAAAGGTCGCGAAAGCGGCCTTTTTTGTGAACCGCGAATGTGCGGGTCATGCGGTTCACATTCATACGCTGCTGCGGTTCACAGCGGGTCAGTAGCGGGTCAGAACTGAACGCTTGCGGGTCAGCTTTTTTGGTTTAAGTTGTTGATTCTTAACACTAATATCAATCTTGCGGCTCATGCGGGTCAACTCTACGCTCGTTCTTGTTTTTGTTTTTTTGTTCGTCGCAAGTGCTTGATATATATAGATTCACGTTTTTGGTAAAATATCACAATGCGCTCAGGTGAAACGTGAACCGCGACCCGCAAGTGTATTCTGATGGGCAAAGAGTCTGCTTATTATATCGAACACGAGTTGACCTTTCTGGATGGTTTGTTATGATTTGGGTATGAGAATCCCAAAACGACACCAATTCCAATTCGTGCCAGACACCACAACCCGAGTGCAATCAGCGCTCATCACCCTAGGAGTCGTGGCAGCAGTCGCGCTCTACGTGCTCACGCTCACCGCGTGTGGGGACGGCATCGCAGATAAGCGCGTCGAGCAGGTCGGACAGAAGCGGTCGAACTCGCAGCTGCGGGCTGACGCGCTCAATCGTGAGGGCGCTACCCGCTGCCACGCGTGCAAAGATGTTCCTGAGTGCTACTGCTGGTGGGAGGACGTGGACGGCCAGCCCGCGTGCGTGGAGGCGGACCGTGGTCTGCACCAAGACGAGTGCAAGCAGTTCTTGATTGACGAGTATTGTGGATTTTACCCGCACGAAAAAGAGTGCCAGGAGGACAAATGAAAGTTCAGGTTTGCCTTGAGAACATAATCGCAGATCAGGCCAAGCAATGGCTTGAGGATTTGGCGAAACGAAGGCTTGCGCTCAAAGCGCGTCAAATTGGTGGGCGTTGTTATTGGTATCGGCATGTAGGCACCGAACGCACGTCAAATACCTCAACGAAGACAATCAAGATCCCAATGGACCAAGTGTTCGATAAAGGCGTAGTTGATGACTTCTTCAGCTTAATCAACGACGGAGATTTTAGTTGAAACGGACAGTTCCAGAACGGTCAATCCTGAACAGTTACCTATCGCAAAAGGGATGGGGGAAGGGAGAGGGACCCGCAGGGGTTATTGTGTTCACTGAGCCTGGAAGACATGATAATCCATTCAGGTTACGTGTTCCCCCATCTCAGGCTCTTGACTACGAACGTACCATAGAGCTTGCGCTTGAGACGATTGGGGCTGTTGAGGGACGACATTCAGATGATGTTGGCGATGAGTTAATCAACTGGGCGATGGAGTCGTTCAGTCTCCGAATTCTTACTGATTACAATCCATCTCTTGACGATGCTGCAATTGCCATCCCTAAACTGAGACAGTTGATGGTCTACGGCATCGCGGCAGAGATCCGTTTTGAGTCTTTGGTGCGGAAGGTGCCCAACGAGGCTACTTCATTTGTTCGGGATTTTTGTGAATTTGGCCATACTCGCCATGAAAGTTTCGGTATTACTGTAGAGATTCCAGTTAACCTACAAGGGGAACTGGTAGAAGGCGCACCATCCCCAATGGGCCGTCGAATGTTTGCTCGTCTAATCCAAGGTTTGCAGGATCCACAACGCCTATTTTCGGCAAATATTGCGAAGTTGTTCTTGGATCTGACTCAAACGATTTCAAGTGAACACGAGTACAAAGCCAACTTTTCGGAGGTAAATGGTCCGTACGAAGGCCCAACAAGTGGTCGAGTGACTCGTGAGATTGGTCGTAATTTGGCAGAGTATTATGAGAGCGTTCTGCAACAATGGCTTGAGGATTT
>JGI1221J13441_10001233_pt1 | contig 10949 bp, 8 predicted proteins | sample LakVidmifraction_4_FD_13441 | JGI IMG/M metagenome (IMG submission 13441) | reverse complement strand
GATTTTCAGTGAAAANAAGGCGAATTTACGCGTCAATAGCTGGCCTATTGCAAGTAAATTCAACGCAGTTAGCGCTGAAAGTAGCTGCTTGAGATAGATTTATTATCCAAAGTTCAGGTTACCTAGCTTGCTAAAAAGCACACTAATATACAAGGTATATTAACGTAATTTAGTATTAAGTCGATCAGAAAAACGGGAATGAAAATAACAAAAACGCGCACAGTGACTGTGCGCGTAGTTTGTAGGATTATTGTTGCTCAAACCTTGCTTCAAGCCAAGTATCGTCTTGAGTAAAGTTTAAGGTTTTTATTTTTCCTTGTCCTTCAACGTTAACCATATTAACTTGCGAAGGCCATAAGTCGCGCAGTGCACCGTTACTCATTTTAATTCCTGCAATTTTTACCGGAATTGGCGCTTCTTGGTAAACCCAAAAAAACTTGCCATCAACTTGTGCTCCTACAAAGTTAAGCGGCAGTGGTTCACCGTTTAACGTTTGTAGCGCAACATGCGACTCTACATACTTAGCAAAGCGTTGTTGATCTATTTTATTGCTAATAATATCAACCTTACCTTTAAATAAGTGCGCCACAGCATGCTCAGTATCGTGCAAATAAAAACGATGCATTAGCTCAATATTATTAGTACGTTTATTAAAAAGCACAGTAGTAACAGACGACTTTAATTGATGCGCCATGCTAGGCGCAGCAATTAATAAACCAACAATAATTAGCAATATGCGCATTATTGTTGCTCCTCACTGCTGTTATTTTCGTCGCCTTTAGGTTCGTCTTTTTTAAGCTCGGTTTTAATATCTTGCATAATATCGCGGCTTACTTTTGCTTTGCTCTTTTCTTTTTTAAATACTTCTATGCGTGATGGAATAATACGACGTGGGTAGTTATTATTTTCAATATCTACGTCAGCCGTTTCCCAGCGCGGATCGATAGTAACCGACACCAGCGATTTATTTTTGTCAGTCACTATTAATTTTTGCACATTTTTATAATTACGACGCCAAATTTCGGCCGCAATATAACGCTCTTCTTTGCTGCCATCTTCAAAAGTCAGCTCTAATAAAATAGGCATTACTAAGCCGCCTACGTTAGAAAACTCCATTACGTAGTAGTTTTGGTCTTCTTTTATTGCACGCTCAAGCGTTTTACGCTCCCACGGCTCTAAGCCCTTTAAAAACTTGTTGTACGCGTTGCGTTCTTTATTAGTAACGGTAAAACGGTCGTTTTCGTCATAAAAGTCGGTAACATCGGGATTTTCTTCTACCCAGGTTTTTTTACCTTGTGCGCGGTTACGCTCTACAAACAGCGAAGTTGGCTTATTTGCTTCAATATCGCGCAATCGACTAAAATCAATATCAGGGTTTTTAGTGTCTAAACGCAGTTGATATACCTTATCTAAAGCAATATCTACGTGATCTGTGGTAAAAAACCAACCACGCCAAAACCAATCTAAATCAACACCCGAAGCTTCTTCCATAGTACGAAAAAAATCAGCAGGGGTAGGGCGCTTATACTTCCAGCGCTGAGCGTATTCTTTAAACGCAAAATCAAACAGCTCTCGGCCTAAAATAACTTCACGTAAAATATTAAGTGCTGCAGCGGGTTTAGTGTACGCGTTAGGGCCTAAACGCAATACGCTGTCTGACTGGGTCATTATAGGCACTTGAATTTCTGACTTCATATACGCCACTATATCGCGCGGCTCAACGCCCCATGGAATGCTCGGATCCCACTCTCGCCCTGCAACACCGTCTAAAAAGCTATTTAAACCTTCATCCATCCAAGTCCATTGGCGCTCATCTGAGTTTACTATCATCGGAAAGTAAATATGACCCACTTCATGGATCACTACACCGAGTAAAAATCGTTTTTCTGCTTGAGAGTAAGTACGAGTTCCATCATCTTGCAGCTTAGTGCGCGGGCCATTAAAGGTGATCATTGGGTATTCCATACCACCAACAGGGCCATTTACTGACTGCGCGGTTGGGTATGGGTAATCAAATGAATACTTTGAATACACTTCCATAGTGTGAATAACAGCTTCGGTTGAATATTTTTTCCATAAATCGCCCCCTTCTTTAGGGTAAAACGACATAGCCATAACCAATGGCTGCTCATCACCGCCTTGCTGATAGCCTTTAGCATCCCACATAAATTTGCGTGACGACGCCCAAGCAAAGTCGCGTACGTTATTAGCTTTAAAGTGCCACGTTTTAGTTTTATCTGTACTGGATTTTTCGTTATCGAGCGCTTCTTCTTCACTAACAATAAACACAGGGCGTTTAGCATTTTCGGCTTGCTTTAAACGTTTGCGTTGCTTGCTCGTTAATACGCTACTTGCGTTATTAAGCTTACCCGTTGCCGACACGATATGGTCCGCAGGTACGGTAATTTCAACATCGTAATCACCAAACTCTAAGGTAAATTCGCCGCCACCTAAAAATGTTTTATTAGTCCAAGCTTCGTAATCAGTATAAGCAGCTAAACGCGGAAACCACTGCGCCACTAAAAATATATCGTTACCATCTTTTTCAAAGTGCTCATAGCCCGAGCGTGCGCCTACTGCATCTTCTTCAACTAAGTTAAACGCAAAGTTCATGCTAAATTCGGCTTCTTTACCTGGCTTTAACGGCTTATTTAGGTCAATGCGCATTAAGGTATCAACTACGGTTACACGTAATTCGTTGCCATTGTCATCTTTTACATTGCTAATTGTATATCCAAGCTCGTTGTCGCTCATAAATTGTTGGCGACGTAGGTCGCCTAAACTTAACTTGGCGGGTTTATCGGCTGGTAAACTTGTTAAAGTACTTTTAAACGTTTGCGTAGTTTCTGCAATTGAATCATTTTTAAAAACGTTTTGATCTAACTGTAACCATAAGTACTTTAATGTGTGTGGTGAATTGTTTTTATATTCTATTTTTTGGCTACCGCTTATACGGCGCTTTTTTTCGTCTAATTGTACGTCAATATCGTAATTAACGCGTTGCTGCCAATAATTTTCGCCAGGTTCTCCGGCAGCACTTCTATAAACATTTGGTGTTGGCAATGCTTCGTCTAGTTGACGAAACTTATCGATATAGCTGCCTTTGGTTTGCTCAATAGCAGACGCTAAAACAGTGCTCGACATTGCTATTGGCAATATAACCGCACTTAGCGTATAAATTATTTTTTTCATTATTAAACCTGTTAGATTTTAGTGTGCGCACTTTGACAAAATTATCGTTTTTCTTCAATAAAATAACGATAAAGTGCGACTTTTTCAGGCTAGTTTTCACTATTTTTTTACAATTAAAGCGCATTATTCTTTTAGATAAAATTAATTAAACGTGAATTAAAATAATAAAACTGTAAAGGGGCTTTACAGTTTGTCGTTTTAAATAAAAATAATTGCCAAATATCAGCTAAAAATAACGGCTTACAGCTACTAAATCTCCCTCTGTATTTTGGCTTCAAAGGTAGCCAAATGTAATTATTTAGCAAAAAAGTTAATCCCTTTGTATGAGAAACCGCCAATAGTGAAGTTTAAGGTTGATCTTTGTATCCATTTGTACTTAGAATCGCCCACTTTTTTCATTTGAGGGTAATTTAATATAATTATTTTCAAATATGTTTATTAATATTTTAGTGTTGAAAAGTGTGGTGGTGTATGGATTTTTATGTTCTAAAAAAGCAGCAAAAACTAATTGCTATTCCAGCAGACGCGCAAAACTGTAAGCAGTATTTAAACTCAGGTTATTTGTATATTGACAAAGTGGCCGCTTGTAACGAAAAAAATGCATTGAAAGCGTTACAAGCTAAAAAAGCCAAAGCAATTAAACTGCCGTTATTTATGGCACTTTTAGCCTTGCCTCTTATTTATGTTGGTTGGTTTAGCTTAGGAGCTAGCTAAAGCCCATTCACCCTAGCAAGATGAGCCTATAAGGTTGCATCTTTAACTGCCTTGGGTATATTGGCGCTCTTACGATTTTTTAAGAGCGCTACATGAAAGTTCTGCACACTTCTGATTGGCACCTTGGCCAACAATTTTATGAATATGACCGTCGTCATGAACACCTTGCTTTTTTCACTTGGCTGTTAGCCACTCTCGTTGAGCAACAAATAGATTTACTGCTCGTTGCTGGCGATATTTATCATACTGCAACCCCCAGTGCTAGCGCCGAGAATCAACTCTATCAATTTATTAAAGATGCCAAAAAGCAGTGCCCTAATTTACATGTAGTAATTATTGCTGGGAACCACGACTCTGCAAATCGTATTTTAGCCGCGCAACCGTTACTCGCTCAATTTGATACCCATGTTGTAGGGCGTTTTGAGGCAACAGCAGCGGCTGATACCGTAATCACTATTAACACTAACAAAAAATGCGCTGTAATCGTTGCCATGCCATTTTTGCGCGCAAGCGATGTAACTACACTCAGCCAAACCAAAAGCGGCCCTAGCTATGCCCAAGGCGTTAAAAAGGCATATGAACTTGCCCTTGAGCATGCAGCTACTTTACAAAGTGAAAATACCCCGTTAATTGTTATGGGGCACCTTCATGCTAAAGGCGGCGATATATCGAGTGACTCTGAGCGCAACTTAGTAATAGGCGGCGAAGAAGCCATATCTGCCAACGTATTTGGTAAACAAGCACACTACGTTGCGCTGGGGCATTTACATAAAGCGCAGCAAGTTGCTAAAAATGAATGCATTAGATACAGCGGTACGCCAATTCCTATGTCGTTTTCAGAGCGAAATTACAGCCACCAAGTAAATGTAGTTGAATTTAATAGCGATGAAAAACAGCAAATTAGTGTAACTGTAAACCCCCTTTACATTCCTCGTTTAGCCGATGTAATAGTTTTACCAAAAGGGGAGTGCGTACCATTAGCTGAGCTATGCGAGGAAATTAAAGCCCTCGACACCACAGCCAATACAATAGCACCCTATTTACGGGTAAAACTTAAATCTAGCGATACCGACACCACCTTCAGAGAACAAATAGAACAAGCTCTTGAGGGTAAACATATTCGTTTTTGTGGCATAGAGCGCGTGCGTGAACAAGCAGCTAACAATGAAGGCGGCGCAGTATTTGAAGATTTAACTGAAGTTGAAATGCTCAACCCACTTAATTTATTAGAACAAGCATTTGCAAACGACAAAGATATGCACGGTGAAAGCGTACCCGACGCACTAAAAAATCTATTAAACGATGTTATTAACGAACTAGAGGAGCAACAGCAACTATGAAAATAACCGCAGTGCGTATTCATAACTTAGCTTCTATTGTTGATGCCGAAATAGACTTTTTAGCAGCCCCGCTAAAAGACGCCGGATTATTTGCAATTACCGGCGATACCGGCGCAGGTAAAAGCACTATTTTAGATGCTATTTGCTTAGCTTTATATGCTAAAACCGCAAGGTTAGGTGGCGATAGAGGCAATAAGGTAGAGTTTCAAGGCGACAGCATTAGGCTTAATGACGCACGTAATTTACTTAGGCGAGGAACGTCTAATGGCTTTGCTGAAGTAGACTTTGTAGGACAAGATAAAGAAAGTTACCGAGCGTGTTGGAGCGTTAATCGCTCGCGAGGCAAAAGCGACGGCAATTTACAAGCAGCACAGCATACGCTTTATTTGTTACCTGATGATACGTTAATTTCATCAGATAAAAGTAAAACAGTAAAACAAATAGAAGCCAAAATAGGCTTAACCTTTGATCAGTTTTCGCGAGCAGTGTTATTAGCGCAACACGAATTTGCCGCGTTTTTAAAAGCCACCGGCGATGAGCGCGCACAGCTTTTAGAATGCTTAACCGGTACCGATAAATTTAGCCGTATTGGTGTACGTATTTTTGAGCGTAATAAAGAACTAAAAGAAAAGTTTGAATTACTCCAAGCGAGTTTAGCAAGTTACACATTACTAAGTGAGGATGAATTAGCCGCTAAACAAACTTCGCTTAATGAATTAAAACTGCAAATTGAACACACTAAAAAAACCTTAACAACTACAGAGCAAAATTTAAATTGGTATAAACAAGCCAATACGCTTGAGCAAGCACTTAAACAAGCACAGCAAAACCAGCAACAAGCGCAAAACGAGCTTAATGCTATTGCTCAGCAAAGTGAGCAAGCTAAACAAGCACAAAGCGCACTTGAAATTAAAGATAACCGCAGTCGCTTTAAAAGTTTAACAGCTCAAAATATTGAGTTAAGTACGAAAGTAAGTGACTTAAAAAGTATAGATCACACTGCAATAATTACTGCGCATACTAATACGCTTAGTAAGCACCAAGAGATATTACAAACAGCTAAAGAACAAAAACAAACTGCTGAGCCTATTATTGCTAAAGCGCGCGAGCTCGACAGTCAATTAGCTATTCAAGCACAAACCATTGCAAGCCTTACCCAGCAAAGCGAAAAAGAGCAATTACAATTAAACGATTTGCAGCAGCAATTTAAGCAAAGCCAATCTGTGCTTGATGAAGCTACAAAATTAAGTGCCCAGCATCAACAGTGGTTAACTACGCACACACAATTAAAACCTTTAGCCAATGATTGGAATTACTATCAGCACAGTTTTAATCAGTTTTTAAACGCAACTGAGCAATTTAAAACAACGGCACATCAAAACCAAAAATTAGTGGCTGAGCAGGCTAAGCAAGCGACGCTTTTAACCACGCAAAATGCAAAGGTTGAGTCACAAGAACAGCTACTTGCTAGTGAGCAAAAAAATCTTAACCAATTAAATGAGCAGCAACGCCAATTTAATATTGAACAGTGCGATGCAAAACTTAAAAATATTGATTACTTAAAAGATCAACGCGAGCGCTATAAACAGTTTAATCATGAACTAAAATACAGCACACAACAGCAAACACGCGTTGCAGAAAAACTTATCCAAAGTGAGCAAGCGCAAAACGCATTATTACAAAATTTGGCTTCGTGCGAGCAAACGCTTAAGCACAACGAATACACGCTTAGCCAAGCACGCCTTCGCGCCAGTGAAAATGTAGAACACTTACGTACACAACTTGCTCCTAACGAGCCATGTTTAGTGTGCGGTGCAACTGAGCACCCATATGCAAGCACTCAAAACCAGCAATTAAATAACTTAATAGCCGATTTTGAAACAGCGTATAACAATGCAAAACAGCAACGCGATAGCGCCCAAACCCAGCTGCATCAGCACCAAACACAACATGCTGTGTTAGTGGCCGAGCAAACGCAACATGGCCAAGCAATACAAATTGCACAGGCTAAGCAGCTAGAAATTAAAACGACCATGCAAGACGCTCGCACCGAGCTTAACGAGTTAACAACCGAGAAGCTTGATGAAACCTACAAGCAACTCAGCGAGCAAAAAGCCCAGTATTTTGCAGTACAAACACAGCTGCGTACCTTACAAGAAAAAGTAAATCAGCAGCTTAATGCTTTAAAAACCGAGCAACACGCGCAGCAGCAATTACAAAACCAGCATGTTGAGTTAACTAATCAGTTAAACCAATTAAGCAGTAAACATAACGAGCTAAGCGTACAAATAAACGAGCTAAGCGCAGCGCTTAACGCGCAATTTGAACACAGCGATTTTTGGCAGCAGCTGCAAAGTGAATCGCTTACCCTACGCGATTTAAACAAACAGGTTAAGCAATACCAGCAAACACTAACGCAGCTTGAGCAAAGCCAAAAACAGCTCGACAGTGCAAACCAGCAACTACAGCAATTAACGCCATTAATGACTAAAAGTGAGCACGCACTTAAAGCATTAAATGACGATTTAGCCAAAGCGCAGCAACAGCAAAATATTACGCAAAGCCAGCGATTAGCTTTATTTAATAATGAGCAAATAAGCGCAAGCGACTATCAAGCCAAACTAGCCATGCAGCTTGAGCAATGCCAAACACAGCTAAATGCCAGCCAACAAGCGCACGATAACGCAATTAAACAGCGCGACGAGCATGCCATAACACTTAAAAATGTTGAGCAACGCTTGCAAGAGCACGCCCAGGAGCTAACCTGCCTTGAGGCACGTTACTTAGAGTGGTTTACTGACTTTAAAGCGCAACATAGCGATGCAACACACGAACAGGTCACTATTTTACTAACCTTAAGTAGCGAGCAAATTAAAGCGCACTTAAAACAGTTTGAACAAGTATCACAAACGCTAACCGATACAAATGCAGCGCTTAAACAGCAACAAAAATCGTACACTGAGCATCAAAATACTGACAAGCCTTCAAAAAACCACGATGAGTTAACTGAGCAGCTAAATGTATTAAATACCCAGCAAACAGAGCTACAAAATAGCTTGCTCGCCACTAATACCGCTATTGAGCAGCACAACCAAAATGCTAAAACGCTCAAAGGCAAACAAGCTGAGTTAACTACGCTTAAAACGCAAGTTGATCAGTGGCATTTACTTAATAAAGTATTAGGCGATGCAACCGGTAAAACCATGCGTAATTTAGCGCAAACGCAAACTTTAAAAATACTGCTGCACTATGCAAATAGTCATTTAAAAACCCTTAATAAACGCTATGAATTAACCGCTATTGAGCACTCTTTAGATATTGCTATTATTGACCGCGACATGGCCGATGAGCAACGCTCTGTAAATACGCTCTCTGGTGGTGAATCATTTTTAGTCTCTTTGGCGCTGGCTTTAGGGCTTGCTTCATTGTCGTCAAACAAAGTACAAATCAATTCTTTGTTTATTGACGAAGGGTTTGGTACGTTAGACAGCGAAACGCTCAGTGTTGCAATGGATGCACTTGATTCATTACAAGCACAAGGGCGAAAAGTAGGTGTTATATCGCATGTAAGCGAAATGAGTGAGCGCGTAGCAACACAAGTCCATGTGGCTAAAAAGCCGGGCGGTTATTCTAGCGTAGAAATTGTGTGATATTAATTTATATTGATAACACCCATTGTATTTATGATCCCCAAAAAACTTGGGGTCTATAAAGGAAGTAATAATGCCAACATTTACAGATGATCAAGCAACACAATACGATAGCCGCATTACGCGACTAGTACCAGGCTACGAGTTATTGCATCAACTAACTAATGCGCAACTGCAAGCCACATTAAAAGATAACGCACATATTTTAGTGGTAGGGGCGGGGACTGGCAAAGAGGTAATTGAATTAGCTAGCATTAATCCAACATGGAAGTTTACCGCACAAGATACCTCAAACGACATGCTTAGTGTTGCTAGCGATAAGTTTGCTGAGCAAGGAATAAGCGATAGAGTAACTGTACATTGCGGGCCTTTAGAAAAACTTAAAACTAAAGCCGATGCAGCCTTATGCTTATTAGTGCTACAGTTTGTAGAAGATAATGGCGATAAAAAGCAAGTTCTTAAAAACATTAAAGCAAGTCTGAACAAAGATGCTGCGCTGTATATTGCTGATTTAATGCGCCCAGAAACCTTATTTGAGCGTGATGCCCAGCTTTTAACTTGTGCAAAACTAGGCTTAGGTGAGGCTGGACAAACTCATATTCGTCATAGCCTAGAAAATGAATTTTATCCGTTAGATCGCATGCGTTTTAGCGAGCTACTGCATGAGTGTGGATTTAGCACTATTCCTAAATTGTACTTTAAAGCGCTAGGTTTTAGCGGCTATGTAATTTAGTAACTGCTTAACTTAGTAACTTAGTAACTACACCACTTAGTAGCTAAGCTTTAAATATTAAACAGCCCCGCCTAGCGCAGGGCTTTTTTAATGGGGTATATAATTAAAAATGCAGGTTTCGGGCTCGAACAATATCTTTCATCACAATGGTTGAGGTTAAACGTTGCACGCCTGGCAGCGCCGATAGTTTATCATCGTATAATTTTTGAAACGCGCCTAAATCTCTAGTCACCACATGTATTAAATAATCAGGTGTACCAAACAAACGCTGCGCATTAGTTATTTGTGGAATATCTTCAACTGCTAATTCAAGTTTAGCCAACGATGCTTTATCACCTTCTTTAATAGTAATAAAAACCAACGCAGAAAAATTAAGCCCTACTTTTTCTGGAGAGATCTCCGTCCTGTAGCCCACAATAGCTTTGGTTTTTTCTAATTCTTTAACTCGGCGGTGACATGGCGAAACACTAAGCCCCACGCGATCTGCAAGTTCTGAAAGAGTGAGTCGGCCATCAACTTGCAGCTCAGCAAGAATTTTCCGATCTATGCTATCCATATTCAATTATTTCCTAATAATGGCGTTTAATAAGGTAAAATATAGTATTTTTTCCCCATAAGAAAGCAATAAAATAAGCTCCCAATTATTTTAGGTTATTGTTGATGGATATTAATGTTATTTTTTCTTTTTGGCTGGTGTCAATATTGTTTGTACTTACCCCTGGTGCTGATTGGGCGTATACCATAAGCGCAGGAATTGCGGGAGATAAAATTATTCCGGCAGTTTCAGGGCTCTTGTTAGGCCACCTTATTGCCGCGCTGATTGTAGTGGTAGGTTTGGGTGCTATTTTAGCTTCACATGTGATGTTAATGAAATTTTTAACCTTATTTGGCGCACTGTATGTTGTTTGGATCGCGGTTTCGCTTTATAAAAACCCGCCAGTACCCGCAGTATATAATGGCGCTGCTAGTGAATTAGGCGAAACACCATTAAAGTGGATGAAAAAAGGCTTTATTATTAGCGGGTTAAATCCTAAAGTAATGCTGCTATTTTTAGCATTATTGCCACAATTTGTATTTCCGACCTTTTCATTTTCGATCACCGAGCAGCTGTTAGTATTAAGCGTAATTCATTTAATTGGCTGTGGCTTTGTATATTGGTTTATTGGTGTTAGCGCCCGAAAAATATTAAGCAATAACCCGGCACTTGCGATTAAATTTGGTCGACTTTCTGCCATTATATTATTTATTTTAGGCTCTTTAATGCTGTTTGATAGCGCACAAAAGCTACTAGTACACTTACAGTAATACACGCATAAAAAA
>JGI1221J13441_10001228_pt1 | contig 10979 bp, 21 predicted proteins | sample LakVidmifraction_4_FD_13441 | JGI IMG/M metagenome (IMG submission 13441) | reverse complement strand
CGCAATCTACGCACCCTTCGCAATCTTTGCACCATATGCAATGATAGCAATCTGCACAATATATGCACTTTGTGCAATTTTTGCATCCTTTACAATATAAGCAGTCTTCGCAATCTGCGCAATCGGTACAACCTACTAGCGACTCAGAGCTTAATGTTGCTTGCTCTTCCGTGTAAAATTGTGACTCCCAAGAATTATTATTTTCATCTACCCACAAACCATTTAACTTTTTCACAATCCACCCTCACTTTCATATTAATTTTAACTTTTTTCGACTAAGAAAGATAATAGTATTATAACTAACCACATTAATGATAATTGTATTTTATAATTATTTTTGTTGTTTACGATGTATGCTAGTATTAATTGTATGGTTACCATTATCAAAAGTATAAATTGTTCCATTCTATTAACCCTCGCTTTCTTTTCACCGCTTTCTTAGTTAATTCTTCGTCCACAATTTTCACAATAATATTTTTCATCTATTTTCTCATAGCAACCTGCACCAACAAATTCTTTACATGTGGGGCATATAAAATTTGTGAAAGATTTATCTGTTACTGGTTTCTTAAGTATTTGTTTTCTTAAAAGTCTTATAGCTGTATCAATTGCCCCTTGATTTTCTATAGGTTCTCCATCAATCTCTTCGATAATAAAAGTTGCCAATTTGTCAATTTGGTGTGCTAATTTCTGATACTCATTAAATAATTTGTCAAACTCTTGAGTAGATATCTTATTCATTATTCATCCTCGCTTTCTTTTCACCTGTGATTTTAGCCATTATATTCAAATTTCTTATTTATTATCTTTATAATAACACATTAGATATAGCAAAGTCAATACCTTTTAGGAATATTTTACACCCACTGCTCATAGAAATCGTTATAGTATTCTAAATCAACAATCTTAATCTCATTAAATGAGTTCAGCTCCATATTGTCATCATATGCTCTTAGATAATATTCTAATTTCTTCTCTAAATTCTCCCGAGGATTATGAATCTCTTCAAATTCTGGTAAATCTGGCATTTTTACGAATACTCTTACTTTAGATACTTCTTTTTGTATATACGATTCAAATTTCTTTTTAAAAAGTTCTTTTGTCATATTTTCTCCTTCTCAATTAAGTGAAACCAGCATTTTATTCTCCACCGACTTCTAGTTTTTTTCCTCAATATATTCATCACGTTTAATTAATAATTTCTTACGATACTTACAAACAAATATTAAGTGTGCCATAATCAAGTATTTGCTGTGTTTCCTTGATGTATAATCCATACGCAAATCCTTTGTTAAACTTATAAGGCGATAATAAGTCTACTCTAGGAACTTTCTTAATTTCGTTTAATCTTATATATGCTCCACTATTTTGAGTTCCTTTAACACTGTAAATTTTCCCTTCGTACTTAACTAAATCATTGGGTTGATAAAAATATTTAACCTTTCTTATCCTTCTTTGCCCTTTAGATAATTTTTTGCCCCTATATTGATGAAGATTTTCAGAGTTTAAGCTCTTATTTCTAGTTCTTCTGCCACTGTTTAAGTCTCCACCACTCACTTTTTCTCCAGTTCGAATATCAATATATTTAGAATCATAAAATTTTTCTAAGCTTCTATTGTTTCTTCTTACTTGTTTGACTTCAAATATCTTTGAATTTCTAACTTGGTTAATACCTTTAACTATAGCAAAAGCATCATTATAATGAGTTTTTGCTATTTTGTTTTCAATTCTATGATTTTTTGTTATATAACCATAAGTTGTCTCAATATTACTATGGTTTTCTTTTAACTTATTGACTAAATACCATCTAATCATACTCATAAAGGTAGCATCTTTAAATCCTCTAACTTTTTTACCATCCATACACCAATCGTATAAGAATTTTCCTTGCTTATGATTTGGAGAAGTATGGCATTTGTTGCATAAACAAATCAAATTGCTAGGTCTATCGGTACCACCCAAGCTTTTAAATTTAATATGATGAACTTCCAATATCTTTTCTTCGCCTTTGTTCTTACAGCTAGGATTTTGACATTTGTGATTATCTCTATGAAGTACATATTCTCTAGTATTCCAAAATCCCATCATATCTCCCTGTTGATATTCTACTCCACTGATAGAGTCATTCTTCATTTTTTGAATATCAAAGTTAGCAACTTCTATAATACATTTAGTTATCGGTAATATCTTATATAAACTACCAATAAGCTCAATATGAGAATATAATTTGTGTTGTAAACTAGGTGCTAACCACCCTTGTGGTTTTGACTTTGTTCTATTATTCCATCTAGGTTTTCTATATCTTAATCTTGAACGTCTTATTTTTCTATATCTTGCTTTTTTTAACAATCTTTCTTTTATTCCTTGTAGTAATTTTAATTCCCCTACAATTAATTCTTTGTTTTCAGTTACAGCACTAAATCCAATGTTGTTATAACCTGAATCTATACCTAAGACGATTTCTTGAGTATATTCTGTTTCGGTTTTATAATTTAATTGAACAGTAAAAGGCTTCAACTCTTTAACCTTTGCTTTATTTTCTCTTAATAATATTCTTGCTTTCGCATTTGATGTAGGCATCAATGGTTTCCCATCAATACTAATTACATATACCATTAATTACACATCCTTTCAGATAATCTAACCTCGTATTTCTACGGTAAGTTCTCTTCGCCAATGTTATATAAGGTTTTGTATCTTTAATACACTTCCCCTACCATCAAGGATGTTTAATATTAAAGCTTAGAGCCACAGACTAGAGAAGTATCCATGGGTAACTATATATTCTTATATAACGTAGTCAGTTAAGACTTAGGCTAATCAACCGACCTGTATTTCTTCTACAAGCCACTACCCTTTAGGGTAGTTGGTAGTTGACTGTCCATATATTTCTCCTTATGTATATCACTATTTTCTGCATCAGTAGATACCATCTCAATATCCGTTCCAAGCAATTCTCTTAATGACATCTCTAGCTCGTCTATTACGATATTTTTATTTTTTATCAATCCTCGTTCTAAAAAATTCCCAATAGAATAAACTACTGGATAATAATCTCCAGCTTGTATTTTGTTTTTAATCCTATTTTGTAAGTGCTCTTTACCACTCGTATTAAATGTGACAATATCACAGTTATTTTTCATAGCATACTCAATAATATTTTCAGTCTTTCCAGCACCTCTTTGATAATGTAAAATTTTCATAATTATTCCTCCTTTTTATGAGATATTCTCATTCCACCTCTATAGTTTTGCCTCTTCATGTTCGCAGAATATTCTTTAGCACAACTACTGCTACAAATTTCAACCCCAACACCATTATCGAATCTATATAAATAAAATCCGTCTGTATTTTCTATACTTTCTTTGCAATTATCACAGATTCTGTTTTGTCCAAAATATAATTGATAGCTCATATATTTTCTCCTTTAATCAATAGAATATCAGTTCTATCTACTTTTCTTTAATCTAGTTATTATAAGTGCTTTTCTGCTTCTTCTTTGTCTGTATAAATAGTTACATTGTCATCAATACCACTCACATAATAATATCGTCTTTCTACTTTAACACCATATTTAGAACTTTCAAGAAATATCGATATATTTTTAATTGTTCTTTCTTGTACTTCCTTTTCCCAGTAAATTTTTGTTTTGTTCCCACGACATTTAGGGCAAATTACTTCCTCACCATTAAAACCGGTGACTTTCCCATCTTTACAAAAGGTACATTCTTTTTCTTTTCTTTGACTTGCGATTATATAAACAATATCGCCATGTTTTGTTTTTCCAATAATTCTATCCCTTTCTTTTTGTTCTCCTTCTTTTAATGCTTCTCTAGCTTCTATTCTTAGCTCAGATATTTTAGCATTTTTCTGTGTAATTTGTTTCTCTAACCAAATTATATTTGATGATTGTTCTTCTAGTTGTTGCGCAATATTTTTGTTTAACATTTTATAAATACCATCTTTAAACTCTAATAATGCCTCATCTAATTCGCTTGGTTCATAGTAATTATCATAGTTCTCTTCATAATCAAACATATTTATTTCTCCTTCCTAGATAGAATATCAACTCTACTTACTTTTCTTAGTATTAATACATATATCCCTAAAAACTTCTTTTTCTACGCCAATTTTAGCCAATGCAAAGTCAAGTAACTCATTGTCGTCAATCGTTTCTAATCTACAATAGATACATGTTGATTCGTGATATTCCCCAGTTTCTTCTTTATAATAATCTTCATCACGATATCCCACCTCAGACGCACAATCTTGACAGAAAATCTTCCCACAATCACAAAATTCTATCTCATGAGAATAATCTCCCATAGCACTACCACATGAATCACAAGTATAAAAACTTTGTCCCATATAACTCCTCCTTTCTAAGTAAATAATATATTTTATCTTATAATTCTGTAACTTCCATAGTCTCGGTATTTACCATATAAAATGGTGGTGCTACTCCCACTGCAAATTTACTAGCTGTCTTTAACGCCATTCTCATACGCTCTGCTGGAGTTATATCCATACCATCGCTCATATATAAACTTGACTTTGCAAAGTCCTCTCCAGACCCACAAGCCGTATAGCCAATAGCAGATTCAAGCACACTATAATCATTTTGTACCTCATACAATCTATCTTTTATCCCAATTAAGAACGTACCACCAACCTTTGCTCCAGATTTCACTTCTTCAAAACCGCCACCTGAAAACAATTTTTGCAAGTTTGGTACGAATTTGTTCACCATGTATTTTTCATTCATATCATTTTTTAAGATAGTTAATTCATCAAACAATCCACTTGAATATTGAAGTAATTGACCCATTCTAAATGAACTAGTATACCCCACTATAATATTTTTATTATTGTCTATATGAAAAACTTTCTTGTTCTTATATACACTTCCAGTATACCCATTACTACCTAGGCTATCCCCACCAATATATGTAGTTCCATTTTTTATAAATCCCGCAATGCAAGTCATATCTTGTCTCCTTCTCTTTGTTACTAATATTGTACTATTATGGTGACGAAATACTTTAATCTGCTCTATATACTGATTATATCATAATTAGCATAAAAAAGTCAAGTAAATGTTTAAACTTACAATATATTACGATATTATACTATAAACTTACAATATATTACTGTTTTTACCCTCTTTTTTACCTTAAAATCTACATTTTAACCACCTTGTCAATATGGCACTATTTTCTACCTAATAGCTACTAAAGTTCCAAAATGGAGCATCAACTACCCGTCTATTTGTGTTTTCGAATTGTTTTAAAAAATCTAAAACGTGTCTTCCATCTTTATTAGAAAAACTTACAAATTTAACATATTCTGGTTTGCCACTTATACAAATAACCGCCCAACTTGGGTTCTCTTCACCTCTATGCACATCTACTCCTAAGTCAAGCATAGATGAAACTAAGTGATTTGCCTTTTCTATGCCCTCATTAGCTCGTACTATATCATGGACTGCTTTTATATTTCTATCATTTTGACCTTTGAATTGACTTTTAGTTAAATTCCAGTCAATAGCTGTTTTTGATACAAGGTCAATTGTGTCAGCTTGAGTATATTTTATTTTGTTAGTCTCATATTGCAAATTTTTTAAACTAGAATCTATTAACTCCAACTCCTCTTTGAGTAGCCAATCCTTAATAATTTGTTTTAATTTTCTCATATTTCCCCTTTCTATTAATCCAATTCCACGACTTTAATCTTAGCTAATTGTAAAATCTAATCATTATTTAGCCCTTCTCTATGCTATATTTTATTCCCATTTCTTTTAATACATCTTTTGCAAACATAATCGTCCTCCTTCTAAATCTTATCTTCTGTACTTATTATAGCATATCTACTATGCCAAAGTCAAGCATAGACGAAACTCTTGTTTTTATTGTATTATAGCTATTACTTATTTACTTGTCATTAGTCTCAAACGTTTCATGTCCATCATGGCAGTTGTGAACAAGGTAGTAATATAATTGTCAAAATCTAAAGTGGGTTGCTCTAAGAATAATTGCAAGTGTGAATATACTTCATGTGCCTTTCTAACTACAAGACTATTACCACTTCCATTACCTTCTGCAAAAGTAGCTAAAATACCATTAGAATTAGATATGCTGACCGATTGAGATTTATATTTTGACTCTGAATCTCCATAATCCCCATATCGCACGGTATCTTTTTGGATACCTAAGTTAATAGACATGTTTTCCAATAAAAAATCTACCTCTTCTCTATCTAATAACTCTTTTATCTTAGTTCTACCAAGTGTTTTGTAGTTGCTAAATGTAAAATCGGACTTGTAATAAGACGACTTTTCTAACTTATCAATCACAGTGTCGTAAGTATCTGTTTCATTGACAGATATCCACACATTTTTATCATGCGATACAAACCTTACGAACATAGCCATGTCTGAAATACGCACATACAAACCATCTGCATACAACCCTTCAAGATTATTAATAATTCTAGTTGCGTTGCAATATATTTACAATCTTCCATATAACCAATAGATGTTAACACTTTCTCTTTTTCGCCTAAGAGCATAGCCTCTTTGAGCCTCTCTTTATTTTCAACTTCTGTTTCTTTCATATCATAATATAATGAACTTTTTAGACCAGATACGAATATTTCATCTCTTATATTAATACACATATAAATCTCATCGATGATATCATAACTATTACCATCTAATTTTGATTTATTCCTAACTACCAATTCAACGTTACTATTCTTCATTTTAATCTCCTTCACTATTCAAAAGTCAATTTTATTTAGCCACTAATCCAATTCCACGACTTTAGTTTTAGCCAATTGTAACACTTCAATCAACTCATCAATCTCGCTTACTAAAAATATAGCTCCACTGATATCAATTTCATCTTTGTATAAATAACATTTTATGTTTTCTGTGGTGATTTTAAATGAGTCTGGCTTTACTTCTATGACTAAAGGTGAATGAATAACTCCTCTATCCTCAAACATTTCAGCACACCAGTTATATGCATATGAATTCTCAACGTCTTCTTTTAATTTATAAGAGAGTATTTTGTTTCCGTGTTTTTTTACAACTTTTAAAACAGTACATTCTTTTCCCATAAGGTACTTCATCCCAACAGTGAAATCCCACGTGAGATACGTAGTACCTATTTCTAAATCACTTCTAATCCAAACTTTATCTCCAACTTTATATTCCATAAGAATCTCCTCTTCCACATAATCTTCAAATTCTATATAATCTCCAAAACTTGACATATTCCAGAAATTATTTAGTTTTTCAGCAAAAGTATTGCCTTCATAATCAAGAAAATTAGTATAAATTTGCCCATTATTATTAATACCCATATCCGATACATCATATATACTTCCTGCTTCAAATATATTGTATTTATCTTTTAAACATCTAACCTTCATATTACTCTCCTTTTTTAATAAGATGTGTGTCTTACTCGATTTCTTTACTCCAACATTCATAGCAAGATATAGATTTTGTTATATCGTTCACACAATGCTCATCATTTCCCAACCCGAAATCATCTGGACACCAATCGCTTACTACATCATCTCTAGATATTCTATATTCGTTTAATTGTTGTTGAGTAATTGTTTCTAATTTAGTCATAATATCATTTCTCCTTTATAAAATGAATTTGTGGTCTTACTCACTAATTCTTTTTAATTGACCATCTCTAATTGCTTGTTTAAATATTAATTCATCTGGTGCAAATACCATAGCTATAATAACAAGAATACCAAATATAGGAATAGCAATTTTTATATATGCAATTATTGAATTAGCTACCCATTGTAAAAATGGCTTTTTCCCCATTTTATACCCTCTTTTTGAAAGATAATATTTAAATGAAATACTTCGAATGATACTTGTAACTATTGCTCCTGTTACTTGATAAAATATCAGCCATAGTAATAAATTCATATTACCCCCCCTTCTTTACCAGTCATAATAGCTTTTATCTCTCTCTCAATTTCTTCTGTAACTTTAAATTTTTCACCTTTAATTATAACTTCTACAAATATAGGTTCTATTATTTTTTCTATTTCCAATCTAGCTTCAAGAATTCCTATGACTATTTTATCAAGCATCTTATTATCATATTTAATTAAACCATCCTCACACATAATATAAAAAGAACAACCAAACATTTCCCAAACTCTATCATCATTTTTAAGTCTAAATCTATCACCATGAACTAAACCAAATCCCTCTCTAAATATTTTTACTAATGGTATTTCTTGCTTTATTAATCCTAATTGACTTAATATCATAACAGTACCAGATTTATGACCATAAATACCGGGGTCTTCATCTTCTGTTACTCTAGTTATAGTAAATATCTCTCCAATTTCTATATCTTTCCTTTCGTCTGTCCCATACAGACTTATAATTACAACAATATTCCCAACTCTTGCATATTCTTTTTCCATATTATTCTCCTTCTACCTAATTTTAGGATTCTATCTCTTTAATATTTGAAATATTTGAACTAAGTGTTCTATCTTGTGTATTAAATTCACCATTTGTTATTTCTCCACTATATTTTTTAATAATTGAGATGTGATGAACTCCATATTTTTTAAGCCACTTCTTATTAATTCTTTTCTTTTTGTTAATTCTATTTTGTATTGACTTGTAAGCTACTATTGATTTAAATTCAGTATTTATATTATCTACCATGTTCGAAGTTAGGAGTGTTTCTAAATCAAATTCACACATATCACAAGGAATCTCAATAGAAGTACACTCACCAGAAATTGAAAAATCTTGGTATTCATTGGCTGGTGTAGTCGCTTCTAAATAGAAGCTAGCTAACTTACAAACTTCAATTTCCTCATCACCACCTACTAGAAACATTCTGCCTTTATTAAAATCAAACTCTTTTGACATATCCATCATAGTAAAATCTCCTCCCTCATCTAATAATCGTATGTTATTTTTACTATATCTAAATTATTATCATCCATTATTCTTCTAATCATGCCTTTATTTGAGTCCATTGCTGACTCAAGCTCTTCTAAGTCGCCTCTTGTTATAATGTATGTGATATCAGAATCATAACATTCATAACACGTTATTGATTTTGATTTTGGAGCATAGTCACATGTATCACATTTTACATGAGATAAATCTCTTTCACCTATCCCCATCGTATCATCAAATCCACAAAATTTAGCACTGTCAATACAATTATTATCTTTATCAGATATGTAAATATATAATCCCATAATAAAATCATCCTTTCATTTTCTTTTGTTGATATGCAATGCCGAAATAATCATACTGGTTATTTCCATAACTCCATTACTTTCCATGGACTCCGTGATTTCAATTTCATAATCAATACCTACAATTTTATAATTAATATCTGCAAAGATAATACCCTCAGTCAAAGATATCACCACACCAATTGCAATATATCCACCTATAATTGGGGCGTTTATTACACTGTAAACGCAATTTTCATATGCTTCTTGGGTAATAATAACACCATCTCTCGTCTGGTTTACTTTTAATATATCATACATATCTAAAGAAATTTTATACATATTTGTTTTCCTTTCATCTTCTTAAAATGGCATACCACCTAGTTTATTTAAAAGTATAACTACTTGATTCCTTCCATATTGTACTAAAACTAAAATTCATTTCTCTTTTAGCCCCTTTCCAGTCAACGGTCATTACCCCATTATCATCTAAAAACATAACCATATCCTCATCTATCGTTGTCATTTCCTCGTATTCTTTATATTGAATCTTATCAAATGCTTCGTAATAGGTATATGTTTTCTCGATTTTTCTTATTTCACTTTCAAGTAATCTGTTTACAGACAACACGCTATACATCCACATTCCCTTTTCTGAATACTTTACCTGCATCTTAAGGTTTTCATTAAACCTATACGCATAAGTTTCAGGTGTGCTAGTAATTGAAAATTCTTCATTAACCTCTAGACTATAACGTTGCATGATAATTTCTGCTATTTTCATACTATTCTCCTTTTTATTTATTTAATTTCACCACTCCACACAATCCCCTTATGACTATGCAATCTCCATTTTCCACCATTATCACTAGGTATTAAACCCATTTCCCATAGGTCAATCGCACATTGGTATGGATTAACTCCGATTTCATGCTCTGCATACTTCCACTTGTCAATATTGAAAAATGATGAGGCATAAGCCCAAAGTGAATCCTCAACAGAGCCCCCAATAGAATAGAATACCAACCACCTAACCGAATCCAAAACCGAATCACAAACAAAATCCCCAACCGAATCCCCAACCGAATCACAAACAGAATCCCTAATATAAGCCAAAATAGAATCCCTAACCGAAACCCATTGTTTTAAAAGTAAAAGTACTTTTTCATTAACTACCCCCTCGAATTTCACGTCCTTAAAAGGATGAACTATTGGTTTCATAATTAACTGAGGTACTGCTAGTTTTACCTCTGCTAACAACTCATCAATGTCAATTAGTTCCGAATCGTCAAAACCTAGGTTCATTTTTACTAATTTTAGTTCACGAGTTAGAGGACTAAATTCAAATTTATTGTATCGGTATTCTTTTTTACTATCACCAAAGTAGTGTTGAGCAATTGAAGCATGAGAGTCAATCCTTAAATTTGACTTGCCACTTAGTGAGTCCTCTCTCATTTCTTTTGTGAATGCATATCTGTTCCCTTTAGTATCTGTTAAAAAACTATAAAAACCACACATAATATTTCTCCTTTTTACTTATTTTACTCTCCATAATTAATTGCCTCTTCTTCTATATTCATATATTCAATCAAATCTTTACAATCAAAACAGATACATTCATCCATTAAGGTTACCGTTTGGTCGCCCTCAGCAAACCAATCGTATCCAGCTAAATCAATAAGTTGACCCAAGTCGCTAAAGGATATCCAAACTAGAATTTTATTTCTATATCTTAC
>JGI1221J13441_10001226_pt1 | contig 11001 bp, 10 predicted proteins | sample LakVidmifraction_4_FD_13441 | JGI IMG/M metagenome (IMG submission 13441) | reverse complement strand
TTCCATTCGGGTTTTATCGCCGAGAATACTGCCTTTAGAAACACTGCTGCTTGGATCTACAGCCAGCACCGCGACTCTTTTTCCCTGCTGAATTAAATATGAACCAAAGCTTTCTATAAAAGTACTTTTCCCCACTCCGGGAACGCCGGTAATTCCAATTCTTATCGATTTTTGGGCATACGGAAGCGCTCCTTCCAGGAGTTCCTGGGCTTTTTGGCGGTGAGAAAATTGATTGCTTTCTACCAGGGTAATGCCACGTCCCAATGCGGTTTTATTTCCGGTCAATAATTGCTGAAGCAGATTTTCTTCTGAAAATTTATCTTTCCTGGACGCTCTTATTTTTTTGGCCGAATTTGGGTTCACATTGGCAGAAGCTGGTTTACTGCCAGATTCACTCAGTGCCGATCTATGGTTATTCTTGCTCAAGCCAGGGTTATTTATGACAAATTTATGAATTCATTCTTTGTAAGCCTTGTTTTTGCTTGGTATATTCCAGCTTTATCAATATAACTAAAATAACGAGATGAAAAATTTGTATAAAACAACAGTAACTACCAAAGGAGCAAGAAAAGGCCACGCCAAAAGTGATGACGGATTGCTTGATGTACAGCTAAGTGTGCCTAAATCTATGGGCGGAGACGGAGGTAAGCATACCAACCCAGAACAATTATTCGGAGCCGGTTATTCAGCCTGTTTTGGAGGTGCATTACAATTAGTAGCGAAAAATCATGGGGTAGAACTCAACGAAGATCTTAGCGTTAGTGCGGTAGTGAAATTAGGCCAAACTGAAGAAGAAAATTTACAATTGGCAGTAGTATTAGATTGTTTTTTACCCGGAGTAGACGTGAAAACCGGAGAAAAACTTATAAACGAAGCCCACGAGGTTTGTCCTTACTCCAGAGCAACCAGAGATAATATAGATGTAACGCTTAACCTTTTGATAGACGAAGATTAAGAAAGTTTCTTCTGATATTTCAATGTCATTCTGAAACCAGTATAGATTAGGATGACTTTTTGAATAATATTTAAACCTCACAGGTCTTCGAGACCTGTGAGGTTTGTTTTTAATAATTTATATTTCTTCCCGTTTTAGCGGTACGCTAACCATCGTATCATCCCAGGCGAGGCGTAAAAAGATGAATTCATTTTTATCTTCAAAACTTATAGTAAACTGTTCCAATGTGTTTTTCATTTTTCTGGTGGGAACTTGCAGCACCAAGGCATCGTGCTGCGGGTTATGGTAAACTTCTTCGTCTAGATTAATTCCCCAGGGATACATTTTACTATTGAAAATCACTTTCCAGGAATCTTTCATCGGGATGGTCCAGAGCGTGTATTTTCCTGCTTTTAAAAGCGACCCATCAACCATTAAATCTTTATTCGTAGAAAAGGTGGTCGCATCATTGGCTCCGGTGCGCCATACTTCACCATAAGGCACCAGATTTCCAAAAATCTCCCGCTCTTTTTTATANGGCCGATTATAGAAAACTTCTAATTGCAGATCTCCTTTTTGAAAACTCACGGTATCTTCAGGGCTATGGGCTTTGGTACTGGAATGGAGAAGAAATACAACCAAAGCTGTTATCGCTATTAAGCTGATTCCTATTTTTAAAAATGTTTTTGCCGGTTTTTTCATTTAATTTCATCCATTTTAAAATAATACTTCAAAAAACGTGCAAGTTTCATTTTTAGCAAACTAAAAGAAAAATAGTTAATTTTAAGTGAATAATCATCGGGAAGACATGGAGTTGTAAAAAATAAAAACATTTCGATGCAAACGTCAGAGTTCCCGTCCCAATAACTATCGGGAGTTATAGGGAACAAATCTCACTTAATGAGTAAATTTATTCTCGTTAAAACATCACTAAAAGAGGGAATTTTAAAAATTCATGCAACATTGGAAAAATAGTTTCGTCTTTATAGTGAAACCAGATTAGTAATAGTCTAAAAAGTTTCGCCCGATATCGGATTTGGCAATGAAATATGTTAATGCCTACTCAGGAGATTTTAAATCCCACTTAGTGGGAAACCAACCATCAAAAATGAATCAGCATCAATTAATAGACGCCTGTATAAATAACGACCGTAAGGCGCAGTTGAAGCTTTACAATAAATATTGTCAGGGAATGCATTATGTGGCCTTAGGCTTTCTAAAAGATCCACACGAGGCCGAAGATACTATGCAGGAGGCTTTTATTAAAGCTTTCGCCAAACTGCAGCAATTTACGGGAGAGGTTACTTTTGGCGCCTGGCTTAAACGCATAGTGATTAATAATTGTATTGATAAGTTGAAATCTAAAAAGCTGGAATTAGTAGCCATCAATGAACAGGTGTTGAGCACCGCAGAGGAAAATGAAAACTGGCAGGTAGATGACGGGATTGGCATAGAAGAAATTAAAACCTGTATGGAACAACTTCCGGAGAAATATAAATATCCGTTGCTATTGTTTTTAATGGAAGGTTACGATCACGAAGAAATATCGGAAATATTGAATATAAGTCAGGTGGCCTCACGAACACTGGTGCATCGGGGAAAGAAAAAACTGCAAGATGAAATCAAAAACCTCGGGGCAATCCCACGAGGTGTGAATAGGAATAAAGTTTAAAAAATTAGAGGCTTGCCCGTCTGAATGAATTCGATTCGGGCAGGCCTCGATAAATTGAACCCTCAATGAGGGATTAAAAACACTAAAAATGGCACAGGATATTAGGGAAATGTTCAAAAATGATAAGGACTCCAGAGAAAACAAATTGGCAAAAGGACATCAAAATCGCTTTGAAGATCGCTTAGAGAAAGAATTTCCGGAAAAAAGGAAAGCTAATTCCTTCCTTTTTCTGAAGATAGCGGCGATTCTTGTGGTCGCCCTCGGATTAGGTTTCTTTTTTCTGAAGCCCGACAAACCTTTTGATAACAAACCGACTGTGGCCGATGCGCCAACTGAAACGGTGAAAGAGGAGAGAAACAAGAATGTATCTTCCGAAGAAAATAATTTTCAGCTAAGCCAAGTTTCGCCAGAGTTTAAGAAAATTGAAGACTATTATATGGCAAGTCTTAATATAGAATTATCTAAAATAAATATCACTCCCAAAAATAAAGCTTTAATCGATTCTTTTATGAATCAAATGTCAGAACTGGATAAAGAATATCAGCGATTAAATATAGAGGTTAAAGAAACGGGAATTAATGAGCAAACTCTAGAAGCAATGGTAGCTAATCTTCAATTAAGATTGGATTTATTAAAAAAATTGAAGAACAAATTAAAGGAGCTCAAACAATCAAAAAAAAATAAATATGAAAATCATAAGATATAATTTAATAGTCACGATAGTACTTTTTTTGCCATTCATGCTCGGCGCACAAACGCAAAAGCTGGATAAAACTTATAAAACATCAGATGATGTAGTGGTAAAAATAGAAGCCAGTCACACTAACATCACGGTAGTTTATTGGGATAAGGACCAGGTAGAAATACAGGCCGGTCTTGAAAGTGACAAAAAGGAAAACACAAAGGAACTTTTGGCTAATTGGAAGTTAGAAACTTCGGGAAACAATGCCGAAGTAGAAATCACATCAGGTAACGCAAGGCAATGGAGTGCCGAACTTGACCTTAGCGGATTAGAAAAACCTTTGGCCAGTCTTCCGCAGATGTTGGAGCCGCTTTTAAACAATTTAGTGACCCCATTACTAGAAAGTATGAGCACGCCGCTTCCGCCAGAATTCCGAGAAAATATGGGAAAAATCAAATTTGATTATGAAGCTTATAAAAAAGACGGCGATAAATATATGGAGAAATTTGAAAAAGAAATGGAAGCCAATTTTGGAGCGGATTTTGAAAAAGACATGGAAAAATGGGCTTCCCAGTTTGAAAAAAATGCTGAAAAATGGGAAAAAGACTTTGAAATCGAAATGGAGGTTAATGGTGAACAATTTGAAAAGGTTATGGAAAAATGGGGAGAGAGTTTTGGAAAAGATATGGAGGCCTGGGGTGAATCTTTTGGGAAACAAATGGAAGCACATTTTGCGGGTAGCAGTGAGGATGGAAATAAAGTTGTAGCCTTTAATAATGCCAGGGCAAGAAAAAGACTGCATATTAAAATGCCAAAAAATGGAAGGTTGGCTCTAGATGTAAGGCACGGTTCGGTCAATCTTCCAGGGAACACCAAAAATCTAAAAGCGACACTTTCTCATAGTAAATTAACCGCTGAAACCATAAGCGGGAAAAACACCAGAGTAGAAGCGGCCTATACCCCTGTGACTATAAATTATTGGACTTATGGAGTTATGGAGGCTAAATATGTGAAGCATTTTAAGATTGAGAAAGTGAAAAGCATTAAGCTTATTTCTAACTCCAGCGACGTTCGTATTGAAGAATTGGAAGATACAGGAATTTTGTCTGGGAATTTTGGAGAACTGGCAATTTCCAGACTGGGGACAAATTTTAAAACCCTGGATATAGATTTGGAAAATAGCGAACTGCAACTCAAGCTTCCTTCTTCAGCATTTAATTTGATGTATAATGGTACGCAAAGCAAAATAAGACATCCCTCCAGTTTAAAGCTAACTGCACGTGAAACCTACGATAATAAAAAACTAGATGGCTATTACAAGAGTAAAGATGCCGGCGGTAATATAAATATTAAAGCAAATTTCAGCGAAGTGTTGTTAAATTAGAATTCAAAACGTAATTTTAGCAATTCCTTTATGGGAATATGTTTAAAAAGCACCTATGGAAAAGTCTAATTTTTCTGAATATCTTTCGCAACTTACCTCCGGTTTCACTCGGGTGCTGGATGTGAATTTAAAGGAAGAGGATTATATAATTATAGATCTTTCAGAAAACAATGTGGAGCTTGGGAAAGTAGATATTTCTTCTTCCCGGGCTTTTTCTAATTATATTGCGAAATATTTAAATGCCTTCGGAAAAAAAGTTGCTTTTGGCGGTTACTCTGAAGTACGAAAACTTTACCAAAGAAGTGGACTNTTTACAGCTTCTGAAGATGAAAGTAGTAATCGTAACATTCATTTGGGTTTAGATTTTTGGGCCGATGCCTACACCGATGTTCTGGCTGTTTTAGACGGGAAAATCCATAGCTTCAACAATAATTCCAATTTTGGGGATTATGGCCCAACCATTATTCTGGAACACGAATATAAAGAAAAGAAATTCTACTCTCTTTACGGACATTTAAGCAAAGGTTCTCTTCAAAATCTAATTCCCGGAACTCCTGTTAAACAAGCTCAGAAAATTGGCGAATTGGGGAAGCCGGAAGAAAATGGAGATTATTCGCCACATTTGCATTTTCAGATTATAGAGAATCTAGAGGAAAAAATTGGAGATTTTCCCGGAGTAACCAGTAGAAGGGATTTAGATTTTTATTTACAAAACTGTCCCAATCCTAACTATCTTATAAAACTTAGGGATAACTAAGTATCGCTTACGCCAGATTTTTTATGGGTACAACACCTGAATCAATTTCTTTTTAAAACGAGGGCGACAATAGCACTGGTCACCACGCCCATCATTAAAGCACCAGAGATAGACTGCACAATATAAGAACTGAGGTTAAAGTAAGCCTCGGCATTTTCCCTGCTCATAGCTTCTGAATTAACGCTGTATTCAATCACATTAGAAAAAAATTCTGGGCTAATTAATTTGTAGGTGATAAGCTGACTGAGAGGAGAGAGTACTGCAATAACAATACTTAAGATAATCCCGGAAACAAAACCTTGTTTCCAGCTCATTTTTCCGTGGAAAAAAATCTTTTTTTTATCCTGAATGGCAAAGAAGTAAACAGCAAGTGCGATGATTCCAAAAAGATTAGTATAGAGTCCATGTTTGGCCACTAGCACATCGTGCCATCCCATAAGTTTTTCAAAATACATCCACAGCAAAAGAAGCGCAAAGAAAATTACACCCCATTTTATTTCAATCTGATACTTTTTCATGATAAGTTGATTGGTGCAGCTAAAATACTCAAAAAAAAATCCCGAAACCTAAGTTTCGGGATTTAGCAATATCACTATTGAACTCGATTAAACAAGTTCCTTAAACATTATTGATTTACAATTACCCAATCGCCTTTTTCTAATAGCGGAATTGCCTGCTTGTATTTCACGGTTTTATTTTCCCCGCTCATTACATTTTTAATAGTTACTCTATCATTACGACCAATTTTTGGTTGATCTCGGGTAATAGTCTCGGTAACTTGTGGTCTGCGTTGCTGCTGGGTATTTCCTGCAGCTCTGCTTTGCGAAGCCCTTTCATCCATATTAGGAAGCTCTTCCTTTTGGGTTTCTACCTTTTCTCTTTTGCGCTGTCTGGCTTCTTGGATATTTCCTACGTTTCCATCAGGGATTTCACCTTTATACAAGAAGGAGATTACATCTTTATTCACCTGGTCCAGCATCCCTTTAAACAATTCGAAAGCTTCAAATTTATAAATTAATAAAGGATCTTTTTGTTCGTGAACGGCCAGCTGAACACTCTGTTTTAATTCATCCATTTTACGAAGATGGGTTTTCCAGGCATCATCAATAATTGCAAGACTAATATTTTTCTCAAAATCCTTAACGAGCTGAACCCCTTCTGTTTTGTAAGCTTTTTCAAGATTGGTAATTACCTGCAAGGTTTTTTGACCATCGGTGAAAGGCACCGAAATTCTTTCAAAATTATTGCCTTCGTCTTCGTAAACCTGCTTTATAACCGGGAATGCCCTGGAGGCATTATTTTCCATCTTCTCGTCATAATGTTTATAGGCTGCTTTATAAACGATTCCCGAAATTTTTTGAACACCCATTTTTTCGAATTCCGCTTCAGAGATTGGAGCATTCATCGAGAAATATCTAATTAGTTCGAACTCAAAATTCTTATAATCCTGCGCTACTTTATTGTTTTCGGTAATCCCTTCTACGGTATCAAAAATCATATTTGCGATATCTACCCGCAAGCGATCTCCAAATAATGCGTGGTAGCGACGTTTATAGATTACTTCCCGTTGGGCGTTCATCACATCGTCATACTCCAGCAAACGCTTCCTTACTCCGAAGTTATTTTCTTCTACTTTTTTCTGGGCTCGTTCAATAGATTTGGAAATCATACCATGTTGTATAACTTCTCCTTCTTCCAGTCCCATTCTATCCATTAATTTGGCTATTCTTTCAGAACCAAATAAACGCATTAAATTATCTTCTAAAGAGGCGTAAAACTGAGAACTTCCTGGATCTCCCTGACGACCAGCACGCCCCCTCAACTGTCTATCTACACGGCGAGAGTCGTGACGCTCGGTCCCTACAATGGCCAAACCACCAGCCTCTTTTACTTCTTTGGTTAGTTTAATATCGGTACCCCTACCGGCCATGTTGGTGGCAATGGTTACAATACCAGATTTACCAGCTTCGGCCACAATATCGGCTTCCCGCTTATGCAATTTCGCGTTTAGCACGTTGTGCGGTACATTTCTTAATTTCAGCATTCTAGAAAGTAATTCTGAAATTTCTACTGAAGTAGTACCAATAAGTACCGGCCTGCCGGCATTAGAAAGTTCGGTAACATGGTCTATAACCGCGTTGTATTTTTCACGCTTGGTTTTGTAAACCAAATCATCTTTATCATCTCTGGCAATTGGGCGATTGGTAGGGATTTCTACCACGTCCAGTTCGTAAATTTCCCAGAGTTCCCCGGCTTCTGTCACCGCAGTACCCGTCATCCCAGCTAATTTACNGTACATTCTAAAGTAATTCTGAAGTGTTACCGTGGCGAAAGTTTGGGTGGCGTCTTCAATTTTAACATTCTCCTTAGCTTCAATAGCCTGGTGCAAGCCATCGCTGTAACGCCTACCATCCATAATACGGCCGGTTTGCTCATCTACAATCTTCACCTTGTTTTCTATAACCACATACTCATCATCTTTCTCGAATAGCGTATAGGCTTTTAGCAATTGATTTAGGGTATGAATACGTTCACTTTTTACGCTATAATCCCTAAAAAGCTCTTCTTTCTTTTCGGCTTCGTCTTCTTTAGAAAAACCTTCTTTCTCAATTTTGGCGATTTCCATACCCATTTCTGGCATCACAAAGAAATCCGTATCGCCATCACCGGCCGAAAGGAATTCAATTCCTTTATCGGTAAGATCTATCTGGTTGTTTTTTTCTTCAATAGTGAAGTAAAGATCCGCGTCAACTTTTGGCATTTCGCGGTTGTTATCCTGCATGTAATGATTCTCTGTCTTTTGCAGCAATTGTTTTATGCCTTCTTCACTAAGGAATTTAATAAGGGCTTTATTTTTAGGTAATCCCCTATAAACCCTAAGCAATAGGAAAGCGCCGTCTTTTGTGTTGCCTTCCGTAATAAGTTTTTTAGCTTCGGTGAATACTTTGGTAAGATGTTTTCGCTGTAGATCTACAATATTGGAAACAGCAGGTTTTAGCTCATCAAATTCGTGTACATCTCCTTTTGGGATTGGTCCAGAAATAATTAAAGGGGTACGGGCATCATCAATAAGTACCGAATCTACCTCATCTACAATCGCGAAGTTATGCGGGCGTTGCACCAAATCGTTAGGAGCGTGAGACATATTGTCCCTTAAATAGTCAAACCCAAATTCATTATTGGTTCCGTAGATGATATCGGCATTATAGGCTTTTCTTCTGGCTGCCGAGTTTGGCCTGTGGTAGTCTATACAATCTACGCTCATTCCGTGAAATTGGAAAATAGGAGCCATCCAGGCGCTATCCCTTTTTGCTAAATAATCGTTCACGGTTACCAGGTGAACGCCATTTCCAGTAAGGGCGTTAAGATACATTGGTAGTGTAGCAACAAGGGTTTTACCTTCCCCCGTTTGCATCTCGGCAATTTTTCCCTCGTGCATCGCGACCCCGCCAATAAGCTGAACATCATAATGAATCATATCCCAGGTTACCGGTTTTCCGGCCGCATCCCAGGAGTTGTTCCAAATAGCCTGATCTTCTTCCAGATTTATGTAATCTTTTTCTGCTGAAAGTTCACGATCATATTCTGAAGCGGTCACTTTAAGCTGTGGGTTATGGAAAAAGCGCTTTGCGGTTTCTTTCACTGTGGCAAAAGCTTCCGGTAAAATATCGTTAAGAACCTCCTCAGAAATTTCGTATTTTTTTTCTTTTAACGAGTCAATTTCTGCATAAATATCCTCTTTTTGAGTAATGTCGTTACTGGCATCTGCTTCGGCCTCCAGTTCATCAATTTTCTCGGTTACGCCTTTTATAGCTTCAGCAATCTTTTCCTTAAAGCTCTTGGTTTTTGCTCGAAGTTCGTCTAAGCTTAAGGCCTCAAATTCGGCTTCGAGAGCCTTTACTTTATTTACTGTTGGTTCTAAAGCTTTGACGTCTTTCTTAGATTTATCGCCGACAAATACTTTTAATACAGAATTTAAAAAATCCATAATAGTTTTTGTTTAATAAGGGGTTCAAATGTACGCAAAAAAAAAGCCTCACTATGGAGACTTTTTTCTATTTTTTGCGTGTTATTTCTTTAATATTCATCCTCATTCCAAAGATAATCTTCGTCTGTAGGATAATCTGGCCAGATTTCTTCAATAGAATCATACGAATCTCCTTCATCTTCAATCGCCTGCAGGTTTTCCACTACCTCGAGCGGCGCTCCTGTCCTAATCGCATAATCAATTAACTCGTCTTTAGTTGCAGGCCACGGGGCATCACTTAAGTAAGATGCTAATTCTAAAGTCCAATACATGGGTTAATCAGGTTTTATATTTTTGCAAAAATAAATTTTTTAATGGGATAGCCAAGAAAAAAATCTATAATTTAATCAATACTGGTAAGAACTTACACAATAATTATACTTTCTACTCAATAAGCGTGACTTAAACTTAAAACACTCCGACATTTACGCTGAAATGTTCTTAATTTTTTCATCCCGTCCCGATGGTTATCGGGAAATGCCCTGTTACAGTCACGATTAAGCTTACTGGATAATTTTTTGCTCAACTGAAGGGAATCAGGTTTTTTGAGGAACCCATTGAATTTCTTCGGCTTGTAAGTTTTTAGACAAGATTCGTGCCAGCACAAAAAGATAGTCAGATAATCGATTCAGATATTTTAAAACACTATCATCAAAAGCTTCTACTTCATATAAAGCGCTGGCTAATCTTTCTGCACGGCGGCAAACACAGCGTCCTATGTGACAGAATGACACGCTTTGATGTCCGCCGGGAAGAATAAAATGAGTCATCTCGGGCAGTTCCTCATTCATTTTATCTATTTCTTGCTCTAAAAGCTCAATGTCTTCCGCGGTGATTTTAGGGATATTAAGTCGGTCTTTGCCGCTTTTTAATTTTTGTTTTTTGGGATCTGTAGCTAACATAGAGCCAATAGTAAATAGCCTATCCTGAATTTTGCTTAAAACTTCTTTGGCGTGAGAGCCTGTATCCTGGTCGCGAATAAGTCCGATATGGGAATTGAGCTCATCTACAGTTCCATAACTTTCTATGCGTAAGTGGTGTTTGGGCACACGGGTACCGCCAAAGAGCGAGGTGGTCCCTTTATCCCCTGTTTTTGTGTAAATTTTCATATTTTTCAATTTAAAATAAAAATGTATTATTGGTCAATTTAGTCTGTTAGGAAAAATAAGCCTTATAGGATTTTTTAGCGTGAAGTTTAGTCCAGGTATTGTATTCACAAAGTATTCATTTTGCAATTTATTTTTATAGCCTAATACTAGTGTTATGTCAAGTCTATTTTAGCCATCCAAAGCCTTGTTCTTTTTCACCAGTTCTACGTTAAAAAATGATTCCGTAGCTAAAGCTATGCAATAATTTTTTGCCTTGACCGGNCAAAAAATAACGACGGCTTAAGCGACAAAATAGCCCTAACATAACACCTGCACCTAATTCCTAATGTTGCTTTGATGTTTTGCACAGAGAATACGTACTCAATTCTCGGTATCTGATTTTTGTTTTTCACGTCGCTCCATATAACGTCTTCTGAAATTCCTGTTTTTTTGGGCT
>JGI1221J13441_10001224_pt1 | contig 11005 bp, 11 predicted proteins | sample LakVidmifraction_4_FD_13441 | JGI IMG/M metagenome (IMG submission 13441) | reverse complement strand
TCGCGAAATCTTCTGTAGCCGCGTCGCCCCGGCGCGGACCTCACGCCCTGAAAGGGCAACTTATACCAGCCCTAGGCAACGCCTAGGGTTACAGTATCACGTCAACACCACGCCCTGAAAGGGCAACTTAAAAAACACACGTTGACTGTTAATCGCGAAATCTTCTGTAGCCGCGTCGCCTCGGCGCGGAACATCCGACAGATCAGTCAGATCCGCCCGATATTCTTTTGGTTGCCTGCCTGTTCGTGTACTCACGCAGACAGGCGGCTCGGCCGCCCTATGTGATTCATGTAAAAAAAAGGCAAAAAAAATTCTGTTAAATGTGGAAACACATCAACAGAATATATTCTTGGGAAAGAAAAGATGGTCGGGGCGGTGAGATTCGAACTCACGACCCTTTGGTCCCAAACCAAATGCGCTACCAGACTGCGCTACACCCCGACGTTAAAAATGTCTTGCTCAAAAATGGTAGGGGTGTAGGGATTTGAACCCTAGACCCGCTGATTAAGAGTCAGCTGCTCTGCCAACTGAGCTACACCCCCGAAATATGATCGAGAGCAATACTCGATTATATATAAAAAATGGAGCGAGCGAAGGGATTCGAACCCTCGACAGTCACGTTGGCAACGTGAGGCTCTACCACTGAGCTACACTCGCTTTTATAATCAAAACGGGTGCAAGAATATTAAAATGTGAAATTAAATGCAACCCTTTTTTTCAAAAAAATGCATTTTTTTTCAAACACCCCCTATTTTCATAGTATATAGTGGATAGTTTGTAGTGAATAGTAAGAATCAATTACGAATTAAAAATTATGAATTACGAATTGAATTTGACCCATGGGCACATTATGTAGAGCCCAGTGCTTTTTGTTGCAAGTGCTTTCTTTCCCGTACGTGTGCGTCCATAATGTCCATTCTGTCCATCACGTCCATCCTTCCTGTAGCCGCGTCGCCTCGGCGCGGACATCCGTCCCATAAGTCGCATTTGTCCCATCTGACGATTCTCCCCCAACTAATCAAAAAAAACTCGTATTTTTCCAAGCAATCTTATAGAATGCCTCAATAATTTAAAACCACAGGAGATTTTTATGAGTTGTTCAGTTTTCAGTAGTCCAGAAACATGGAAAATTTACGGAGAATATGATGTTGTAGTTTGCGGAGCAGGCACAGGCGGCATAGGGGCAGCAATAGCTGCAGCCAGAGCAGGACAAAAAACAATAATCATTGATCAGGCAGGATACCCAGGTGGAACCCTCACACGTTCCCTGGTGCCCCATATTATGGGAATGGCAATAGATGGCAAACAGATTTCCGGAGGTATTTCCGATGAAATATGCCGAAAACTAGAAAAAGCTGGCAAAGCAAAATTCAATGTTGATGACCCAATCGGATCTGATAATACACTCATTGGTGACAAAGAAATATTTAGAGATGTCATGACAGATACCCACAGCTTTATTCTTCTTACCAACGACCTTTTAGAAGAAAGTGGCGCAGAACGACTCTTCTACACAACGATTATTGGAGCAGTAAAAAAAGACAACAAAATAGAATCTATTGCTGTTAACTGCCTTGAAGGACAATTCCTAATTAAAGGCAAAACTTTTATTGATGCAACTGCTGATGCAAATGTCATAAACTTTGCTGGCGGCGAAACCAGAACAGCAAAACCGGAAGAGTCAATGACAAAAACAATGATTTTTGAGATGGATCATACTCAATTTGACAGACAAGCTGTAATCCAGGCTTTTAATGAAGAAGTTAAGAAGAAAACTCTTCCAATAGCAGCTCAGGATCACTTCATGGGTAAAACAATGTATGATTCTGATCAAATACACCTGAATCTTACTGCTGTAAATGGCGATGCAATCAGCTCAAAAGATATGACTCGCATGGATATGGAATTGCGTCAGCAAATTGAAGATGGAGTCAAATGGTACAAAAAATATATACCAGGATTTGCGAATTGTCGTCTAACAAGATACCCTGCAGCTGTTGGCGTACGTGCAGGACGTAATGCTGTGGGTCTTGATACCATTACCATGGAAGACATTTTGGATAACACAGAAGTTAAAGAACCAATATGTATGGGAATTCGCCGTAATGGAGACCACGGCACAGAAAAATTTGTTGCACGCTGGCGCAAAGATGTTCACGGGGTTAGAGCAATACCAATGAAAGCAATAATTTCCAAGAATTTTGACAATGTACTAATGGCCGGCAGATCAATATCATGTGAACAAAAAATGGTAACATGCATCAGATACAATGCCGTTTCATTATGTTGCGGTCAGGCAGCTGGCAGCCTTGCAAGTATTGCTGTAGACATGAACGTCCCTGCAAAAGATGTGCCATACGAGATCCTAAAAGAAAAACTCCTTGATCAAAACGCAATACTCGGACCATCATGGTAAAATAGTTGCAAGATGCAACGCAACAGCAGCCTTGCGGTCCTTTTCGCTTGGCTCCGACAAAAGAACATAACTCCCACCGCGTCCTGCGTAGCTTTTAGGCGAAGCATGGATTCCCATCATTACCATTTCTTCTCGCCCAACGATTCTCAATCAACGATTATTCCCTCTGTAGCCGCGTAGCCTCGGCGCGAACATCCCCCCTGGGAACGCCGAGCCCCAGCTCGGCTAAACCGTCCATCCAGTCCATTAAGTCCATTGTATCCATTTTCCCAACTCTTATAAATAGGGAAGCCCTACTTATAATTAGTAATTTTTTCTATACTCTCTAACAGCCTCAGTCATTGCAATAAAACACTCCGGTTTCACATAATCAGCAATCTGATTGCCCGAACCAATAGCAACTCCACCTTTGCCCTCACTCATTCGACATACATCAGTAACATACTCCTTAACCTCAGCTTCACTATTCAAACATAAAACATTCATTTCAACACCACCAAAATTACCAATTCTATCACCATATTTGTCAAGCCATACATCAAAAGTATCAATAGAATCCTCATTAGAATGTTTAGCATCAATACCAACATAATCAATTAAGTCATCCATAACCTCATATATACGCCCACATGAATGTAACAAAAAAGGCTTATTATACGAATGAACAACATCAACGATTCTTTTATATTGTGGTAGAATATTTTCTCTAATACTATCCGGCTGCAAAAGAGTTGCAGTATGAAAACCCAAATCATCGCCAAATCTACACACAGCAAAATCATCAGAATATTTTTCCATAAACCACTTCCAAAGCTTTACCTGCACATCACCAATTTTTTGAAAAAAAAGTCTATATGCGTCTGGTTCATCATATTGCAGCATGCACAAACCTGTAAATGTTGTAAAATCCTGTGCCAACTCAAAAATACCATTGCCAACGCCCCCCACTGCCTTCATACCTGGTGGTAAAGCCTCCTTCAAAGCACTGAATTTAACATCTGCAACCTTAATATAGTTAGAAACAAGCCCATCCCAATCATAACCATTCACATCCTCAACACTATGAATAAGAGAAGAACCTTGACCACACAAAGCTCTACCACCCTGAACATGACCAGTAGTACAATGCTCTAAGGCAACTACATCATATCCATACTCAATATAAAAAGCACACAACTTCCTAAAAGCCTCAACCTTATCAGCATATGCGGAATCACCAGAATAAATAACAGCATTACACTTCTCGCCAGTCAAAGCCTCGATAACCCCATCATTAATATTATGCTCATACAAAGGCAACCTTCGCGCAACCCTGTTATAAGCGGCATCAACTATATTTTTATAATCAGGACTAAAATCACTCATATCACTCCTTTTAAATGTTAAAATTAGTTATAATTATAATACTTAGATAGATAGAAGTCAAATATAACACTTTGTTTATCCAAATTATTCTTGTCTAAGAATACAATATATTGTAATGTCACAGCTGTTTCGAATTATAAATAACAAAGTGGAGCAAATATGGACATTATTTTAACAGACAAAAGATATAATCGAGGATTAACATCAAAAGGTAATCTTGCTCGAATAAACAAACTGTTCAACGAAACCGCACAAAACCGTCCCATAGTTTATGGTTCAATCGGTGGATCAATCACCGAAGGAGCCACTGCCAGTCCTATTGAAAAATGCTATGCTGCAAGATTTGCAAAATGGCTTGATAAAAATAGTGCATCAGGCTGCAAGTTTGTTAATGCTGGTATAGGTGCAAGTGACAGCATGTTTGGAACCTTTCGGGCAAAAAAAGATTTATTGTCACACGAACCCGATATCATCACAATTGAATACGCTGTAAATGATAGTGGCAACTCAGAAATTGAGTTGACATATGAAAGTCTGATTCGCCAGTGCCTCAGTCAGAAAAATAATCCGGCAGTAATTTTAATTTTTACTATGAACAAAAACGGTACTAACAAACAGGTTGAGCATATAAAAGTGGGGAAACACTACGACTTGCCAATGCTCTCATACCGCGATGCACTTTATCCCGATATAGAATCAGGTCAGCTTAAATGGGAAGACACATCCCCTGATGCAGTTCATCCAAATAACACGGGACACAAATTTATGGCTGAAATGCTGCAACGCCTAGTTGCTGAAGCTATAAAAGAATGTCCAGATAATTTAAACAATCAGCTTCCTCAACACCTTAATTCTGAAAGTAAAAAATTTGTGGGTGGTAATGTTGTAGATGCTGAATTACTTAAAGTTATTTCAAATCAAGGATGGGAAAAAGGTCATCATAAGGGTGGTTATCTGGGATTTCAAAGCAATACCCCCGGTGCAGAAATTGTATTTGAATTCATTTGTCGTACAGGCTATATCGGCTATCAGAAATATGCAGGAGATTTTGGAAGAGTCGAAATTATACTAGATGACAACAAACCTGTAATTCTTGAAGGCTTTTTTGAAAAACCAGCAATTCAAGCCTGGGCAGGAGGACATACCGTTTTTGAAAAGATTGTTGATGAATCACTATTGGAAACACATAAGTTAACCATACGGCTACTTCATGAAAATCACTCAGAAAGCAATGGATATAAGTTTGACATTGGATATTTACTGCTCAGCAATGGCGCATAAAAGAAAGTGAAATCACTGCTGATTAATACGGGTTTGTAGAGGATTCAGAAATTCATATTACTTGTCAAAAGCATCAATATCTTCGGCAACAATAAAATTGGAAATATTTTTCGTCACTACCACTTTGTTTATGCCAGCTGTTTTTTTGACTCTATTACGTAATTTTTCTGTTTTAGCATAAAAATCACGAAGATTATCAATTTCTTTTATCACTTTTTCAATCTTTGACATTTTTCAAAGCCTCAATATCTGCTATATCCTGTTTAGAATTTCTTAATTGCTTAAGCCAAATAAGATCTTCCCTAGCTGCAATACTAACAACACCATACTCTGTGTTTTCAGTGACCGCATTATTAATAATTCTGTCATATTTTTTATCGTTACCAACCAACAAATCAATTGATAAAAAATCCCCATTATCTATTTTTGTCAACCTATGTAAAGTTATGTCGACCTCTTTGAGCGTCCAAGTTTCTGCTTCAAGCTTATAACCTAAGTCATTTAAAATTAACTTAAAACTCTTAATATCATTTGCTAAAAGCAGAAAATCTATATCCTTTGTAAATCTTGGCTCTGTATAAAAAGATAAAGCAATACCACCAATTAAGGCATATTGAATATTCTCATCATCAAGTTTTTTTACAATAGAAAAAAATTCATCATATATATTCATATAAAATATTCCCTTTACATTTTGAGAAAAGCTTACATAATCATTTAAAATTAATCAACAATTATTTGAGTTATATTTATTTTCAACGGACGCCGGGGACGTATTAGCTCCTCCCTCCTTGTCAGGGCGTAGCCCAACGGGTAAAGACTACGGAGTAGTCAAACTTTAGTAGCCCCGCCATCATTTGCTTTTCTATAAGCAAATAATGGCGGGGTTAGTTACAATAAAGCAACACGACCCGGCTACTAATCTAAAACATTTTACGTTTGAAATCAATAGTCTAATTTCTTTTAGTAGCTGGGTCGAACAAATATAAATGACCCACGGAAACCGTGGCAGAGCCTTGATAATTAATGTCAGCTGTTTTTTTGACTGTAAAGATGAGCTAATGTCATCCTTATTTCGGCCCAAGAGACTTCGTTGCCAAGAGAACTTTTGAGTTCTCCGGCTATGACTGTATTATTTGCAATTGATGTATCAATTATTTTTTTCAAGACATTCTCGTCAACAAAATTCAGGACATCCAGTTGACCTTCATGCACATAATGAGTCATATGAGTTTTAATTGTGCCAACGGTAAGTTCTCTCTCTGTAGCAATTTCTTCAATAGACTTACCCTTGATATACATTTCATACGAAACAGCTTTGGTATTCACTTTAGGTTTCTTTGCACTTTTTTTGTTAGATAGTCTTTTTTCTTTTGAATCATTTTGAATTGGGCGTTGAAATTCTACATTTCCATTCAGGTTATCTTTTGTAAATTCAGAATGTTCAAGCACAGACTTCACCATAGAAACCGATTTCTCAATCATTGAGAACTTACTGAATGACAGACGTTCAAGTTCTCTAAGTTCATTCGTATAAGTTTTCACACCCTTTGATGAAGACAGTTCATTAATCAGTAGAACAAGACTTGCAGACAGTTCTTTTAGCTGTGGGTCAAAATATCCTTTAGCTGACACCAGACGATCTACAAGAATATTGAGTGATTCTTCATTCCTGTTTTCTGAAATACTGCGTATCTGTCTGCGAAATTTGTCTGCAACATCTTTAAGATTCTGAGCAACCTTAAGAAATTGCTCTGCATTAGTTTTGTATGCCTGTTTTTTAGAGTGAACTTTACTTTTATTATATGATTGTACATGATTCCAAAATGGATAGAATAGGTTTGAAAAGTCAAATGTCTTCTCCACATGCTGAAAAACATATTGTAGCATGTTTTTGTTCAACTCATTTTCAAGAGTACTAAGGCTTTGGATATTATCTGCAAACACATTTATACACTCATGTATTTTAAACATATTTTTAGGTACACGACTCAACAAAACAAGACCATTCAGGGAAGTCAAACGAGAAAGTGCAACATAAATCTGCCCTGGAGCAAATGCCTGTGCCACATCAATCACAGCCTTATCAAATGTCAGTCCCTGACTTTTATGAACCGTTATTGCCCAGGCAAGTTTGATTGGGTAATGCTCAAATGTTCCAGCAATATTCTGTTCAACCTCATTGGTTTTCGAGTTCAGTTTATATTTTTTGTTTTCCCATACATATTGTTCAACATCAGCGCCTTCACTTCCATCATCAAATTCAACCCTGATATGTTCATTACCAAGTTCGGTAACTTTTCCAATCTTGCCGTTAAAATATTTATGCTCACCAGAATTATCATTCTTAATAAACATAACCTGTGCTCCAACCTTCAACTCAAGTTTAGTATCAACCGGACACATATATTCTGAGAAATCACCATTAATTTCCGCATCAAAAGAGTATAATTCTGTATCAAGACGTTTAAGAGCTTTCTTATTATAACCATCCGCAATTCTATTGTGTGTAGTAATCTGGATATATCCATCACTTCCCAAAGCATCAAAGTCAGGGTTATAATATTTATTCAACAGTTCAACATCATCGTCTGTAACTTGATTGTTACGGAAATGCCCAAGCAACTCAATGAATTCAGCATCTGACTGACGAAAAATCTTGTCCAGTTCAATATAAATAGGAGGAGCTTCCTGCAAAACTTTAGCAGAGAAAAAGAATACACTCTCATAATATCTGGAAAGAACAGCCCATTCATTGTTTTTGACAACAGGTGGAAGCTGCAAAAGGTCGCCGATAAACAAAACCTGAAGTCCTCCAAAAGGTAGTTCCTGGCGCCTTCTTACAGAACGAAGAATTGTATCGATGGCATCAAGCAGATCTGCTCTAAGCATACTAACTTCATCAATAATCAAGAGTTCTACCTCACGCAGAAGAGCACGCTTCTGCTTGTTCATATGAAAACCCTTCCAAATTGACTCTGGAGTATTCATTTCGAAGGTAATACTATCATCAAAAGGTATCTTTTCCGGCACAAACGCCCCGAATGGTAATTGAAAAAGAGAATGAAGAGTAACACCACCAGCATTAATGGCGGCAATGCCGGTTGGCGCAGCAACAACAACTCTCTTATGAGTACTTTCAACAATACTCTTTAAAAAAGTTGTCTTACCTGTCCCGGCTTTTCCTGTCAAATATATATGCCGATTAGTATTATTCACATACTTGGCTGTAATTTCTGCTATTGGGATAATTTCCATAATCTCTCCAGTTCTGCTTCCATATTTTAGTGTAAATTCATGATATGAGTTAAGACTTATTTAACAGCTCTTTGATTTTCTCAAACATACCATCTTTAGCTTCAACTATTGACCATCTTTGTATTTCTTGAAGATCAATATTGTTGTGTTTAGCAACTAGAATTGCTTGCTCAAGACATTCTGTATCATTATTATGATAATACCATGAAAGTCTATCTTTGATACAATCGGTCGGCGAAATAATCCTAAGAATTCCTACTTCTGTTATCAATTCATCAATTTGTTTAACTGGCTCATCTCCGACACCAAGAGGTCCAGGGGGAAATTCTATAAATAGCTCTGTATCAGGATGCTTAAAATAACGATTTTCTTCTGTGAAACTTAAAGACTTCATTACATTGATAATATCGCTACGTTTTGCAAATGATGCATTAACAAAATCAAGATCCATGGATACATACTGTTCTTTACTATAAATTGATACACAAGAGCCTCCAGAAAGAACAACATTGATATTATTCTGCTTAAAGGCAGAGGAAACAAAGCCTGCAAGTTCCAGTCTTGTCATATCGCCAATAGGTTTCATAAAGGTTTGCCCTTTCTTCTTGGACGACGTCTAACAATAAGAAGAGCATCGTGTTCATCTTTTGGATAAAAGGACAATGCTTTATTTAGCAGTGCTTTTAACTCCTTTAAAAATGAGTAGCGAGGATTAAAGCTATAAACTATTGTTCTTCCTAAAGATGTACTGAAAAGTACCCCACCCCGCTCAAGTCTAACCAATTGTTTATGGATAGAGTCGGCATCAGCATTCCAGAACCTGGCAATTTCTCTTGTATAGCCTTGTTCTCTTACTAATATATATAATAATACTCTTTCAGCATTTTTCGAGCCTAGTATTGGTTCAATCATTGTAACCCCCAAATTCAATGTAAGACAACATCTGACATATGTCAGACAAACACATACATGATAACAAATTTAATATACTATGCAATAATATTTTCCGGAAAAATACAAAAAACTTTTGGAAAATCATTTTTTTGATATGTTCTCAAAAAAAAATATGTTTACATTTTTCTGTTAAGGCGACTAAAAGATCTGATGATGTTTGTCCGTAGAGGATTACATTGTCTTTGTTTTCGAAGACTTCCGGGTANGCNAGACGATTTGGGAGGATGCANAATGCTCCAACTTTGTGTGCCTCGACAGCACTTATGCCATAAAACTCATGTATTGCAGTTGAGATAAAGATATCTGTAAGATTTAATACCTTCTCGTAGTCAGCACGCGAAACAAATCCCCAAGTGTCAATAATGGATTCGTGCTTCTTCTTGAAACTATCAAAAAGATGTCCTATGGATGAGGACTCGGAAGTGCCACCCAAAACATTTAATCTGAATTTTGCTCCGGATTTTACAGCTTTTCAATTACATCAAAAAAATCCTGTGGATTTTTATCTTCTTCCCATCTTGCAGCCCAAGTAATTACCGGAATGTCATTTTTAACCCTTGTTAATATAGAAATATCAGCCGGAGGATACAATACCTCAGCTTTTGCTCGAATCTTATCAACTTCGTCAACATGTCCATAGTCAGGCATACGTTTTAGAAGTTTTATCATTTCATCAAGAAACTCATTTTTATGATAGTGTGAGTTAAAAATGACTCTGTCTGCAACTATTGCCGAAACAAAATTTGTAAAGGCATAGTGATAATCCTTTTCGGTCTTGCTACTATCTGGATAAGTTAATTGATTCTCATGAAAATATAGTATTTTCTCTGCATTTCTAACAGCTGGTGGTGCAAGGGCAATAAATTCAGCAAAATTCATCATATCGGTTGCAAAGATCTGTTCCCATTGGCATTCAGCGTATTGCTCATTTAAAATATTAGCAAAGGTTATTGAAGCATGCCGCATACGCCAACGCCATTTTGTTGGTGGCAGTGTGAGCAGTTCCCATGTATTATCTTTTATGTATTCATCTGCAAATGACTTATGACTTCCGCCATAATATGGCTCTAGAAATAGTTTTTTCATATTTTAGGTTGTTAGATTGTTAGATAGTTAGCAGTCAAGACACTGCCGTTTCAATATCCAACATCCAACATCAATCGTTGTTCGTTTATCGTTTATCTTTGTTCACGAGGACACTACCGTGAGTAGGTACGAGCCTTGCTCGTGTTTCAACCTAGGGTTACGCTCTCCCGCCCTTACTTTGAATTCCAATAAATCCAAAGTGAGGGCGGGATCACTCACCCTAGGCTATTATGATATACTCCGTTGGAGTATTTAAAACGACTATTTTATATATTTACAGATTAAGCAAGGCTGTTTATATTCCGGGCCGTCAGCCTTGCCAATCACACTTGCAAGCTGGAAGCGTGCATTACCTTCGTTAAAGACTTTAAAGACATTAAGGTCTTTAAAGTCCTTATCTTTCACGTGATTTTTTTATTCCGTAAATATATTACCAAAAATTTAGGAATTGACAAGAGAAAACAGATTAAGGTTATACGGATCCTGTTTTCTGATTGGAGCTTGTTTTATTCGACCTGCCTGTTCGTGTACTCACGCAGACAAGCGATGAACCATCGCCGCTACAGTTTAGCTTCTGTATCACTTACACTGTACTGTAGCGCCTGTCTGCGTGCTACGCACAGGCAGGTCGGGCGTTGACCGACG
>JGI1221J13441_10001223_pt1 | contig 11005 bp, 8 predicted proteins | sample LakVidmifraction_4_FD_13441 | JGI IMG/M metagenome (IMG submission 13441) | reverse complement strand
AAATTGCTGTGCTGGTTGTTAAAATTAAAACAAATAAGACACTTAGTCTAAGCATAAAATATTTCATATTGCAGTAAATTTTGATTTTCAATAATGGCTTTTGTAAATTTTTTAAAAGTGATTTATACCACAAAATCCCTTTTTTAAAGTATTATATAATCCGATAAACAAGAGGAGGGAAAAATCCTTCCTCTTTGTTTATACCTTGTTTATACCTTAAAAATAGCAGGGACATTATCCGGATCGAAATCCCAAATATAAGGGAGAACGAAATACACGATAAGAGTAATCATAATTATAGAGAGGATATTCATCCATATTCCGGATTTTACCATATCAGAGATCTTTAGGTGACCCGAACCAAAAACCACGGCATTTGGCGGTGTGGCTACCGGTAGCATAAATGCGCAGGAAGCAGCCAGGGTTGCAGCCACCATCAGGGAGTAGGGATGAATGTTCATCACTAAAGCCATTGGGGCCAAAACAGGAAGAAGCATTGCTGTAGTGGCTGTATTGGAAGTAACTTCGGTTAAGAAGTTAACCGCAGCTATTAAGACCAGAAGCAGCAGGAAGAATGGAAGATTTTCCAGATCAACTAATTGATTTCCAATCCAAATGGCTAAGCCGGTATCTCCAAAAGCTTTTGCCAATGCCATACCACCACCAAATAACAAAATAATGCCCCAGGGAATTTTAACAGCTTCCTCCCAGTGCAATAATCGTTTGCCTTTTTTATTTCCAGGAAGTACAAAAAGGACAATCCCTGCAGCAATTGCAATTATAGTATCATCAATAAACGGGAAAATAGGCTGTAATAAAAAAGACCTTGTGATCCAACAAAAAGCAGTAGTAGCAAAAACTGCTAACACTGTTTTTTCCTGTTTGCTCATTTTTCCCAGACCTTTTAACAGCCGATTAATTTCAGCTCTCCCTCCCGGGAATTCTTTTTGTTCAAACTTAAAAGCAACTTTGACGAGATATTTCCAACATATAAAAAGTAACACGACAGAAATTGGCATTCCGAACATTGACCATTTAAGGAAACTTATTTCAATTCCGTAGATTTGTTCCACTATTCCTGCAAAGATCAAATTTGGAGGCGTTCCTATTAATGTTCCGATCCCACCTATTGAAGCACTGTAAGCAATTGCAAGCATTAAGGCTTTTCCGAATTTCAAATTTTCATTTTCAACGGTATTCGGATTATCCTTTAATTGGGTAACAATTGCTATTCCAATTGGAAGCATCATTACCGCAGTAGCCGTGTTTGATATCCACATAGAAAGAAAACCCGTGGCAACCATAAAGCCTAAAATAATGTAGTTGATATTTGTCCCTATCAGCTTAATTATAGAAAGAGCAATGCGTTTGTGAAGATTCCACTTTTCTATGGTAACCGCTAAAAAGAATCCGCCTATATATAAAAATATGTATTTATGACCAAAAGCCGCTGTTGTAGTTGCTATATCCAAAGCCCCGGTTAATGGAAACAATACTATGGGCAAAAGAGCGGTTACCGCAATGGGAACAACTTCGGTTACCCACCAAAGTGCCATCCAGATGGTAACGCAAAGAACATCATATGCAGGGGCAGGCATTGATTCCGGTTTTCCTATAATCTGTAAAAGGATAAACAATAAAGGACCGAGGACCAGTATCCCACTTTTTAGCTTTGAGTTCATTTTTTTTGATTTAAATGGTTAAGTTATGTATTCTTCATTTTTGAAATACAGGATTTAAATTGGGTTTTTTCCTGGAAATTTCTTTTATATAAATTTTTGCTATGCGGAAATAATTTAAAAAGATGGTTTTTAAAGTACGCCAAGGTATTAATAATTGAGAACGCAACTATATCGTTTTCGGAAATTTATTAACATTTATTTAAGAATTGTCAAATACGGAATTAACCTTTTTAAATAAGAGGATTATTCAATTATTTGTGTTTATTGATCTCAATTTTATATTATTCACAATTATGAATTGTTTAATAAAAATTCAAAAGAGGACTAAAAACTACAGAATCCCTATTAAAAAGACAATTACAGTGATTTTTATTCTCAAAAAAGACCAATTTCCAATATTCCATTTTAATTTATTACAACTTATTGTCTAAAAGATCATACGAATTCTGCAGATATAAGATTTAATAGCATTAAAATTTATATCCTTATTCTGGAAATAAAGCAGCCCAGGTCTCCCAAAATTCTAATCTTAAATTTTAACGGTGTTTTTTACCTTTTTCAGATAATGAATTTGATCTATAGGGCCTAATAGAAGGATGGGATTAAAAATGGCTATATTTTATTCTGAATTTATTTGGTGGAGCACAATCCTATAAATCTATATTCCTTATAAACCTGATTTTAGCCGAATACGAAGACAGGAATATTATGGAAAGGTATCTGTCAAAATATAAAATGGGTAAGAAGGAGGAATTGAAATTTGAGCATTTAAATAAGTTGAAAGAGTGAAAAAATCAATTTCAGGGTATTTCTATCAGGTTATCTTGGGTTCTTATCGATTAATGAAGATAAATTCCACGTCTTTAAAAACTCCCAGCCAATTTAGGACCAGAATATATTTTACTGAGTTCATAAAAGCGAAATGCCCGGCGGATGCCGGGCATTAATTCACTTACATTATCCCTGCCGGATTTAATTTCAGGCCGGTTTATATTTTTTTGCTTCTTTTAATTAGAATTTATATTCCAGGTTAAGATATATCAAAGACTCGTTATTTTTGGAGGCAAAATCATAGTTCCATGACCGGAAGTTCAAAGAAGATGAAACTCCTTTCACGGGAACATATTGAATACCGGCAAGAAAAGCACTCCCATCATTAGAGGCATTCCATTTTGTGGTAGCTATTCCAACTGATCATATCTTCCGAAGATTTCAAATTTTTAAAAAGATGTTACTAATTTATTCCTTTGGTTTTCTTACTTTTTTCTTTTTCTGATGTTTTAATATTTGCGCTTCCCGGTAGAAAATAATTTCTTCGGCAATATTGGTGATCAGATCCCCAATCCGCTCTATTTTTTTAATGATTGAAAAAAGTAATAAATACTGATCTATTAAATTGGGATCCTTTTTAACTTCTATAGAGATAACTTTGAAGGCATTCATATTTATCTTATTTAAGACTTTATCCTTTTTATAAACTTTCCTCGCTTTTTTGGTGTCTTCATCAATATAGGCTTCTTTAATATCGTCCAACATGGAAAGTGCTGAATCGTACATTTCTACAAAACGTAAATTCTCCAACAATTTAGGATCTATAGGTGTATTGACCTCAATAATATATTTTGCAACTCCATAAGCATGGTCGCCCACCCTTTCCAGATCAAAATTAATTTTCCTAAGCGCCAGGACAAACCTTAAGTCACCTGCTACCGGGGTATGCAGGGCTATAAATCTTTCACAATCGCGTTCTATTTTCAAATCTAGGGCATTTACCCTGTTTTCGGTATGAATTACCTCCTCGGCCAGATCGCTGTCGTGATTGAGAAATGCCTCTTTTGATTTTAGCATTTGCTTTTCACAGAGCTCAAACATTTCAAGTCCCGAATGTTTTAACGATTCCCTATATTGATCTAAATTTGTCATGGTTTATGAATTTTATCCGAAACGACCTGTAATGTAATTTTCGGTTTGTTTTTTTTCAGGATTTGTGAATATTTTATTTGTCTTGTCAAATTCAATGATCTCTCCAAGATAGAAAAATGCGGTATAATCGCTTATTCTTCCCGCCTGCTGCATATTATGTGTTACAATAACTATGGTGTACTTATTTTTAAGCTCGTGAATGAGTTCTTCTATTTTCGCAGTGGAAAGAGGATCTAATGCGGAGGTTGGTTCATCCATCAAAATAATCGATGGCTCTACAGCCAGGGTTCTGGCAATGCATAATCGTTGTTGTTGCCCCCCGGAGAGTGCCAAAGCCGATTTATTGAGGTTGTCTTTTACTTCATCCCAAAGGGCGACTTGTTTTAGTGAGGATTCCACTCGCTCCTGCAAAAAAGTTTTATCATTTAATCCTTGGATCTTTAAGCCATAAGCCACATTTTCAAATATGGATTTTGGAAATGGGTTTGGCTTTTGAAATACCATTCCAACCTGTTTGCGAAGCTGCTCTACATTTATCTTTTTCTTGTTAATATTTTGATTGTCTATAAAGATCTTTCCCTCCATTCGGAAACCATCCACATAATCATTCATCCTATTGAACAATCTTAAAAAGGTAGATTTACCGCATCCCGAAGGCCCAATAAAAGCAGTAACGCTATTTGCTTTTATGTCCATGGAAATTTTCGTTATTGCCTGAAAATCGTCATAAAAGACATTTACATCCTTGGCTTGTAGTTTATATTTTCTCTTAAGACTACTTTCAATTATACTTTCATTTTCCTCTTTCCCCATAGTAAAACAACTTCTATTATTTAAGTTTTTTCTGCCATCTGTTTCTAAAATAAACAGCTATTCCATTCATTATGAATGTAATTAGCAATAATATTATTATTGCTGCGGAAGCTGCAACTGCAAAGCCTTCCTGTGGTCTTGTTGTCCAATTATAAATTTGCATTGGCAGCACTGAAAATGCATCAAAAAGCGATTGTGGCACAAAAGGAACATATGCCATTGCGCCAACTACAATTAAAGGTGCTGTTTCGCCTATTGCCCTTGATAACGAGAGGATTATTCCTGTTATAATACCCCCAAATGAAGATGGCAAAACAACACTGCTTATAGTTTGCCATTTTGAAGCGCCTAACGCGAATGAGGCTTCTTTTAATGATGGAGGTACTGCTTTAATGGCTTCCCTTGTTGCAACAATAATAATCGGTAAAATTAAAAGAGATAAGGTTAAACTACCCGCTAAAATACTGCCACCAAAATTAAAATACCGAACAAAAATACCCAATCCCAATAATCCGTATATGATAGAAGGAACCCCAGCCAAATTTGAAATATTAATTTCCAGCAAAGAGGATAACTTGGATTTTTTTGAATATTCTTCCAAATAAATTCCGGCACCAACACCAATAGGAATCGCAAAAATAACAGTTAAAAGCATCAAATCCAAGGTGCCGATAATAGCTGTATAAATTCCCGCCTCTTCCGGTTTTCTTGACGGTAAACTTGTTATAAAATCCCAACTAATTCTGGTAAATCCTACACGTAGAATATTATAAATTAATATCACCAGAATTGAAATTCCAAAAAAGGTGAATAACATACCTAAAGCTTTAAAAGTCTGGTCTTTAATTTTATTTTTTCTAATGTTATTCATATTTTTCCTGATACTTTTTCTTAATCCAAAAACTAATGGTGTTCAAGCTAAAGGTAAATAAAAACAAGGTAAGACCAGCGGCAAAAATAGTTTGGTATTCAAGGGAGCCTTGTGGAGCATCACCCGAACTCACTTGCACTATATAAGACGTAATGGTTTGAATTGGTATGGTTGGATCCAATGTGAATTGGGCTTGTTGTCCGGCGGCAATGGCTACAATCATAGTTTCACCAATAGCTCTTGAAATTGCTAATATTACGGATACTATAATTCCAGATGAAGCAGCAGGCACCATTACTTTAAATGCCGTCTGAAACCTGGTTGAACCCATTCCAAAAGCAGCCAGTTTTAAAGTCTTCGGAACGGCAAACAATGCATCTTCACTTAAGGAGGATATAAATGGGATAATCATAATACCCATTACAATCCCTGCAGACAACGCATTGAATGTTTCCAAATCGGGGTAGATGTTTTGTAAAAAAGGTGTTACAATTGATAAAGCAAAGAAACCATAAACTACCGTAGGGATAGCTGCCAAAATTTCAAGAAACGGCTTTAGCGTTTTTCTAAAACCTTTAGGGGCATACATATTTAAATAAATAGCGATGGTTAATCCTAATGGAAGAGCAACAGCAATAGCTATTGCCGCAGTTAAAAAAGTTCCTGAAAGCAATGCTAAAATACCGAAATGTTTTTCACTAAATAAAGGCGTCCATTCTGTAGCTGTTAAAAACTCGAATATGGACACACTTCTAAAAAAAGAAATGCTTTCAAATAAAAGCACTGCAATAATACCAATTGTGGTCAATATGGTAATAGAAGCACAGAGCTTTAAAATGAGTTCAATTAATTTTTCTTTAATCTTCATACAATACAATTGCCGATAAGAATCCTTATCGGCAAATATAATTTTTTAATTTGAATATTTATTTAGTCAGTACTTTACTAAATGCTGCTTTTTGTTCATCGTAACCACTTTTTGGCATAGGAACATATCCAACTTCTTTAGATAATTGAGGAGCATTGTCTAAATAAAAACTTACAAACTTTTGAACTTCAGGTCGTTGTGCCGATTTTTTATTTACAAAAATAAATAATGATCTGGATAATGGAGCGTATTCATTGCTAGATACAGTTTCTATACTTGGCACTACTGCACCATTCCCACTGTCAATCCCAACAACACCTAATTTTTCCTTATTTTCTTCATAATAAGACAATCCGAAATAACCCAATGCGTTCACATCATTTTCAATACCTTGAACAGCAATATTATAATCTGAAACCGCATTATAATCTGTTCTGCTCGCTCCTGATTCTCCCATAATAACTTCAGTAAAGAAATCGTATGTACCATGTGAGGTATTAGGTCCGTATAAATGAATTTCTTCATTCGGCCATTCAGCTCTAATATCACTCCATTTATTTACGGTACTATTTGGTTCCCAAAGTTTTTTAAGTTCTTCAGTAGTCATTGTTTTAGCCCAAGTATTTTCATTGTTAACAACCACCGTAATACCATCAAGTGCCACTGTTAATCTAATATATTCAATCCCATTTTCTTCACAGAGCGCAATTTCATTATCTTTAATTTCTCTTGAAGCATCACAGATATCAATAACCCCAGTTCCAAATTTTTGGAAACCACCACCGGTACCAGACTCACCTACAGTAACTTTTACTTGTGGTTCAACTTTTAAAAATTCTTCTGCTACAGCTTCTGAAACCGGGAAAACAGTTCCTGAACCATCGATAGAAATTGATCCGGTTAATCCCCCATCCTTATCTTGACCTTTTTTGTTTCCGCAGGCAATCATTGTAAAAGCTAATACGGTAATAAACAATACTTTCTTCATAATTTATATTTATTAATTTTTTACAATGCAAATAACAACTTCTAATGTAAAATTAATGTTAAGGCCAGGTTATGTTTAGGTCAAAAGAATCCTTCATTTTTTAAATATTGTGCTAAGGAATGTATAATATGTTAGTTTAATTGAATTAAAAAAGGCATTGTCAAAAAGTTAATATTTTTAAAAATCTATTTGAAAACGCATTTGAAAAGCGTTGAATTGCCCCGCTCCGGAGAATTGAGTCTTATTTTCAATATTAGAAATTACGTAGTTTGCCATAATACGCGTTGCAGGGTTTAAATACCAATTTAGACCCGCAGTAAAATTTTTCATTTCATCGTTGTTCATACCATCAATTGCTGAAAATCTCAAAGCCAATTCTAAAGCTCCTATTCCACCATTTTTTTCGAAATTTTTCTTCGGTTTCACACGGTCAAAACCCTCAAGAGAATTTTTATAAACTCTTTTTTCTCCGGTTAAAAAATAACTTACTTGTGTATAAAAACTATTAAAATTTTCACTTTCTATAGTTGAATTTACGTCGGCATAAGCGTACTCTCCTTGAAATGAAAAGGAACCGGCAACCAAGGCAGTTTCAAAGTTTAACAAATTAACATTTTTTACCCCCTCAACACCTGTTTCAATATATTTGTCAGAAATGTGAACTTCCGGTCTTACCGAATAACCAAAAGATTTATCTTCTTGAGGTTTTCTATAACTATAGGCAACCCCTAAATGCAACAACGTATTGTCATTTTTAATAGCCAAGCCAGAAATACGTGATGTTAAGGCATAGTCTCCATTTGCCTTTGGACTGTCGGAAGTTGCTTTATCAGCACCTCTAAATAAACCAACCTGCCATCCTATTCTATTATTGATTGCCTCATCAAATAACATGAACCCGGAGTTTCTTTCAGGAATTAGGCTAATAGGTAAAGATCTTTCCATAAAAGTGATGTATTTACTGCTCGTTAACGATTCCAACCTAAAGGGTTCTTTAAAATGTCCAACTCTAAAATTTCCGACAACAGGAAGTTCATTAATGGTAATAAAAGCATCTTTTAGAACAACTTCTCCGCCGGTAAAATCTATTTGCAATTTAAAATCTACGTTGTTATAAATAGTTCCGGAAGTAAATAAACGTGCCCTACGAAATTCGTTTCCATTGTCAGAGAATAAAGTGTAACCGTTTGATTTTGCTTCATTGTTCAGTGAGAAAAATCCGTAATCGTACATGAGACGCCCCCCAAATTTTATTTTAATGCTCTTGTCAGCATTTTCTATTTTAAAACCATTATCCCATTTAGCGGTGAAAGGGTTTTCCTTTTTTTCTTGTGAATTCGCGATAGAGATTGCAAAAAGAGCAAAAGTTAAAAGTGTAATTTTGATTTTCATAATTTTCTTATAGTTTTTGTCTCTGCAAAGAACCTATGTGTTTGTTAAGTTAATGTTAAGGGAGTGTTACTAATTTAATAAAGGTTGAAGCATCGAGTAGGTAGGGATTAATTCCCTAACTACCGCTCACACCAGCGTATGTACTTACGTGTATGGTGGTTTCTTAAAAGCCCCAGCACCATGTTGGTATGACCTTACATACGCAAATCGAAGCCGCAGGTGTTGGTTGTATTGATTTTCACCAGAACGCCAGTCGGACATTCGATTTTTGAATCGGGCATGTCCGACATGGACGTTGAGAGAACCTTAATACACTAATGCTTTCTTATCGACCCTCCTTTTGCTTATTTCTTTTTCTGTGCATCCTTTATTGGCTGGAACGGACCGTACTGATGCTGTTCCTGCGAAAATTTATCCGCATATGGCGGATACGGGCAGTCCACTGCTTTTTTCTCCAGTTTCGGATAGTCCTTCTCCAGACCGCTCATCTGCGGCCGCTCCTTGGAACTGAGATAGGCGGCGACATCGTAGGTGTCTTCATTGGTGACTGCCGGATGGTTCCACACCGTTCCCAGCGGCATGTTGCTATGAACAAAAGCGGCGTTGGTCAGCACCCGGTTCATCCCCGCTCCGTTGTTATAGCTGTTTGCTCCCCAAAGCGCCGGGGCGACATGGCTGCCCGAACCTCCGGCCGACATTGACTGATAACCGTCCCCATTTTTGCCATGGCACGACATGCAGAACAGGTTGTACACCTCTTCTCCCTTTTTTACATCTGCCTTGCGGTTCGGACCTTCGAATGAAGGTGTTCCCTGGCCATAAACATCCTTGGGCATGTCTTTTGATAACCAGTTCATGTAGGCGACCATTGCCTTCATTTCTTTGCTGTCGACAGGAAGAACCTTGCCGTTCATGCTGCGTGTGAAACAACCGTTAATCCGCTCCTCAAGTCCTGCCATTTTATCTGCGCGGCCTCTATATCGTGGGAATCTCTGGCTAACCCCCATCAAGGGGAGTCCGAACTGCTTGGTGCCGTTATTTTGGTGGCAGCTCGTGCAGTTCAGGGTACTTCCGGAAAAATGCATATTCTCATCTTTTGCACCATTACCCAGTTGTGCATACGTATCGGTCAAAAGCAATGCGCCGTAACGGATAAGATCACCTTCCTCTCCCTGGGGAATGTCTTTCATCAACGGTGGTTCCCAAGGGGCAGCAGTTGTTTTCATCTCGAGTGGCTGGGCTGTGGTGCGTTCCGCATCAGCCAGCGTAGTCAAAAATCTTAGGATATTATGGATTTCTTGGTCCTTCAGTTGTTTGTTTAGCTGCAAGTACCCCATCAGATCCACTGCCTCAGCCAAGTTGCCTACCTCACCGGCATGGAAATAGGGTGCGGTAAGGGTGACATTGCGCAACATAGGAACCTTGAATACATATTTATCACTTTCTATGTTTGTGACCTCAAAGCGTCCAAGATCCTTTGTGTACTCATGGAACACGCCTATTTTCTGGAAGGTCATCCCGCCCAGATTAGGACCGCTATGGCACTGCACGCAGCCGACATTGATAAAGGTGCGCATCCCTTCCATTTCCTGCGCGGTGAGGGCTTGTTTGTCGCCGTCCATGAAACGGTCGAAGCGGCCCCGGGTAATCAGCGTTCGTTCAAAGGCAGCAACTGCTTTGGCAAAGTTATCAAAAGTCACAGGGTCTTTCTCGCCAGGAAAGGCCTTTTTGAATTCAGCGGGATAAGAAGTTATGCCTTTCAGCCGTTCGGCCACCGCTTTACCATCGGGCATGCCCATTTCAATAGGGTTGAGAAGGGGACCCTTCGCCTGATCTGCCAGAGTGGCCGCGCGTCCGTCCCAGAACTGGGCAATCTGAAAACCGGCATTCATGGTTGATGGATCGTTGCGATTGCTAGATTTTCCTAACGCGCCCTTGCCTGTCTTGAGATGGTCCGCACCTGCGCCTTTATTGTCAATGGGGTGGCAAGAGTTACAGGATTGGGTTTTGTTGATTGAAATGGCTTTTTCGAAATAGAGATTCTTCCCCAACGCAATCATAGCTGGAGTATCATTCTCACTACCTGGCATAGTCGCAGGAAGTTTACCGAAAAGCGCTTGAGCCTGCATGAACAGCACACCGTCTGGGGTGCCGGGTATCGCTTTGATTGTGTTCATGGCATCCACGACCGGGCTCTTTGCAGTTGATTGCGAAGATGCCTGTGAAATCAAATCTTCTCCAGTACCGGAAAAAATCAGTACACTCAGCCCCGTTACCAAAAAAACGGCTACTACTATTTTTTTTCTCATAATAAATTCTCCTTTTTTGTTGTAAATGTTTTCATATAATAAACCCTTACTTGTAGTAAATAATGTGCTGCCCCGATTTCAGACAAGTTCCCCTAAAGATTACACAGCTGTTTGATATTGTAGCATCTTGAGCTCATAATTAACAGGAGACATATAATC
>JGI1221J13441_10001222_pt1 | contig 11016 bp, 9 predicted proteins | sample LakVidmifraction_4_FD_13441 | JGI IMG/M metagenome (IMG submission 13441) | reverse complement strand
CCTGGTCTATCGCACCTAAAATCTAGTGCTCCTCCCTTGTCAAACTCTTGTAAAAATGTTAGAATCGAACTAACTGATCTGCTTAAATCATTCCAAAATTTTCCAGTGAACTTCCCGCATATCCCTAAGCGGGTGCAAATGTAAAACCTTATTTTTTAATCACCAAATAAAATTTAGTTTTTTATTTATAAAGATTTTCTCTGCAGTATTTCTAAGAACTTTGCCAATAGCTTTCCTTATTAGCGGGTGCAAATGTAATCCCTTTTATTTAAAAACCTAATAAAATATTATTATTTTTTTAAAGCCTTCTTTACAATCTCTTAATGAACTTTACAAACTCGTTTCCTTATTAGCGGTTGCAAATGTAATCCCTTTTTTTATTCCAAAACAAATTTTTAATGCCTTTTTTTGAAGAAAAAAACAAGTATTTGAAATCAAGCTATTTACAGAGCATAAAAAATAAAATTGGCGTTTATTTTTATAAAAGCGGGCTACTAAAATAGCTAATTTATTTTAATTACACAACACTTAGGTGTTTATTATTTACTCTTTTTCTTGGCTGGCCTGGGAGCAACTATCCAACTTGTGCCCAATTCATAATAATCAAAATCAACTTTTGAGGGTTGATGCTGTAAAGTTCCATCAGTAAAAGCACGCTGTAAAATATCTTCAATTAGAAAATCTTTCGTATTATGAACAGGGTCATATTTATCTTTTAAGGACAACTTAAATATATTTGCTGTAGCATTGTACCAAAATGCTTTCCAGCCACTGCGATAATCTTTGACCAAATCATAAGCGGTTTCACCAGTTTGCCTATGCATCAATTTTATTAAAATTTCTCCTTCTGTTCTTGTTAATTTTTTAAGCTGGTCGGTAAATTCACCTTCCATATACCTTTGAATTACTTTTATATATTGTTTTTTATTTCTTTTAGATTTTATTTTCTCCAATCTTTCATTTAACGTTTCAAGTCTGTCGGCTGCCAATTTTGCATAGGGGTATGCCTTTAATGTTTTTTTTCGGTACCATATATAATAGCGACGATCATAATCTGTTTTAAATTTTAATTTTTGCAATAAAAAAATTTCATCCAGTTCTATCAGTAAGGTATCACCTTCAAAAATAATATACTGTTCAGATAAAGGAATAGAATCCTTTTCTTCTTGCGCAAAAAGAAGTAAACTTATAAATAGGATAGGCAATAACAAAAACTTTTTAACTTTATTCTTCATCGATTATTATCTTTATCAAAAAGAGTTCCAAAATTACACAATTCAAAAATCTATTTAATAGTATCTTACTATTTTATTAATGCAATATGCATTATTAATTTAAGGCATAATAACATTTCACTACCTTGCGATCACAAAAACATTTAAATAATTATGAGTAAATCTATATTAAATAAAAAATCAATCGACTTTTTAGAAAAATATTTAAATAACGCTTCGCCTACAGGTTATGAAAGTGAAGGTCAAAAAATTTGGATGGATTATTTAAAGCCTTATGTTGATACCTTTATAACCGACAGTTACGGCACGGCTGTAGGTGTGATAAATCCGGATGCGAAATTTAAAGTGGTTATTGAAGGACATGCAGATGAAATTTCATGGTATGTAAATTATATTACTCCTGAAGGTTTAATATATGTGATTAGAAATGGAGGAAGCGATCATCAAATTGCCCCTTCAAAAATTGTAAATATTCATACAAAAAAAGGCATTGTAAAAGGTGTTTTTGGATGGCCGGCGATACACACTAGAGATAAGAGTAAAGAAGAAACTCCAAAATTAGACAATATATTTATTGATATTGGATGTAAAAAGAAAGAGGAAGTTGATGAATTAGGCGTTCATGTAGGCTGTGTAATTACCTACCCTGATACCTTCTTTATTTTAAATAAAAACAATTTTGTTTGCAGGGCCCTCGATAACAGAATGGGCGGATTTATGATTGCTGAAGTTGCACGTTTGTTAAAAGAAAACAAGAAAACACTTCCTTTTGGACTGTATATTACAAACTCCGTTCAGGAGGAGATTGGCCTGCGTGGCGCCGAAATGATTACGCAAACCATCAAACCGAATATTGCGATAATTACCGATGTCTGTCACGATACATCGACCCCAATGATTGATAAAAAGAAAGAAGGCGAAACGCTTTCCGGTAGCGGACCTGTAATAAGCTATGCTCCTGCTGTTCAAAATAATTTACGAGAATTGATTGTGAATACGGCCATCGCGGAAAAAATCCCCTTTCAAAGAATGGCTTCTTCGCGAGTTACAGGCACAGATACTGATGCTTTTGCCTATAGCAATGGAGGCGTGCCTTCGGCTTTAATTTCATTGGCATTACGCTATATGCACACGACCGTAGAAATGGTTCACAAGGATGATGTTGAAAATGTCATTAAATTAATTTATGAAACATTGCTTACTATTAAAGAAGGAGAGACATTCAGTTATTTTAAATAAATGAGTGTAATTGGATCTTTTTTGGCAATTGGCAGGCTGTTCCTATTTATATTAATTGTTTTAGTCTTCTTTTGTTTATTATTGCTAATTAGTTTAATTTATAAAAGCAAAGAGAAAAAATTAGAACGCGGCATATTGCTCAGACGTTTTATTATAAGGCTTTTACACCCTGTTTTAGGGTCAAAAATTACTGTTTACGGTAAAGAACCTCTAGAACCTGGTTTAGTTGTTTCAAATCACAGAAGTTATTTTGATCCTATGGTTATTTTAAAAGACATTTTAGCTTCTCCCATCGGAAAAAAAGAAGTAGAATCCTGGCCATTAATTGGAAGTGTTACAAAAACTACTGGAGTCATATTCGTGAATAGAGAAAGTAAAACAAGTCGTGAACAAACTTTAAAAGAAGTCAGCGAGGTTTTAGAAAATGGTTTTTCCATATTTAATACGCCTGAAGGCACAACACATATTAAGCCAACCACCATCACCTTTAAACCCGGTACTTTCATAATAGCAGCGCAATTAGGCGTTCCGGTTATGCCTGTAGCCATAGATTATAAAAATCTTGATGATACCTGGATTGGGGATGATACCTTTGTTCCGCATTTTTTAAAATGCTTCAGCAAATGGCGAACTGAAATTAAGGTTAGCTATTTAGATCCTGTTGTTTCTGACAATGTGGAAGACTTAATAGCCATATCGAAAAACCAAATTGACCAAGAACTTATTCGATTTAGAAAAGACTGGAATTTAAATGATTGATTTGTATATTTAATATGTTAAAAATGCAATTTAGCAAAGCGTTAGGCGAAGTTTAAAACTTTAAATTACATGACATGCATACTGCTTTAGGCGACGCATTGATTACCGCTTATTTATTTTTAAAACAAACCGCCAAATACAAAAAAAACAACGCGCTAAACTTAATCGATTTGGTAAATACCAATTATCATTTACTCAAATAAAAACGCTTTTCTAAATCCATAATATTTTGTAACTTTAGTGATTAACCTTCTTGCTTTTTTTATGAAAAATACGATTTCCGAACGAATTTACGATTTCCTTAAAAACTTCCCTCCTTTTGATGTTTTAGAGAAAGAACAACTCTTTAAAATTGCTTCAAATGTAAAGGTAACCTATGTTGAAAAAGATAATTTTGTTTTTAAGCAAGAAGAGAATCCTCACGAGCATTTTTATGTTGTAAAGGATGGTGCCATAGGTTTGTACAGAGCCATGGACAATGAACAAATTTTGGTTGATATTTGTGATGAAGGTGATATTTTTGGGCTTCGACCCTTAATACAAAACGATTTATACCTTATGAGTGCCAAAGCCAATGAAGAGTCTGTTTTGTATGCCGTTTCCGTAGAAATTTTAAAAGAAATTATTGAGAGCAATGATAAAGTAAAGAAATTTTTAATTGCAAGTTTCTCGTCAAATATCAAAACGCCGTATGCAAAAGGCACGAACGGACAGTTATTTGCAAATATAGAAATACTGCAGACTTCAAATACCAGTTTTACTGAAATTCAAAGTGCCGAATTCACTAAGAATCCGGTTACTACCTTAAAAACCTCCACCATAAAAGACGCTGCCCAAATAATGAGCGAGAAACGTGTTGGTTCTATTTTAATTGTAGAAAATAAAAATCCCATAGGCATTATAACCGATAAGGATTTAAGATCCAAAATTGCTACTGGAACTATTTCCATAGATGAAAGCGTCACCAAAATCATGTCTTCGCCAGTTAAAACTTTTCAGCAAAAAATTACGGTGGCCGAAGCCCAAATTGCTATGATAAAAAACAAAATCACCCATTTGTGCATTACAAAAGATGGCACCCCAAACTCCGAATTAATTGGCGTTTTATCGGAACATGACATCGTAATTATGCATGGCAACAACCCTTCCTTGCTCATAAAAAAAATAAACCGGGCAAAAGATGTAAATGCTTTAAAATATATACGGGGGAAAGCATCAAATTTACTTCAAGGTTATATCGAGCAAAATATTCCAATTATATTTATTTCAAAAATTATTTCTGAAATAAATGAAGCTATTACTATAAAAGCCATTGAACTTTCCATTGAAGAAATGGATAAAAAACCACCTGTTAAATTTGGATGGCTAGCTTTGGGAAGCCAAGGCAGAAAAGAACAATTGCTGATGACCGACCAGGACAATGCCTTAGTTTTTAAAGATGTTTCGCCCGAAAAATACCAACCAACAAAACAGTATTTTTTACAACTTGCAAAAAAAGTTACCGAAAAACTAAACTTTATTGGTTTTGAATATTGCCCTGCGGAAATGATGGCAAGCAACCCAAAATGGTGCTTGTCCTTATCCGAATGGAAAAATCAGTTTGATATATGGATTAAATCCCCTTCTGAAGATGCCATTATGATGTGTACCATATTTTTTGACTACGACTTGATTTTTGGAGATAAAAAATTGGTAAATGAAATGTCTAACAGTATTTATCAATCAATAAAATCTTTTGAAATATTTTTAAATTTCTTGGGAAGAAATGCACTCAGAAACCCACCTCCTATAGGGTTTTTCAGGCAATTTTTAGTAGAAAATGACGGGGCTCATAAAGATCAATTTGATATAAAAAGCAGGGCCGTAATGCCTTTGGTAGATGCCGCCCGATTGCTAACGCTATCGCATCAATTAAAAGACAAAAACAACACCATTTCCCGATTTAAAAAATTAATAAAAGTGGAACCCAAAAACGAGGATTTATATTTATCATGCATTGATTCCTTTAAAATATTGTTGCAATTCCGCACGAACCAAGGCTTAAAAAATAACGATTCAGGTAGGTATGTAGATCTAAATAATTTGAGCAAATTCGAAAAATTAAAATTAAAAGGATGTTTTAAACCTATTAAAGATGTTCAGGAATTATTGAATATCAGGTATAACTTAGCCCAAATGATGTGATGATTTCCTGGTTCAAATATAAAAATTATCCATTATTCTGGAAGCAGTATGCAACAAAGTTCAAACAAAAACAGCCAAAAAGTATTGAAAATACACGGTTTGTTGTATTTGATACTGAAACTACGGGATTAGATATTATAAATGACAGAATATTGTCAATTGGCGCCATCAGTATTTTTAACAATATTATTGATGTTGCCGACAGTTTCGAAATTTATGTAAAACAAGATGCCTTTAAAGCTGAAACTGTTGAAATTCATGGAATTTTAAAAGAAGGTAAGCTCACAAAGCTCAGCGAAACAGTAGCAATGGAGCATTTTATTGATTATATAGGAAACTCCGTTTTGGTGGCGCATCATACTGCTTTTGACATTGAAATGATTAATGCCGCCTTAAAAAGATTGGAATTGCCGAAATTAAAAAACAAAACGATTGATACCGGAATTTTATATAAAAAACTGGAGGGCAAAAAAGATAGTCATTTTAATTTAGATTTTTTATGCGAAGAATTTAACATTCCAAAGCACGACCGTCATACTGCAGCAGGAGATGCCTTTATCACCGCCTTGCTTTTTTTTAAAATTATAGCAACCTTAAAAAAACAACGCAACTTGCATTATTCCGATTTGTTTAGGGTTTCTGGCAAAGAAGGGTTGATATAAAAAAAAACGCTCCCAAAAATTGAGAGCGCCTTCATCTTCCTTAGTATAGTAATTTATTTAACCAATGATCCTTCCATGATTGCCTGAACAACTTCTGGATTTAACAAGGTTGAAATATCTCCCATATTTGAAGTTTCATTTTCAGCAATTTTACGTAAAATTCGCCTCATAATTTTACCTGAACGTGTTTTTGGCAATCCCGGCACAAATTGAATTTTNTCCAATTTTGCGATAGGCCCAATAGTACGAGCAATNAAATCATTNATTTCACGACGTAAAAAATCTTCGTTCTGAGGAACCTCATAAACAATTACATATGCATACAGCGCATTTCCTTTAATGTTATGAGGGAATCCAACAATAGCAGATTCAACAACATTACTATGCTCATTAATGATATTTTCAATTGGAGCCGTCCCTAAATTATGGCCCGAAACGATAACGACATCATCTACCCTACCGGTAATTCTATAATTTCCTTCCAAATCCCTAAAAGCACCGTCTCCTGTAAAATATTTTCCCGGAAATGCAGTAAAGTACGTTTCTTTATAGCGTTTATGATCACCGTAAATTGTACGTGCCATAGATGGCCATGGATATTTAATACACAATCTTCCTTCAGACGGATTTGTACCTAATTCATTTCCAAGTTCATCAAGCAAACAAGGTTGTACTCCTGGCATTGGTCTGGTAGCAAAAGTAGGTTTCGTAGGTGTCACACCCGCCAGAGGAGAAATCATAATACTTCCTGTTTCAGTTTGCCACCAAGTATCTACAATTGGTGATTTTCGTTTACCAATTTTCTCATCATACCAGTGCCAAGCTTCTTCGTTGATAGGTTCTCCAACGGTTCCCAAAACTTTTATGGAACTTAAATCGTTTCTTTGTGTCATTTCATTTCCTTGGGCTGCCAAAGCTCTAATGGCTGTTGGTGCCGTGTAGAATTGGTTTACCTTATGCTTTTCAACGATTTGCCAAAAACGACTATAATCCGGGTATGATGGAATGCCTTCAAACATTAATGTAGTTGCCCCGGCGGATAATGGACCATATACAATATATGAGTGGCCTGTAATCCATCCAATATCGGCAGTACAGAAATAAACGTCGCCATGTTCATATTGAAATACATTCTTAAAACTATGTGCAGTTTGCACCATATAACCAGCACAAGTATGTACCATTCCTTTTGGTTTCCCTGTGGAACCAGAAGTATAAAGTATAAACAACATGTCTTCCGCATCCATAATTTCAGCAGGACAATTGGCATCAACTTTCTTCAATTCCTCATGCCACCAAACATCACGGCCTTCTTTCATGACAACTTTGCCATTAACCCTGTTTAATACAATCGATGTTTCAATAGTTGGACAAGTTTCCAGCGCTTCATCAACAATAACTTTAAAATCAACTGCCTTATTGCCTCTAAAAACACCATCAGAAGATAACATGATTTTACATTCGGCATCGTTAATTCTTGTGGAAAGCGCAACCGCAGAAAATCCTGCAAACACAACAGAATGTACTGCTCCAATTCGTGCACAAGACAATACGGCAATAGCAAGTTCTGGTACCATTGGCATATAAATACAAACCTTGTCACCTTTAACAATACCATTATTTTTCAACACATTGGAGAATTTACAAACTTCAGCATGCAATTCATTGTATGTTAACTTTCTACCGGCTTCATCTGGATTGTTAGGTTCCCAAATAATGGCTGTATCATTTCCTCTTTTGTCTAAATGACGATCTAAACAATTTTCGGTAATATTTAATTTAGCGCCTTTAAACCATTCAAATTTTGGTGTGTCCCAATCGTATTCAACAACTTTATCCCATTTTTTACGCCATGTAAAAGTATCTGCAATCTGAGCCCAATAACCTTCAGGATCAATTACGCTGTGTTGGTAAGATTTATAATACTTTATAAATGAATCTATACGTAAATCGGCAAGTGTTTGCTTTTCTTCCTCAGTGGCATGTTCAAATATTCCAATTTTGAAAAGTTTGAACTCATGAATGATTTCTTCAATAATTTCAGGATCATCAATGGTTGAAGGGATGGTGTATTGAATACCATCAGCCATATTTCGCAATAATTTACGAAGAATTTTTCCTGAGCGTGTTTTTGGCAATCGCTGAACTATCAAAACTTTTTTTAATGACGCAACCGGACCAATTACTTTTCTAACTTCTTGAACGATGTTATATTCCAATTCAAAACTTGAAACATAATCACCTGATTTTAAAACTACCAATGCCAAAGGAACTTGTCCTTTTAAAGCATCTTCAATACCAAACACGGCACATTCAGCAACCGATTTATTTGAAGAAACGATCTCTTCCATTTCGGCAGTTGACAATCGGTGACCTGCTACATTGATGACATCATCAACGCGACCGGTAATAAAAACATAGCCATCCTCATCAATATATCCGCCATCACCGGAAAAATAATATCCATCAAATCGCTTCAAATAACCATCTATAAATCGTTCTGTATTTCCCCAAATGTTCAGCATATTTCCTGGAGGCAATGGCAACTTAACCACAACCAGTCCTTCCTCATTTGCTTCAACTTGTTTCCCTTCATTATTTAAAATTTGAATATTATAACCGCCAACAGGTTTTGCAGCTGATCCGGGTTTTACGGGCAATGCTTCCAATCCCATCATATTTGATACCATTGGCCAACCGGATTCTGTTTGCCACCAATGGTCAATCACCGGAATTTGCAACTGATCTTCTAACCAATGTAAGGTTGCAGCATCGCAGCGTTCTCCTGCCAAAAACTGATATTTCAAACAACTCAAATCGTACATTTTTAGCAATTCTCCATTAGGATCTTCTTTTTTGATAGCCCTAATAGCCGTTGGCGCAGTAAACATGACCTTTACGTTATTTTCGCTAATAATTCTCCAGAAAGTACTTGCGTCTGGCGTTTTTACCGGTTTTCCTTCAAAAATAATGGTTGTGTTCCTGTTTATAAGCGGACCATAAACAATATAACTATGGCCAACAACCCACCCAACATCTGATGCTGCCCAAAAGGTATCCCCTTCTTCAACACCATAAATATTTTTCATTGAATATTTTAAAGCGGTTGCATAACCACCAGTATCACGTAAAATACCTTTTGGTTTCCCTGTAGTTCCTGAAGTATATAATATATAAAGCGGATCATTAGAATCCATCTCAACACAATCAACAGGTTCAGAAGCTTTAACTAATTTTTTATAACTGACGTAACGTTCAGTTTTAGAATTTATGGCGCCCAAATTTCGCCGGTAAACAATTACTTTTTCAACTTTATGAGTGGCTTTTTCTACCGCTTCATCAACCAATGGCTTGTATGCAATAAGTCGGTCAACTTCCATTCCGGATGTGGCAGTAATAATGACTTTTGGTTTACAGTCATCTATTCTTATAGCCAATTCATGAGGTGCAAAACCACCAAAAACCACAGAATGTATAGCGCCAATACGCGCGCAGGCCAACATACTGAATGCTGCATGCGGAATCATTGGCATATAAATAATAACGGTGTCGCCCTTTTTTAAGCCCAAATCACGAAGTCCGCCAGCCAAACGTGAAACCTGTTTTTTGACATCATTGTAAGAGTAAAGAACTCTTTGTTGCGTAACTGGAGAATCATAAACAATTGCTGTTTGTTCTCCATAGCCGGCATCAACGTGTTTATCAACGGCCAAATAGCAAATATTTAATTTCCCGTCTGCGAACCAGCGATCAAATCCATTTTCATCTTTAGATAATATCGTTGTTGGTTTTTTATACCATTTAATATTATTGGCTTGTTCTCCCCAAAACGCTTCCGGGTTTTCGATACTGTTGTTGTAATGTTTTTGGTAGCTCATAATTATTTGTTTTTTTTGTTAAATAACCCAAACCAAACTGGATTTAAAAATTTTATTTTAATCAATGCCCACAGCACTAATAAGGTCAATACTCCCATAAAAAGTGAACTTAATGCACCAATTTTAAATAATGATTCAATATATATTCTGCCAAATATGGTAATGATGACATAAATAGTAATCAAAATATCTGAAGTTCTGTTTCCTAGTTTTAATATCATTTGTTATTTTTTTTATTTAAAAGTTCTTTTACTTCTTTTACTAAATTTTTTACTGAAAAAGGTTTTGATATGTATTTGTCAGCACCCAATTGCAAACCTAATTCCATATCAGACGCTTTATTTTTTGCCGAAAGAAATATGACTTTAATTTTTCTTAAAGTTTCGCTATCCTTTAAATAATTAAGCACCTGATAACCATCCACATTAGGCATCATAATATCCAGTAAAATAATATCCGGAATCGAATTTTCCACAATTTCAATCGCTTCAGCTCCGTCACGAGCGATAAATACTTCAAAATCCTCTTTCTTAAAAATGTATTCCAGAGACATTACAATATTAGGTTCATCGTCAACTATTAATATTTTTTTCATCTGTTTAAATTTTATTTTTTAGCGGTAACAGCTGCTGTTCGCTATAAATCATTCTTTCGTGTATCAAAATTTGTTATGCTCGTTTCATCTTAATTTTTATTTAATGGTAAGGTAAAAGTCAATCGCGCCCCTTGCGGATTGATATTTTCCGCCCAAATTTCACCATTATGACTTTTAATAATTTGCTTGCTGATTGCCAAACCCAATCCACTTCCAACAGGTTTTAATAAGGTTTGATTTTTAGATTGATAAAATTTGTCGAATATGGACAATAATTCGTCTTTTTCAATTCCTTTACCATTGTCTTCCACATATATTTTAACTATATTTTGATTTACATAGGTTGAAATTTTAATTTCCCCATTTTCTTCATTTAAAAATTTAAATGAATTCGACAATAAATTGACAATTACCTGCTGAATTCTGTCTTCGTCATAAACAACCTCAACATCATTAATTTCATT
>JGI1221J13441_10001221_pt1 | contig 11017 bp, 10 predicted proteins | sample LakVidmifraction_4_FD_13441 | JGI IMG/M metagenome (IMG submission 13441) | reverse complement strand
TCCGCCAGGGCGCCACGCACCAAATCGTCTGCACAAACGCCGACCAATACTCGAAAACCCGCCGTCACTCGCAAGCCGGATACATCTGCGCCATTGGCTTCCCGCTCGCAGACAGTGGCAAATATTCCGTGGCGCTGGCCTCACTCTGGCACCGTAATTGCAGGTTATTCAGCATCCGGGAAAGTCAACAAAGGCGTTGATATTGCGGGAAAATCCGGGGATGCTGTAAGAGCTGCCGCAGATGGAAGTGTGGTCTACGCCGGCAATGGTCTGCTCGGTTATGGCAATTTAATCATTGTGAATCATAACGAGCATTATTTGAGTGCGTACGCTCATAATCGGAAGATTAAGGTAAGTGAGGGAGAGAGAGTAAAAGCCGGGCAGGTTATCGCAGAGCTTGGCAGCAGCGGTTCAGAAAGGCCCAAGTTACATTTTGAAATTCGAAAAAATGGAAACCCGGTCGATCCAACCCATTACCTGCCACCACGCTAGAGCGATAGGCGCGGCGTTTCAAATAAGAAAAAATGATGGCTGAATCGCACAAACGGCCATTGAAGGAGTCCTGAATAGAAAATAAATAACCAATGCCCGCAATAAAAAGAAGTATCGGGCGAAAATCCAGGATTGTTGAAAGGCGGGGCAAGAGATATGTCAGCAGAACAAGAAGATATCATTATTGATCGTATAACAGATGTTGATGAGTCCGAGGATCAGTTGCTAGCAGAAGAAAAAACCGATAGGGCCGCGCCAGAAGCTGCCGAAGTCGAGGGAGGATTCCCTACCAAAGGGCGTTACTACAGCAGCTCAAAACAACTGGACGCCACACAGTTGTACCTCAATGAAATTGGCTTTTCGCCACTCCTGACACCGGAAGAGGAAGTCTATTTTGCACGCTTGGCGCGCAAAGGTGAGGACTCTGGCCGCAAGCGAATGATTGAGAGCAACCTGCGCCTGGTTGTCAAAATTGCACGTCGCTACGTGAATCGTGGGCTTACGCTGCTGGATCTGATTGAAGAGGGTAACCTCGGGTTGATCCGGGCCGTTGAAAAGTTTGATCCGGAACGCGGCTTCCGTTTCTCCACCTATGCAACCTGGTGGATCCGCCAGACCATAGAGCGGGCTATCATGAACCAGACCCGCACTATCCGGCTGCCTATTCATGTAGTGAAGGAATTAAACCTATACCTACGAGCCGCCCGTGAACTGACGCAGAAGCTTGATCACGAGCCCTCGGCAGAAGAAATCGCCGAGCTGGTTGATAGACCGGTGAGCAACGTAAAGCGTATGTTAGGCCTTAACGAGCGCGTTGCCTCCATGGATACGCCTATCGGGGCTGGCGGTGAAAAGTCCCTGCTGGACACAGTGGCGGATGAGGGCGCGGCTGATCCTGCCGACGTGCTGCAGGACAACAACATGAGTGCCTGCATTGGAAAGTGGATAGATCAGCTCAGCGAAAAGCAGCAGGAAGTGTTGTCCCGACGGTTTGGGCTCCGGGGTTACCCGATCAGTACGCTGGAAGAAGTTGGGCAGGAAATTGGTCTAACCCGAGAAAGGGTTCGTCAGATTCAGGTAGAGGCGTTAAGGCGCTTGCGTGAAATTCTGGAAAAAGAAGGCCTGACTGGAAACCTGCTTTTCAAGTAGCCTTCCTGCCGTAACATCCGAAACGCTGGCCATGTCTCATGGCTGGCGTTTTGTGTTTTAGTGGTCCTTCAAAAGTATCCCTGCAAATGAGAACTAGGTTGCGCCTAGCCCCTTCCGGTCATTGATAGAATAGCAACGCCGGGGGCCGCAGGTTCGTACCTGGTGACGAATGAACTCTCATAATAATGACTGAAAAGGAAAGGACTATGAAAAATGCGTTTTTGACGGGATTTGCATCTCTGATGCTGGCGGCCACCCTCTCAACTCCTGCTTTGGCATTATCCGTTGGCGGTGTCGATGTCCCGGATACCTATACTGCAGGCGGCACTGAGCTTCAGTTAAACGGCGCAGGCACCCGTTCCAAGTTTTTCATGGATATGTATGTTGGTAGCCTATACGTGCCGCAGACGCAGCAGGATGGTAACGCCGTGGTTGAGGCCGATGAAGCCCAGGCAATTACCCTGCATATTACCTCTGGCATGATCACCAGTGACCGAATGACTGAGGCAACCATGGAAGGCTTCGAGGCCTCCACAGATGGCGATATGTCTTCGGTTAAGGCAGATGTTGATCAGTTTATGTCTGTGTTCAAAGAGGAGATCAATGAAGGCGACGTGTTTGATCTTGTTTATGTTCCCATGGAAGGCGTTAAGGTACTGAAAAACGGCGAACAAAAAGACATGGTGGGTGACCTTGAGTTCAAAAAAGCTCTGTTTGGTATTTGGCTGTCTGATAAGCCTGCCCAAAAGAGCCTGAAGAAAGAAATGCTGGGGCAGTAGTGGCACAGTGATCTCAGAAGCACATAAAAAAGCCGGCTCACGCCGGCTTTTTTTGGCTTTGAGTCTGTAGCTTACAGGTAGTCATTTTTTTGTTTAAACTCGCACAGATCCTCAATAATACAAGCACCGCACCTGGGTTTGCGTGCTATGCAGGTGTAGCGCCCATGAAGAATAAGCCAGTGATGGGCGTCTAGCAGAAACTCTTTGGGCACCAGCCGCATCAGGCGTTTTTCCACCTCCAGTACGTTTTTGCCCGGAGCTATGCCAGTACGATTCGATACTCGGAAAATATGGGTATCCACTGCCATGGCTGGCTGTCCGAATGCTGTGTTCAGGACCACGTTAGCGGTTTTGCGTCCGACCCCGGGCAGGGCTTCCAAATCTTCACGGTTGTCTGGAACGATGCTGCTGTGCTTTTCAATTAGCATGCGGCAAGTCTTGATGACATTCTCCGCTTTGCTATTGAAAAGCCCGATGGTCTTGATATAGGTTTTCAGGCCGTCCACGCCAAGCGCAAGTATAGCTTCTGGCGTGTTAGCTACCGGATAGAGCTTGTCAGTCGCTTTGTTGACACCTACATCCGTAGCCTGCGCCGAGAGAATAACGGCAATCAGTAGCTCGAACGAATCGCTGTAGTTCAGCTCCGTTGTCGGGTTAGGGTTGGCTTCCCGTAAGCGGGTGAATATTTCTAGGCGTTTGGCTTTGTTCATTGTGTTTTAGTACGGCTCTGGCCGCGGATCATGAGACGTTTCCGGTAACTCGTACACGTTTGCTACCGGGTGTTGCTGCTGGTTGAGCCGCCTTTTGGCGTTCCTTGAGATGGTTGTCGATGCCGTTTTTTAGGGCAATCAACAAGCCAAGGCCGACGAAAGCGCCTGGTGGCAATACCATAAATAGCATGTCTGGGTAGTTGGCAAAGGGCTCTAATACCCAGTTTGCAGCCATTGGGCCTAGCAACAGGTGCATATCAGCGAACAGAGTGCCTTGGCCGATCAGTTCCCGCATACCACCAAGAATAACAAGCACTATTAAGAAGCCTGCGCCCATCATTGTGCCATCAAGTAGCGCGGGGCCAGGTGCATTGCGTGAGGCAAACGCATCGGCGCGGCCCAGAATGGCGCAGTTGGTGACGATGAGCGGGATGAAGATACCGAGAATTTGGTATAGCTCGTAGGTATACGCCTGCATCAGCAGTTCAGCGCAGGTTACAAATGAGGCAATAATCATCACGAACGCGGGCAGGCGAACGGATTCGCTGACAAAATTACGGATCAAGGAAACGGCCAGGTTAGAGCCCATGAGTACCATCAAGGTTGCTAGCCCTAAGCCGATCGCGTTGACGACGGTACTGGTGACCGCAAGAAGAGGGCATAACCCCAGCACCTGAACCAGTGCCGGGTTATTGTCCCAGAGCCCGTCGCGAATGATTTCGCCGGAAGTCTTAGTCGCCATGATCAGGGTTGCTCCACGTTCAGGGATTGCTCTATCAGATCCCCGGGTGTGATCGCAGGGCCAAGCTCTGACGGGGTTTTATTCAGTTGTGCCCGAATAATTTGCTTGTTTTTCCGGAAATAGATCAGCGTTTTTTGTACTGCTTTCACCACCGCTCTGGGGGTGATAGTAGCACCGGTAAACTGGTCAAAAGCGCCGCCGTTCTTTTTAACATTCCATTCCCGTGGCGCTGGATTACCGAGTGAGCGCCCCTCAAAATCTTTGACCCAGTCGGACTTCCTGGTTTCGATTCGGTCGCCCAGCCCTGGGGTTTCCCTGTGACTGATAACTCTTACACCCAGAACGGTACCTTTAAGATCAATACCCACAAGCAGCTTTATAGTGCCTGAATAGCCATCTGGTGCAACAGCGGGCATGATCATGCCGACAGGCTGCCCGTCTTGGCGTGCTATCCAGGCGGTCACTGGCCCGTCTATGGCAAGCCGGTTGCTTGCGGGCAAAACCACGGTGTCCTTGAGCAGATCATTGTTGTGGGCGCTTTCAGGAATGATTTCAAACAGCGCCTTGGCTTCTGCTCTGGCAGCTTGCTCGGTGATTCGGTCCTCGGTTAGTGCCTGGGTAATCGCAATTGTGCCGCCGGTAATAACCGCAAACATACCAAGCCCTATGGCACTGCGACGAATGGATTGAGTCATAGTCGCCATGATTCAGCTCCTGCCTCGGCCGGGTAGGCCACGACTAGGTTTGTGATGGCCGTAGGTTCTTGGCGGCGTGTAATGATCGATAAAGGGCACGGCAAAGTTCATGAGTAGAACGCTGAACGCCACGGCATCTGGGTAGTTTCCCCAGCTTCGGATCAGATAGATGAGCACGCCAATACCTGCGCCGTAGATTAATTTTCCCTTATGGCTGGTAGCGGCCGACACGGGATCGGTTGCGATAAAAAACGCGCCGAGCATAGTGCTTCCGGCCAAGAGGTGTAGTGACAGGGGAGCATACTGATCTGCGTTGCTGCCGAACGCCAGGCTCATGACGATCAGCGCTCCCAGAAAAGCGGCGGGTATATGCCAAGTGATAATTCGCAGGCCAATCAGAACAAGCCCGCCCACGAGGAATGCTGCATTAACCCACTCCCAACCTTTGGCAAAGCCTTCACCGAATGTGGGGTGTGCCAGAACTTCCGCCGCAGTGTGGTTGGCAATCTTGTGTTTATATTCATCCAGCGGCGTGGCCATCGTCCACCCATCGACCGCTGTTTGCTTCCCCGAGGCAATTGCCGCCAAAGTGTCCCCAAAACTAGGGGCGTTGTTCCAAAGTAGTGCGGGTTCCGCCCAGTTGGTGGTCATGGCAACCGGGAACGAAATCAACACCAGCGCGTAGCCCACCATAGCCGGGTTGAACGGGTTTGAGCCCAGCCCGCCATAGAGCTGTTTGGCGATTACGATCGCGGACATGACCGCCACCACTGATACCCACCAGGGGGCAAACTGCGGCAACGAAAGCCCAAGCAGTAACCCGGTTACGGCGGCGGTATTGTCCTTGAGAAAAAACGCGATCGGTTTGCTGCGAAGCTTCAGGATGGCCGCTTCGCAGGCCAGCGCAATGGTGATACACCAGACAACGTTAATCAGGTTGCCCCAGCCAAAAAATAGGATCTGCGCGAGCAGACCAGGCAATGCAGCAAGTATCACCCAAAGCATCACCTTTGATGTCGGGCGTGCATTATGAGCATGGGGTGAGGACTGTTGAACAAACGCCATGGAAATTGAGCCTGATTTGGGTTATTCGACGGACTTGGGTTTGGTTTTAGTCGCCAATGCTGCATCTGTGCTAGCCTTTTTGCGCGCCAGCGCCTGTTCAACCAATGCAGATCGTGCCGTTCGCTCGTCTACAGCCTCACCGTCAGCCGGGGTCTTTTCAGCTTCGGCTTTCTTTTTGGCTTGGGCTTCCGCTGCAGCGTTAGCACGCTCTTTGCGGCGCAGTTCCTTTTCCTGTTGCTCGCGATCGAGCCGTTCCTGGCGTGCTTCGAACCGTTCTCTGGCCCGGTCTGACTTGTGCTGTTCTGCGCGCTGTACGCGAATTTCACCTTTGGCATAGCGGTAGTACTGCACCAGCGGAATAGAGCTCGGGCACACGTATGAGCAAGCCCCGCATTCGATGCAATCAAACAGGTTCATGTGCTCTGCTTTTTCAAACTCCGTTGCTTTGGCGTGCCAGAACAGCTGTTGTGGCAGCAGCTCCATAGGGCAGACCTCAGCGCATTGGCCACAACGGATGCAGGCCTGCTCCGGAGGCGGTTCTGGCAGTTCACTTGCGGTTGCCGCGATAATACAGTTACTGGTCTTGATCACCGGTACCGCTGTGGTGGTCAGGGTGTAGCCCATCATGGGGCCGCCGAGAACCAGGCGGCTGGCACGATCCCGCTGCAGTCCTGCCTGTTCCAGAAGGTATTCCACGGGGGTACCCAGCAGAACATCAAAATTGCCAGGTTTATCTACCGCCTCACCGGTAACCGTTACCGTGCGACTGATCAGCGGTGTGCCCTCAAAGACCGCCTGGGCAACGGCCACGGCGGTTCCAACGTTCTGGCACATAACGCCTATATCTGCCGGGATACCCCCACTGGGCACCTCCATGCCTGTGAGAATTTGGATCAACTGTTTTTCACCACCCGAAGGGTATTTGGTTGGCGTGATGGCGATTTCAATTTTGGTGCCCTGGATAGCGTCACGCAGGGCCGTGGCGGCCTCGGGCTTATTGTCTTCAATGCCAATCACACAGCGCTCAGGGCGCAGAATCCAAGCCATGACCTTGAGGCCGGCAACAACGTCGTCGGCTCGCTCACGCATGGTCATGTCGTCGGCGGTAATGTAGGGCTCGCACTCAGCGCCGTTGAGAATCAGCGTATCAACTTTACGATCCCGCGATGGTTTCAGCTTGATGTGCGTCGGGAAGCCAGCGCCACCCATGCCGGAAATGCCTGCGGAATGGATGATCTCCAAAACCTTATCTCGGTCGAGTTTACGGTAGTCGCTGACCGGATAACGCTCGAACCATTCATCCTTGCCGTCAGGTTTCAAAATAATGCACGTGTCGGCCATGCCGGAAGGGTGAGGCACAGGGTAGTCGCCGATACTTTCAATGATGCCGGATGTCGGAGCATGCACCGGAACGCCCATTCCGTGGCTAATGTCGGCTATTTTTTGGCCTTTCAGCACGCGATCGCCAATCTCAACGATAGGCTTTGCAGGTTCGCCAATATGTTGCTGCAGTGGCAACACCAGCTGCCCGGGAATGCCAGCAGCTTGAATGGGGCGGTTGGTAGAAATCTGCTTGTGCTCCGCGGGGTGAATGCCGCCACTAAAATCCCAAATCTTCGTCATTAGGAGCTGGCCTTCTGGCGATCTGTGGCAATAATTTCGGACGCAGGCTGAGTCCAAATCCAGTCCCGGATATCAGGTTCAATGGTGATCATATCGATACAGTCAACAGGACAAGGATCAACGCACAGATCACAGCCCGTGCATTCACTTTCGATGACAGTATGCATGTGTTTCGCAGCACCCAAAATGGCGTCCACTGGGCAGGCCTGGATGCATTTGGTGCAACCTATGCATTCATCTTCACGTATAACAGCAACGCGTTGGGCTTGTTCCACGCCGTGCTCGGCATCCAGTGGTTGAGGCTCCACGTCAAGCAAGTCTGCCAATGATTTAATGGTGGACTCGCCGCCTGGTGGACACTTGTTGATGGGGCCACCCTCGGCAATGGACTCGGCATAGGGGCGGCAACCAGGAAACCCGCACTGGCCGCACTGGGTTTGAGGTAGTAGTGCGTCAATTTGCTCTACCAGAGGGTTGCCCTCAACCCGGAAGTGCTCGGAGGCAAAGCCCAGCAAAGCGCCAAACACTAAGGCGAGGCCGAGCAAGGCCAGAACGGCGATAATAATGCCTGTCCACATAAAAGGTCGCCTCCGTTAAACGCTGACCAGGCCGGTAAAGCCCAGAAACGCCAGTGACATTAATCCTGCGGTGACCATACCGATAGCCGCACCTTGGAAGGAAGCGGGGACGTCGGCCACGGCAATACGTTCGCGCATTGCGGCAAACAGCACCAGAACCAGAGAAAAGCCGGCAGCGGCACCAAAGCCGTAGAGTACTGATTCAACGAAGTTGTTGTTTTTGTTCAGGTTAAGAAGTGCTACGCCGAGTACGGCGCAGTTGGTGGTAATCAGGGGTAGGAAGATGCCCAGTACTCGGTAGAGCAGGGGGCTGGTTTTACGAACCACCATCTCTGTGAACTGAACCACCACCGCAATCACTAAGATGAACGTGATGGTTTTCAGAAACGCCAGATCNAGAGGNGCCAGCAGGTAGGTGTAGGCNAGATAACTGCACACCGATGACAGCGTCAGCACGAAAGTGGTGGCCAGCGACATGCCCATGGCCGTTTCCANCTTGCCNGAAACCCCCATAAAGGGGCACAAACCAAGGAACTGAACCAACACGAAGTTGTTCACCAGAATGGTGCTGACCAATATCAGTAAATACTCTGTCATTAGTGCGTCATCATTGCGTCATCGGAGCGCTCGGCTTCGATTTTTGTTTACATCACCCGCATGCCGGGTGTTGAACCTGAATCTGGCGATAGAAGGAAAATATCCTTGCCACCTGGGCCTGCCGCAAGAACCATGCCTTCAGACATGCCGAATTTCATCTTCCGGGGTTTGAGGTTGGCCACCATTACGGTAAGGCGCCCCTCAAGATCCTCGGGATTGTAAGCAGACTTGATACCAGCAAACACGTTGCGTTCACCATTTCCCAAATCAAGGGTAAGTCGAAGAAGCTTGTCAGCCCCTTCAACATGCTCGGCTTTGACGATTTTTACGACCCTCAGATCCACTTTCGCGAAGTCATCAAAGTCTATTTCATCGGCAATGGCTTCGCTCTTTTCAGGTTGGGCGGGCTCGGCCGGTTTGCCAATCGCTGCGGGCATCTCCTCTTTTGAGGCGTCCAGCATTTTTTCTACTTGTACCATGTCCACCCGGCTCATCAACGGCTTGAACTTGTTGATGCTGTGGTTTTCTAGGCGCTCACTGCGGTTGTTCCAATCAAGCTTCGCATTCAGGAAGGTTTCGGCCGCCTTGGCGGTTTCCGGTAGTACTGGTGCAAGGTACGTCATCAGTAACTGGAACATGTTGAGTGCGTTGGTACAGATGGCCTGTAGATTTTCATTTTGGCCTTCTTGCTTGGCAATCACCCAGGGCTGTTCATCGTTCACATACTGGTTGGCGATGTCTGCCAACTCCATGATGCGGCGCATGGCACGGCCAAATTCCCGAGCTTCATAAAGTTCTTCAAGTTCTTTACCGGTTTCGATGAACTCTTTCAGCTTGTCGTGTTCGGTCACTTCACCCAGCTTTCCATCGAAACGCTTGGTAATGAAACCGGCACTGCGGCTCGCAATATTGACCACCTTGCCTACTAGATCTGAGTTCACCCTGGCGGCAAAGTCCTCGAGGTTGAGATCCATGTCGTCCACGCCGCCTGTCAGCTTGGCGGCAAAGTAATAACGCAGGTATTCCGGGTTCAGGTGGTCCAAGTACGTGCGGGCCATAATGAACGTGCCCCGGGACTTGGACATCTTCTTGCCATTCACCGTCAAAAACCCATGCGCCCAAACCGCTGTTGGCGTGCGGAAGCCAGCGTCGTAAAGCATCGCAGGCCAGAACAGAGCGTGGAAATTGATGATGTCCTTGCCGATGAAATGATAAACCTCGGCGGTGGAATCTTTTTTCCAGAAATGTTCGAAATCGATGTTTTCCCGGTTACACAGGTTTTTGAAACTCGCAAGGTAACCAATGGGTGCATCCAGCCAAACATAAAAAAACTTGCCAGGCGCATCCGGAATTTCAAAACCAAAGTAGGGCGCATCGCGGCTGATATCCCATTCTTGCAGACCAGCGTCGAGCCATTCGGCCAACTTGTTGGCCACCTGTGGTTGCAGCGTACCACTGCGAGTCCACTTGGTTAGGAAGTCTGTAAACTCAGGCAGCTTGAAGAAGTAGTGCTCTGACTCCTTCTCGATCGGCGTCGCACCGGATACCGCAGAGCGCGGGTTGATCAGCTCAGATGGCGTGTAAGTTGCGCCGCAGGCCTCACAGTTATCGCCGTACTGATCGTCGGTTTTACATTTCGGGCACGTGCCTTTGATAAACCGGTCCGCGAGAAACATATTTTTCTCAGGATCGAAGGACTGAGTGATCGTACGGGTCGCAATGTGGTCGTTATTCTGCAACTGACGGTAGATGTACTCAGAAAAATAGCGATTCTCTTCCGAATGGGTGGTGTAGTAGTTGTCGAAGTGGATATTGAATCCGCTGAAATCCTGCTGGTGTTCCTCACGGATTCGGTCGATCAGCTGCTCTGAGGTAATGCCCTCACGCTCAGCGCGGAGCATAATGGCGGTGCCATGGGCATCATCAGCGCAAACGTAGTAGCAATTTTGGCCTCGCATATTCTGATAACGCGCCCAGATATCCGTCTGAATGTATTCCAGCAGATGACCCAGGTGAATGGGGCCATTGGCGTAGGGCAGGGCGCTGGTAACCAGAATATCGCGCTGTTGCTTTGAACTCGCTTGCGTCATGGTGTGTCCGAACCTTTCGTCAGATAAGGGTTGTATGGTCAGAAACGGCCTCAGATGATACCTTTTGAGCAGACATTTTTCACCCGAAACACCTGTTTCCATGCTGAAAAGTCAGTATGAGCTAAGTCCGGAGAACGAGATGACACAGATTTCAGAGCAGGCCCTGGAGGCAGCGGTTCGTGAATACCGAGACCCGTACCTGGAAAAGGATCTGTACGACCTGGGTGCCGTAAAATCCTTGGTGACTGACGAAGCAGGCAAAGTAACACTAATGGTCGAACTGCCATACCCCTCAAGAGGCATCGCCGGCGGACTGAAACAACTGGTCAGCAATGCGCTGGAAAACGTGGCTGGCGTTGAAACGGCAGATGTTCACGTGGCCCAAAAAATTCATTCTTACAAAGTCCAGAAAGACCTGCCGTCGGTTCCCGGCGTCAAAAACATCATTGCCATCGCCTCCGGCAAAGGCGGCGTTGGCAAATCCACTACTGCGGTCA
>JGI1221J13441_10001219_pt1 | contig 11019 bp, 10 predicted proteins | sample LakVidmifraction_4_FD_13441 | JGI IMG/M metagenome (IMG submission 13441) | reverse complement strand
TGCTGACCCTGAGCAGGATACTGCGGGGCTTGCTGACCCTGAGCAGGATACTGCGGGGCTTGCTGCGCTTGCTGACCCGGAGCAGGGTACTGCGGTGCTTGCTGACCCTGAGCAGGATACTGCGGGGCTTGCTGACCCTGAGCCGGAGACATCGGCGTGGCACTGGCACCTTGAGGCAGTTGGCCGACGGGGGCGTTAAACACGTTGTCCGGGTTGGGGCCGCTGAATATCGCCTCGCCGTGAGCCACAAACTGCACCATGTCGTGATTGATATAGATCCCCGGCTTCTCGGCGTTGCTGTTGCCTACCGCGTTACCTGAGACCCGGACGAACGAGCCCTTGTACACTTCCGAAGCAGGAATAGACTGCATCGTGCCGCGCTCGTCGGCCTTGAAGCAACGTGGAGCAAAACCACCCGTGAATTTAAAGATCCAGCACCCCGCATACCCAGCTCGAGCACTGAAAGGTTTACCCTCTCCGTCGAGGCCGTCGCCGTTGTCCATCTTCCAACTAAACTTCGGGCTTTGGTGTTGGCCACCCGGCCACCCCATCGCTGCAGCTTGGCCCAAGGTGGCGCGGAACGCCTCGACCTCGGGGTCGTCCTTCCGTACGGCGATGCCGAAGAAGAACTCAACGCGGGGTTGGCCCTGTTGAGTAGTGAGGGGCTTCCCGCTGTAGTTAGTCGTGTTGGCTATCTCCACACTGCCTGAGATAACGCGCCCCACTGGGGACAAAAAGTTAATACGTTCCATAGGAACTCCTGTTAAGAAAATATTTTCTGAGCTCTAGTTAGATCATCTCTGACGATCTTGTTTCCTGCACTAGGGCGGTGAGTGTATGCGCTAATGACGTCTTCGTCAATAACGCGTCCGGCTTTCTTGCTGATACGTTCCGCGGCTGCGGGGGTTACGGGCTTCTCGGTAGTCAGGCACACGTCGTACGCCTCCCCTAAGCCTTTGAGGGACTCTATGTCCACCGACCACGCGCGGTTCCCAAGAGTGGCTTCCACCCTGTAGCCGGGGATCAGCTCGCCCCCGTGGATGCGACTCTCGAGCTCAGCGTCGAGCCCTGACAGTCGGCTCTTGATGATCTTAGCGGCGTAGTCCATGAGTGTCTTCTCAAGACTGAGCGCTGCAGCATCCAGTGGGTTCGGGGTAGGATATCCCACCACGTACTCAAGGATGCTAGCCCCGGCTTGAGCGCTCGCGGGACAGAAGTGCGCAGCACTACACCCCAGACAGTGGCTACCCGTGCGGGCATCCACCTTACCGTTGTGGATGAACGCGATCTGAGTGCGGAGGTGGTTAATCTGCGCCCGGAGGTCGGACGCCACGACCACCCATTTCTGTGCGCCTTCTCCGGAGTGGAAACACCGAGGCTGCACGATCTCGAATACGAACCGGACCCGTGTGTCGTTGGCCCCGTTGATATTGAGGTGCTCCATGATCGCGGCAGCGTAGTCCACGAACTGCCAGTTATCCTCCGCCGAGACGTAGCGGTGCCCGAACTTGGCGTCGAAGACGTAGACCGTCATCGTCGCTGCGTCGAACAGCCACGCATCTATGACCGCGACAGGTAATCCCTGACCGAGGTGATCTCGGGGGAGGGTGTGCTCTACCCGAAGGGTGGATAGATCAAAGTCTCCGCCTACCACCTCGAGCACCCGCATCGCGTACTCCGCGGCGTACGCATAGATGTCCTCGGTGATCACTGTGCCATCCGGGTCGGAGACGTTAGTAAACGCCGCAGCCTCAAACATCCCTAGCTCCGAGCCCGGCAGGCAGGAGTGCAGCATCATCTCTGCAACCCAGTGCATCGCCGTGCCCTCGCGTTGGTCTTGGGTCTTGGGTCGCTTCACGCTTTCCGAGAGCCCTACCGACGCGGAGCAATGTGCCCAAGTGGGGGCGCTACTTGCGTGGATAGGCGCGCTCATGCTAAGCCCAGATCTGCAGCGATGCCACCCATCTTGCCCATGTGTGCCGCAGTAGCAAGGTGGGGCATGTTAGGCACTTCATACGCAGCAAGAACCTCCGCAATTCTCTCTTTCGTCAGGCCGTTGTTGGTCTGCGCGGCAGATACTTTTTGAAGGAACACTGGGATCGTCCATGGTGCGGCGACGCGTGCCCCGGCGGTATCGCCCGCGGTATACGCAGTGGCCTGAGCGACAGCAGGTGCGGNCTGAGCGACAGCAGGTGCGGAGCCTGCGTGCAGAGCTTTGAGGTCGGCAGTCGTCGTGGCGTACAGCTCGTCTGGGATGCCCTTGCGTCGGATCCAACGGCCCGCCTGCGCGCCCGACTTGTACTGAGTCTTGCCGCTACTGTGGATCTCGGGCGCCCACGATACTCCCTCTGCGTCGAGCTCTACGCCCGTTATCCGAGAGGCGAAGTCTGTCCCGTGGGTCTCGACCTCCGGAGCGGAGGAGGGAGTATCGGGCGGCGGTGTCAGGGCCTCGTGCTCGTCGTAGCCACCCGGCTGAGCGAGGACGTTAGTGGCCTTCTCTGGCGGGACGGGCTCAGATTGGGGGGTCCCGCCTACGGCAGCGGAAGGGACAGGGATCTCTTCGGCCACACCGAAGAAGCGAGAGAGCACTTCCGGTAGGGTCTCCCCATTTATGAAGTCTTCCTGCTCGATAGTTATAGATACTTGCATTGTCTTTCCTCATTTTGTGTGTTGACAGAGGGTGCTATTATCCAGATAATGACGCCTTCGTCAACAAGGATTTCACATGCAGCTCCGGCCCTACCAAGAACAATTAGACCAAGACATAGAGGCCGCGTGGGCTGCAGGCTGCAGGAACGTGCTAGCAGTAGAGCCCACCGGAGCAGGTAAGACCGTCAACATGGCGCACACCCTGCGCAAGTACGCGGCGCAGCCATCCATCGCCATCGCCCACCGCAAGGAGCTGGTCGGCCAGATCAGCCTCGCCCTAGCCCGGGAGGAGGTGCCACACAAGATCATAGGCCCCGACGCTCTAATCAGATTCGTTATACAGCGCCAACGCCAGAAGCTGGGCAGGGACTTCTACTCTCCCCATGCGCAGTGCGCAGTAGCGTCCGTCGCGTCCCTCACATCTAAACGCACCATGGAGCAACTCAAGAGCTGGTGCCCCCAAGTAAAACTGTGGATACAGGACGAGGCGCATCACATCGTCAGGGGCAATCAGTGGGGCCGCGCAGTAGACCTCTTCCCTAACGCGCGGGGGCTCGGGTTTACTGCCACGCCGTGCCGCGCAGACGGGAAGGGGTTAGGCAGCCACTCGGATGGCGTGATGGACGCGATGGTGGAAGGCCCCACGATGCGGTGGCTCATCGAAAACAAATTTCTATGCGAGTACGAGATCGCAGCACCCCTCTCTGACATAGAGATGGACCCGGATAAGGTAGGCAGCTCCGGCGACTACAGCAGGCAGCAACTGCGGACCGCCGCTAAGAAGTCCCACATCGTAGGGGACGTGGTGCAGCACTGGCTCAGACTAGCAAAAGGCCGACAGACGCTTCTCTTCGCACCGGACCTCGACACGGCCACTGAGATGAGAGCGTCATTCCTCGCTAGCGGTATCGCAGCGGAGATGCTAGACGGCACCGCCACGGACACGGTCAGGGCCGCGGTAGGCGACAAGTTCGAGAGAGGCGAGTTCCCGGTCCTTATTAACGTGGACTTATTCGGGGAGGGGTACGACGTCCCGGCCGTAGAGGTGGTCATCATGGCCCGCCCCACCGAAAGCTACGGACTGTACTGCCAGCAATTCGGCAGAGCGCTACGAATTATGGAGGGTAAAGGCCTCGCACTAATCATCGACCACGTAGGGAACGTGATGAGGCACGGCCTGCCAGACAAGGCGCGCATGTGGTCGCTGGATGCGAAGGAGAGGCGCCCCCGGATGCTGAGCCCGGAGGAGGACATCCCGATCATGTACTGCGCGTTCTGTACGCACCCATACGAGAGGCACCTAGTTAAGTGCCCTCACTGTGGGGTGGAACCCCTTCCCACTGAGCGGAGTAGCCCTAAGCTCGTGGACGGGGACCTGCATTTGCTCTCCCAAGAGATGCTAGCCGAGCTCAGAGGCATGGTCGCGGTCATCGATGAGGACCCCTTCCTAACGAGGGAGAAGATGCGCAAGGCCGGTGCGCCGCCCGCAGCGTTCCTGTCTGCCGAAAAACGAATAAGGAACCGAGCGCAAGTGCAGTCCGCGCTCCGGGAGCTGATGGGGTGGTGGATGACTAAGTACGCTGCGCAGGGGCGCGGTAAGCGGGAGTGCCAGAAACTATTTTATTTTATGTACAACATCGATGTGATGAGTGCCCAAGCATTGGGCGCCACGGAGGCGTTGGTGCTAGCGTATAAACTGACAGAGGAGCTAGGGAGATGCTGAGTTTAACACAGTGGGCGTTGAAGTATGGGGTGCATCCCGCGGCCCTCGAGGAGCTGCGAAGGATGATGCTGGGGGTTCAGGATTCCGCACCTCTCGCAAGGGAAGATGGTATCTCCTCGGAGGGAGCGGTCGCCAAGTTAGTACGGCTTGAGGCGTCCGCGAAGGGGTGCATCCTGTGGCGTAACAACGTGGGCGCACTCACTGACGGGAGGGGGATCCCAGTCAGGTACGGTTTAGCCAACGATTCCAAAGCAATGAACGAACGGGTAAAGTCGTCCGACCTGATCGGCGTCCGTCCCGTACTCGTCGAGCCGCACCATGTCGGTACCGTGATCGGGCAGTTCCTTGCTCGAGAGACCAAGGCCCCCGGCTGGACGTACCACGCGAGTGAACATGAGCTCGCCCAACTAAAATTTATAGAGATCGTAACCGCCCTTGGCGGCGATGCGGCATTCACTCAGTCGGAGGGCTCAATATGAGCAGGCTTAACCCAAAGGACCGTAAACAGCAGATCCTTGCAGCAGCGGTAGCAGTAGCCACAGAACAACGTACGCTAAACGTCACGCGGCTCGACGTCTCTATCAGAGCGGGCGTGTCCGAGGCGCTCGTTAGTCGGTATTTCAATACGATGCACCAACTGCGGAGGTCCATGGTGCGCTACGCTGTACATGAGGCCAACGTGCCCATCACTGCACTGGCAGTCATGTCCTCCGCGTATAAGGTCGACATATCTCCTGAACTAAAGGACCGAGTTTCGGCGCACCTGCAGTCGCAGATGGGGGGATAGATGTCGAACTTTCTCCCCCCGGCGCTCGCAGCCCTAGCGGACTACGCGCAGTTTGTCATATATGAGGTGCGCCAAAAGCCTAACGGGAAGTCCGACAAAGTCCCGCTGGACCCCCATTCCTTCCGCGTGTCCGGGGTAACAGACCGTAAGATCTGGATGTCGGTCGACGTGGCAGGCCCCATGGTGCAGGCGCTAGGCAAGCCGTACGGGCTCGGCTTCGCGATGACACCCGAGGACCCGTTCTTCTTTGTGGACATCGACCAGTGCCTCGAACCCAACGGCAAGTGGAGCCCCTTGGCGACGGACATCCTCGACCTGTTCTCAGGGGCGGGGGTAGAGGTCAGTCAGTCCGGTAAGGGCCTCCACATTATTGGGCGGGCTATCCCCCCTGAGAACCATCGATGCAGGAATGAGAAAGAGTTTCCCGGCCTAGAGCTGTACACCGAAGGCCGCCTCATCGCACTGACCGGGGTGAACACTCTGGGGGACTCTCGGAAAGAGTGCACGCAGCAACTAGACGCGTTCCTCCTCCACTACATGCCTCCTGTCTCTACCGCTGTGGCGATGCAGGATGCGGGTTGGACTGAGACGCCGGACCCGCGATGGAAAGGGTATGAGAACGATGACGAGCTACTGCAAAAAGCGATGAGTAGCTCCAGCGCGGGCTCCGTCTTCGGAGGGCGCGCCACGTTCCGAGATCTGTTTGAGGCCAACGTGGAAAAACTGAGCGTCGCGTACCCCACTGAGACCCCCGGCTCGGACTTCGACCACAGCAGCGCGGACAGGGCACTCGCTCAGCACCTAGCTTTTTGGACAGGTAATAACTGTGAGCGCATCCACTCCCTCATGTTCCGCTCCGCCCTAGTCAGGGAGAAGTGGGACCGCCCAGACTACCTCCGCGAACGCACCATCCCCTCCGCTGTTGGCAGCCAAGCCACTGTGTACACCGGACGCCAAGACTCTCCCCTCGTCGCTCCCATGGACGCGTCTTCCCCGGGGGCGGTGCAGCAAGACGGGTTTACTAGCGGCAGCCAGTACCTCTCCCCCCGGGAGCAGCAAGAGTATTTCGCGGGGTGCGTATACGTCAGGGATCAGCACAGGATATTCGTCCCTGATGGGGGGCTGTTAAAAGCGGAGCAGTTCCGGGCGACGTACGGCGGGTTCACTTTCGCTTTGGATGCAACGAATGTTAAAGTTACCAAGAGCGCATGGGAGGCGTTCACTGAGTCCCAAGCCGTACGCTTCCCTATCGCCACGACTCTCGGGTTTAGGCCCGACCAGCCTCCGGGGCAGATCCTCGAGACGGAGGGACGCACGGTGCTGAACACGTACGTCCCCATCAAGACCCGCGCCATCCCCGGCGACGCGTCACCATTCTACGATTGGTTCGCGCGATTCCTTCCAGATGAGAGCGACCGCACGATCCTCTGGGCGTACATGGCGTCTATGGTGCAGAACCCGGGATCTAAGTTCCAATGGTGGCCGTTCATCCAAGGACAGGAGGGCAACGGCAAGACCACTCTGTTCCGCGTCCTCGAGCACGCCATCGGGCAGCGCTACACCCACTACCCGAACGCACTAGACCTCGCCAACGTGTTCAATGGCTGGGTCTCCGGCAAGCTGTTCATCGGTGTCGAGGAGATATTCGTAAACAACAAGAAAGAGATGATGGAGGCGCTCAAACCAATTATGACGAACGACCGCATCGGCATTCAGTTCAAGGGTTCGGACCAGTTCACTGGGGATAACTACGCGAACGGTATGGCGTGCAGCAACTACCAAGAGGCAGTGGCTATCACGTACGACACTCGCCGATGGGCGCCATTCTTCTCCGCGCAGCAGCGGTACGAAGACCTCGTCCGAGACGGCATGACCGGAGACTTTTTCCCGAAGTTGATGAAGTGGCTCAAAGCGGACGGGTACGCCATCCTAAACCACGAGCTACGCTCCTACGATATCCCCGTCCACTTAGACCCCGCGAAGGACTGCGTGGTCGCACCTAAGACCTCGAGCACTCGCGCCGCTGTGGTGGCCTCACTGGGCTCTGCAGAGCAAGAAGTCATCGAAGCTATCGAACAGGGCCGCCCCGGCTTTAGAGGGGGGTGGGTGTCTTCTATCGCGCTCAGTAACCTGCTCGAATCCAAACGCGTGGCGAGCCTCGTCCCGCAGTCCCGTCGTCGGCAGATGATGGCGAAGCTGGGATACGAGTGGCACCCCGCCCTCATGCCTAACCAAGGGCGGACGTCGGGGGCGGTCACAATGGAGGGCGGTAAGCCCAAATTGTTTATCTCCACCGCGAGTCCCTACACGGGTATTCCAACCCCGCAAGAGGTTGTACTACACTATATCACCGACCAAGGTTACACCGAGATGGGACCATAATTATGATGCTCACTGAACAAGAAATCTCCGAAGCGGCGGTCCTAAGCTGCCACAGTTACGCTCCGCACGAGCCTGTCCCCCTCAGTAACATTCGCAAGGTGGCGACGTTCGTGGTGGACGGCCTCACAGTGATGGCCACTCTCTACGTGGACGACGAGCGGAGGGTGGCCTACTTCGCCACCGACGGGACCGGCAGCTTCTCATCTCACGACGGAAGGGCGGATATGCGTCGCAACGTGCGCATTTGGCAACGCCGCATGTCCCTGAGCGAGGCGCTCGCCCACCGAGGGTATGCCGCCGTGGCGGGGGAGATTGTCGCCAGTGCTGCGGACCTGCTACTCGAGGGGGTGCAGCGAGGGTACTCGATCATCTACACCGGGCACTCCGCAGGGGGGGCCATCGCGCTCCTATTGGCGCTAGAGCTGCGTGGCCACTGCGTGACTTTCGGGCAACCGAGGGTGGTGAGCCCCCGCACAATTAGGGACACCTTCGACCAGAACAGGGAGTACGTCCGCGTTCAAAACGGGTCGGACCTAGTCCCCCGCTTGCCGTGGCCTATCCCATTCCTGTACGGCCACGGAGGGGAATTGCTGTACCTCCCAGTAGATCCGGAGAAACGGGCGCAGTGGAACCCGAGCCCGTGTGCTATGCTTAAAGACCGATTTTTCTCACCCCCTACCCACAGGCTGGGGCATCACTCAATGCAGGACTACCTCGACGGACTACGGGAGCAATATGTTAACATTAAGACGGATTAGACCGGACGAGCTGCCTATGCTCTCCGATGAAGAGGTCAAAGGTCGCACGCTAGGCGCGCTACAATTGGGGACCAAGACCTTGTACACGATAGAGAAACCGTGGCGCCGGGCGGAAGGGTTCCCTGCAGGGATCCCCTATGAGAGCTGCATCCCGAAAGGGGAGTACCTCCTCATCTGGCGGGACTCCCCCTCAAAGGGCGTGCGCCTGCACCTCGTTAACCCGGACTTGGGAGTCTTCCTAAGCAAGGACCAGTGCTCTGAGCCGTGGCACCGGTTTAGCTGCATGTTCCACACCGCCAACTACGCGCGCAATGTGGAAGGGTGTATCGGGCCGGGCAAAAGTATACACGACTTCGGACCAAAGAACGGGTGGGGAGTCTCTACCTCGGCGTGGTCCCTCTCCGAGCTAGAAACGTACGTCGAAGCTCACAACATAACGAGGATAGAGATAATATGATGACTATACGCCTACTGGCCGCGGGGTTACTGCTACTGATCGTCGGCTGCACCTCCCCGCAAGTTGCAAACATGGGGCAACTCGCCCTCGAAGCCAAGATCGCGGACGCCTTCATCTCAAGCGGGGCGGCCCCGGACGTGGTGATGAGCATTACCCTTACCCAAGTGGAGTTCGACGCGCTTGACCGTGCACTCGACACGTACTTCGCATTCCGGGATAAGTGGTCCGGACTGCAGGGGGACCCCGGCGCGCTCGCAGCTAGTCTGGTATCTCTTAGGTCGGACTACGCGGGGTTGTACGCGGGGTACACGGAGGTCATGCAGATCACCTTGAACCACTGGGATGAGTACTCTCCTGCGCAGCAGCGCCAACTAGAGGGGCTCCACGCGCAGGCAGGGTCTATCCACATCAAGGCGGGTGCGCTATTCGCTAGCGGGCAGCGCGCCCAGACGATCCATACCGCGCTCGAGATTGGTCTAGTCCTCGCGAAAGCTGCGGCACTCTAGGCTGTAATCGCCGCAGCGAAAGTTACGGCGCTCGTCCCGGCCACGTAGTCCCCCGTTAACTCAACGAGGTACAACACGGGCGGGACGGCTCCGGCATCGAGCACAAGCTGCCCATTCGCCACGTCCTGCCCATCTTTAAAGTCCGAGGCGCGGCGCCACACCGAGGAGGAGGCGGTATACACCCCATTCTCTGTGGTATCCGTTTGCCCCCGCACCAAGACCCTGTCATTCGCATCATACCCCTGCAGCCCGGTCAGAGTGTTGTTCGTGGAAGTGGAGCCTGCGCAAGGTGCCTTGACGCCCTCCGTAGGGTACGTGCCTAGCCTGCTCTCAAAAGTTGTCGTCATTCTATTTCACCCTGTTACGGTCCGGCCCTTCTACAAAGCCGTGGATTAAGTGGCCCGGGACTGATCTCTCCGGCTCATTACCTTGCTGTACAGCGTCGATGTGGTCGAGCATCCTAACTATGTTCCCGCTGCCCGGCAATGGCACGAGAGTGCCCACCGCTTTGATGGCGGAAGATCCTACCTTTGCGGGGGTCATCTCCCCGGTGGCGGCGCGGGTGGCTAGGTTCTTCACGTCGCTAGGGATCTCGAGTAGATCTTGGAGTGGAGTCTGGGGCACAAAGCCGGAGTTGACCACCGCTACGGCATCCCTTACTAGGATGAAGGAAGCGGACACGTAGCTCGTGTACCTGAGTGCTAGCCACTTCCAAAACTCCTCGTCCCCACCGCCTTCCATGTCCGGGGTGTCGAAGACCACAACTGACGCCGTGACCGCGGAGAGCATCGGGATCAGCGCCAGCGACATGAACGCCCGGCGAGACGTAAACTCGTCCCCACCCTTGGTGTCACGGTACATGCGCTGGTAGGACGTCGAGTTAAACCACGACCCGAACACAGTCATTAGCTTAACGAGAGAGCCTTGGTTGGACTGCAGAGCCTTACCCATGTTGAGGTCGAGCCCTGATCCCACGGACTCTGCGACAGAGACGTCCGCGGCGGTGACGGCACGCTTCTGGTCGCCGTGCTCTAGCATCTGGGAGTTGTACTTCGCAGTCCACGTGGGGTAGGAGAACGCCATATCGAATATCACGTGGGGTGTGAACCCGTGCTGGATGAAGGTGTTGTACGCCTGCGCACCTTTGGAGCTAAACATCTGGCGTTTAGTCACTTCGGCGTGCTCCCGGGTGATTTTCTCTGCACGGTCCCGCATCTGCACGGAGAGCTCGTTCACGTTATCCATATACGCCCGGGGGTTGTACATCATACGCCCCGTCTCTTGCAGGAAGGGGAGCGCTCCCACCTCATCCACGACCTGCGGCGCGGAGCCGACCTGTTGGATGATGTTCTTCATGTTGTACGCGAGGTACATCGCGGACTTGGCGTGGCGGGACCAGTTGGCCAGCTTCGCCAGCGCCGGGACGACCTCCCGCTCCTTGGCGTTGGTGGTCAACCCTGTGATGTTTTGGGCGAACGCGCGTTGGAACCCCACCCCCCGGGTAGCGACCATCGTAGCCTTCACGTCTTTGTTATTGACGAGGGCTTGGAGCCTAGTGCCGATCTCAGAGAACGCGATGAAATGGATGTTGTCGTCTACCGCGCGGTAGATGTTGCCCGGGTCTAAGCGTACGCGCTTGCCCCCGGACCCTACGCGCGCCATGGTCGACGCCGCCTTGCCGGGAATCACACTGTTGATGTGGTCGAGGCGGGTTGAGCCGTCCCGGATCTCATCTGCGTGGTCCTCGTATATCAAAC
>JGI1221J13441_10001217_pt1 | contig 11020 bp, 11 predicted proteins | sample LakVidmifraction_4_FD_13441 | JGI IMG/M metagenome (IMG submission 13441) | reverse complement strand
TCTTTATAACAAAAGAAGAAGAAGCTATATTAGACTGGTACTTTAAAGAGAATGCTCCTCTAGAACGTTGGGGAAAGAGTGGTGCATATTGGTTTGAACCCTCACTAGAAGCACCAAGACTTAAATGGTTACGTAAACAAATAAAACAATTAAATTTAATATAAACCCGCACTTAAAAAGATGTGCACAAAAACAAGAAGATTATGAGTAAAAATGTAATGGATTTATCATTCTTAAAAGATGTAAAATTAGAAGCAATCAAAACAGCGACTGCTAAAGTAAGAACAATTGTACCTAAATTACCTGTAGAGGCTGATTTAAGATTGTTTGCAAATGGAACAGTATTTCCTTCAGAAGCGTTTGCTACTGAATTTGATTTAGAATTTAGAACTAAATCTAATGATGTTGTACTGGGTAATGGATTAGATATTATTCCTTCAACTAAATGGGGAATGATTCAAGGTAAATTGCCAATTGATTTAGTATTTATTGCTGCAGTACCTAAAGTTGCTGCTAAAGTTGATTTATGGGCTTCAACTAAATATGATGAAACAGGAGAACCTAAAGCTTCAGTGTTTACACAAGGAATGAGTACGTTCTCTAAAGCTGTATTGTTACCAATGTTAACTGAAATTTATGATATAGATTGGGATGTAGCTGAATACGTAGATTTCTCTGTTGTAAGAGACCAAGTAATTTCTAATGAAACAGGTATCTATCATTTACCAAAAGTTGTATCTACGGGTCAACATAAAGGTGAAGATACTTACATCAGAAGAGAGAACTTAACAATCTGTCCTTTAATTGTAGCTGACATTAAAGAAAAAGATGCGGTAGAACCTAAAGCTAATTTAGATGAAGCTTTAAACAAAGCTGATTCTATGTTCACTAAAGAGGATGCTACTGATACAGAAGTGACAGAAGATGGTGATCCTGGGGAAGACTGGGCAAATAAATTAGGTGCAAAAGTATCTACTAAAGCTACAAAATAGTGGCTAAGATAATCTTCACAGGAGATGACAGTGCATCCTCATATGGGTGCACTGAATTTTCTGAAGGATTGGCTTGGTTAATGGGACTTGATATCATAGGACTTGATACTGAGACTAATGTAGTAGAGTCAATTCTTAACAGACAACTCAAGGTTATTTCAATAGCCGATGAGGATGGAGACCAGATTTGGGTTCTTGAATGGGACTACTTATCTGATGTAGAACAATGTCAGTTGATGTTAGAACTTCGCCGTAAACTTAATATTATTCATAGTGTATCATTTGATTATTCTGTATTTAAAAAGAATACTGGTGTGAAACTTGAGAAGGTATGGGATACTTATTTAGTTGAACAGATTCTTACAAATGGATTATCTAGTGAGAAAGGTTACCACGGTTTACAAGGTTTAATGCTTAGAAGATTTGAAATTAGTATATCTAAAGAAGAGCAGTTAACTTTTGGTGAAGGTGGTCCATATTCTGACAGACAGATTCAGTATGCAGCGATAGATGTTATTAAATCTGGCGCCATTAGAAAGATACAAATATCTGAAATGCGTGCAGAAGACAAACGTATTGACCAAAAAGGTAATAGAGGTTTAATGAAAACTGCCTGGTGGGAGAATGAATTTGTGAAAGTTGTTGCCGATATGGAAATGACAGGAGTTAGATTAGATAAAGAAAAATGGTATGCTATTGAAGATGCTATTCGTCCCATATATGACAAAGAACTCGCTGAGCTTAACAAATTAGTTGTAGATGATTTCTATGATGTACTTGAAGCCAACAATTGGATATCTTCAGAAGATGAATTCCGTGATAATATATGGAGTTCTTCTACTAAAAAGAAGAAAGTACTTGATAATATCTATAATTTTGATGTAGAAAAGACAGCGAAAACAGAACTTAAGAAATATTTACAGGATTATGATCCAAATTTCCCTGAAGGTTTAAAACTATCAGGTAAAGCTTGGGAGAGTTCTGAATATCCTATCACATTTGACAATGAGTTTGCAGTTATTAAACTTATGATTCTTAATTCTAAGGATTATGATGCTACACCTCATTTGAATGGCTTTTTGATGACCAATATGAAGCAATTTTGTATTGATGAAGGTTGGTTACGTCCTGCAGGTCACTTAGATTTGAATTGGGCATCACCTGCTCAAAGGTTATTAGTATTCCAAGCAATAAGCCCTGCAATTTTAGCAACAGGTAAAGATATTTTGGTAGATTTTGTACATTTGCATCCTATTATTCAACATTTCTTATCTTGGGGTGAAACTGAATACCAATTAAAGAATTTTGGTAAGAAGTTTTATGACCAACACGTAGAAATTGATGGAAAACATAGGACTAGATTCAATCAGATATTACAAACAGGTAGATTATCTTCAGTAAAACCGAACATGCTAAATATTCCACGTAAAGTTTCAGTTTATCGAGCTGCTGTAATTCCTGACCCGGGATTTGACTTAGTTGATGCAGATTATGATGGCCAAGAGTTGGTTATTGTTGCTGTATTATCTCAAGAACCTACCTGGCTAGAGTATTTAAAGAAAGGGTATGACTTACACAGTAAGAACGCTGAGTTAATATTTGGGGAAGAATGGACCAATGCAACTGAAGATGGATGTGCTTATTATGCACAGGCCCCGGAAGGAAAGGTAACTGATATGTTTAATTATGCTTATAAGAAATGTAAGTGTAAAGGTCATATTGAAATGAGAGATGCATCCAAAGCTGTAAGTTTTGGTTCTATCTATGGTATATCATATTTCAAGTTAGCATTTAACTTAAAAATACCTGAAGAAAGAGCTAAATTTATTCTGAAGAGGTTTTTTGAAATTGTACCTGAAGTAGCTAACATGATGGCTAAATTTGGAAACTTTGCAATACACAATGGATTCATTATTGAGCCAGTGTTTGGTAGAGTAAGATACTTTGATGAGTGGAGATTGAGTGTAGCTCAAGAGCATGGAGCAATTGAGCGAACAGCATTTAACACACCAATACAATCAAGTGGCTCAGCTATTTTAAAGATAGCTTTTGTTCTTATGCGTAGATGGTTAAATCACGCTAATCTAAATGACCATATTCAGTTACTATTACCTTATCACGATGAAACTATAGCTCAATCCAGAATTGTAGGAAATGAGTTTTATACTAAACTTGCTGAAGAGAAAATTAGTTATTATATGATGTTAGCTGCAAAGTTAGCAGGCTTTGATATCTCTGCAGGTGCTAAATCAGGAGCTTCTTGGTTGGAATCTCATTAATAATTTTAGCTTCTGAAGTGTATCGCCAGGTAGCCGTACTTAAATACACCAACCCTTTAAACTAATGGGAGCTTTGGGAGTTAAATTTAAAATTTATGAAAATAGATTATACAAACCCTAATAAAGAAATGATAAACTTCGTAGACTACAAATTAAAATCTGAAGGCTACGAATATGTAAGATTATTGAAAGCAGTGGAAAACCCTGATTACAGTAAGTACTTAGAATTTGAAAAGAACACAGTACTGAGAATTTATTTCACAGTATTTATAAGTTCTGTAGCACATATAAACGAGCCCAACTTTGTAAGAGTTGGCGTAGAATGTTATTATTTAGTGAAAGATGGCAAAAACTTATAATTTTACAGCTAAAGAACTCGTAGAGTTAGTCATTAAAAATCCTGTAGATGGTATGCGTACTATGACTGACAAAGAGTTAGAAATGGAACGACATCTAATGTATATTGGAAAGGAGTCTAATGAAAAAGAGTGAAGAGTTAAGACTCGAAGCTTCTATGGAAGATAGTGACTCTAAAGCATTTGGAATTTTATGCAAATCTCTTAGAGCAAAACGTAGTGAGAAGTTTTTAGAAGATTGGTTACCAGTTCTTCAGCAAATATATCCTGTTACACTACGAGATAACGGAAGTTTTAGTATTACTACCTCAAAATATGGTATTATAGATTACTTCCCAAAGGCCAATAATTTATTAATTAGGTCTAAAAATATGTGGAAGAAGCCAGGTTTACGTTGGATAGTTAAAAATATTATACCTAATGAGTGATGTAAGAGATAAGTCTCAAGCTGAAGTTGTTGATTTGTATTTTGAATCCTCACTACTTAAATGTTGTGGAGTTCTTTCTACAGGTTATGGAAAAAGTAAAGTAGCTATTGATATTATTAAACGACTTAACCCATCTAAAGTACTCATTTTAGTTAATTCGACTTTATTGAGAGATTATAACTGGGAAGAGGAGTTCATTCAATGGGACTACTTAGACTTTTTCAAAGCAAAGGTAGAACTTGTCACCTACCAAACAGCTTATAAATGGCGAAGAGAAGATAGAGACCTCAGTGACTATTTTATTATAGCAGATGAATGTGATTTTGCAGCAGATACAGATGAACTAAGTAGGTTCTTCTATGAGTATGCTGATTGTAAATTATTAGGGTTAACCGGTTTCATAACTGAAGCCAAGAGACCTTGGTTTGATAAGCATTTACCTATATTTACTGAACTAACGGCACATCAAGCTCAGCAGGCAGGGATATTAAACAAAATTCATTATGTATTTGTACAATATGAGTTATCTCAAAATCCTTCGAGTCACGAAGTTAAGTACACCAACAAACATGGTAAAAGAATGAATTTTTATCAGTCTGAAAGTGATGCTTATGATTACATCAATAAGAAATGCCAAATTGAGATTGGAAAATCAGCAAAGATAAACCAAGATTTCATGCAAGGTATGCTTACGATGGTAGAATATGATAAAGCAGTAAAGCAAGCAGAGTATCAAATACGAAGAATCACTCAAGAACGCTCTACTTTATTATTAAATTCTGTATCAGCCAGAACAGCAGCAAAAGGATTAATAGCACACGTAAGAGAAACCAAACCGGATAGTAAAATGATTGTATTTTCTAAAAGAACTGAACAATCATTAGATATCTGTGGATACTACAACACATACAATGGAAAAATACCTAAGAAGGTTCGAGACCAAACATATCTCAAATTTCTTCGCGGAGACCTTGACCTGTTAGGCGTATGTGATAAAGTAGACAGAGGAGCAAATATTGACGGATTAGATGTTGGTATTTTAGAAACATTCTTCGGGAATGATACTAAAGCTTCTCAACGATTTGGAAGACTTATGCGTTTAAGGCCGGATCAGTTTGCAACTGTGTACATACTCTTACCTTATTATATGAGGTCAGAGAGAAATAAAACGTACTCGTTACAAGAAACCCAACAAGTTAAATGGGCAAGAAATATGTTACGAAGTACTAAGATTGAAACAAGTGAAGTGTGGAATTACTGCACTATTAAACCTAAAAAACGATGACACAAGATGAAATAATAATCAAATTAAAAAGTTTAGGTATTATTGCTGAAATAGGTGATGAGTATTTTCTTACCGAAAAGTATAAGGAAGTATTTAGTACAGTAAAGTTAGAACCTATTAAACCAAGTAAGTTGGAACTAGATTACGATACTCTACTTAACGGTAAACAAGGAGGTAGTAATTGGCCAGTAGAAATTTTAGAGTCAAAAGGTAGATCAAGGTATAATTTATTTTTAGATGCTTGTGATATACCTGTAAATTGTACTACGTCTGCTGGTTCTACTTATAGATTACGAAGTAGTTCTAAGGAAGCTATTAATATTTTAAGTAATATTATAGAAGATATAAATATTTGTCCTAATACTTTAATGCAGTCTGTTAGATTGTATTATAAGCATATGGGATTCCCTGTTTCGTTTAAAAACTATGTGATAGATGGACTTATTTTAGATATTTATTCAGAACACTTAGATGGAACATTAACTAGGAGTCTAACATCAGGCTCTGAAAGTAAAGACAATCAAATATGGCAATAAATTCTAGATATCAAGATGGGTTTTTAGCTCATCTAGATGCCTCTCAAAGAGGTGAAATTACATTTATACCTAATGGGTTAGAACGTGTAGGAGATGTTTATAATTTATTACCATCAAGATATACTTTGATATCTGGTGCCACCGGTGCTGGAAAACTACAACCCTTAACAGAACCTGTACTTACTTCTACAGGGTGGAAACTTATGGGTGAAATTGTTAAAGGTTCTTATGTACTTTGTCCTGTTACAGGAAAAAGTATTGAAGTTCTTAAGACATTTCCTCAAGATAACTTAGATATTTATAAAATATCTTTTGATGATGGAACTTTTACAGAATGTTGTAACGACCATCTATGGAAAATTCAGACTAAGAAAGATGTAAGTAAAAGTGCAAGCAGAGTAGTTGATGTTAACTATATGCTCAAGAATGGTATTGTTAATAAACACAATCATTCAAAGTATTGGATACCACTAACTAACGCAGTAGAATTTAAACACTCCACGCCTATTCTTAATCCTTATTTATTAGGATTGTTACTAGGTGATGGGTATTTATCTTCTAAGTATGCTGTAACTTTAACTAGTCATTCTGATATAGCCGAAGAAGTCTTTAATACTATTTTACCTTTAATACCAGAAGATGTAACTATTAAGTTAGACAGACAGTATGGGAATGTAAAAGCAAGGAAAATAACTTTCTCTGCTTCTATTAGAAAGTACTTAAAAGTTCTAGGACTACTGGATAAAAAGTCTAGAGTAAAGTTTATACCTAAGAGATGTTTATTCACCTCTATAGATAATAGGGTAGCATTACTCCAGGGTCTTATGGATACTGATGGAACTTGTCAAGCATTTAAAAGTAAGAAAAAGGTTAGGTATTCTACTATGTCTGTCTTACTAAAAGATGATATAATAGAGTTAATTAGATCCTTAGGTGGGAAAGCTTCAGCTAATTCTGAAACTCGTGAAAAGTATAAAGATGGGGAATGTTGGACTATATCCTTAAGAATTCCCTTCAATCCTTTCTACAGATCTGAGAAAAAAGATAAGTTTGATAGTAATCCTTACAGAGAACACTTCACCAAAGCTATTAGAAGTATTGAGTTCTTACGAAAAGATACAGGACAGTGTATTTTAGTAGACTCTCTAGATCATTTATATATGACTAGAGATTATACTGTTACTCATAATACAAGTTTTGCTGATTATAGTTACATATTATATCCTTGGAGTTTTATTCAAGACAATAAGGAAGAAGTAGATATCTACTGGGAAGTAAATTACTTTTCCCTAGAGCGTAAACAAATGTTTAAGCACGCAAAATGGGTATCTTGGTTAATATACCGAGATAATCCTGATATTTTATTATCTGCAGATCAAATAATGGGATTTAAGAACGGTCCATTAAACTCAAAAGGCTACAATTTAGTTCGTAGTTACGATGATGAGATGACCGGATTACTAGACCATATAAATATGCATGATGGTAAAGTAAGCTCTAAAGTTGTAAGTAGAATAATCAGACAACGTGCATTAGCACTAGGAGATTATTTTTATAGTGATGATATTGGCATATTTGTCAATAATAATCCTGTTTACTCCTATACCTTTGACGAAGATGGAGAAGTTGAGGATACTAAAACTGGTCCAAGAAAGTATGTTAATTTAACTTTTAAGGATTCCAAGTTTAAACTATATCAAGATGACCACAGATATTTCCCACACCATATAAGATCTTTTGTGTTCTTTATGATAGATGGTATTAATTTACTTGGGGATAAAGATGTTATTGATGATATCAGTATGGAACTTGCTAACGCTAGAGATAGATTTGGATTTAGTCCTGTTATAGTTACTCAGCAGAATAGAGCAATGGGAGATATCAGCAGAATGAAGTTACATGGAAATGATTTGTCACCTCAACTTGAAGATATTTTTAAGAGTTCTCAAATGGGATTTGATGCAGATATTATTATAGGTTTATTTGACCCTTACAGATATAAAGCTTTTGATAAAGAAGGCTTATATGGAGGATATTGTATCAAACCAATGGAAGGGCACGAACCTTCCACTAGAACACCTGGAGGATTAAACAGGTTTCGTAGTGCTCATATATTAAAGAATACTTTCGGAGCAGATGGAGGTGTATTTGGATTGAAGTTCTTAGGTGAATGTAATCATTTTGAAACTTTACCTAAACTTGATGAAGAGGATAAACTACTGAAAGAATACGCAAAAATACGTACTGGTGTATGATAATTTTGTATCTTTAGTGGTCCAAAAAATAAGTAATAATAATTAAAAACAAATTTAAAAAGATGGCAGAAATTGTAATCTATATAGGTGACAGTGGATGTGGTAAATCTACATCACTTCGGAATTTAGACCCGAAAAAGACTGTTATCATCAGTCCAAATGGTAAATCTTTACCATTCCCAAAAGGAACTGAGTATGAAATAGGAGTTAATCGTATAGCTACGAGTGAACTTGATGATATTCAACCTACAATCCAAGTAATTAATGATGATTTTAAAGATGTGGATGTTATAGTAATAGAGGATTTTACTCATTACTTCACAGCACGTATTTTAGACCCAACTTTCTTATCGCGTAATAAAGGTAATGAAGCATTTCAGCGATGGAATGAGTTTGGAGCTTCAGTGTTTCAGACTGTATTCTCTAAAGCAGAAATTTGGAGAGATAATTTAATCATTGTTATACTTCACCATACTGAAGTTAAAGAGAATGGTTCTATCGGATTTAAAACATCAGGTAAGTTACTTGATAAACTCGTTGATCCACCATCCTATGTTAACTATGTTCTACACGGAGTTGTAGAAGATACTGATGAAGGAACTCGTTATATGATACAAACAGTTAAAGATGGTTCCAGAGATGCTAAGGCACCTGCAGGATGCTTTACTGAGAAACGTGTTTATAATGATATGGCTAAAATTCTTAACAGAATCCGAGAATATAAATCTGGAGCAGTTCAAGCACACTTTATAGAGTAGTTAACTCTTGTCCTTACAAAAAGAAATATAATAATTAATTTAATATTAAAATACGATAAATTATGGCATTAATTCCTGTGGGAATCCACAACAACTTAGTAATTTCAGACAAAACGAAAATAACTGATAAAGGTACTTTAGACCTTGTAATCAAATCTGTAGAGAGCCCTGAGGCTATTCTTGCAGCTTTAGAAAACAATGAAGTATATCAGGCAATGGAATCTAACTTTAAATTCTTTAATATAGGAGTTACAGATTTCAATAAGAATGCTAAATCTGCAGCAGATCTTGTAAAAGATTTAACTGTACGTAGACATCAAATTTCTCAATTTGCAGAGTTATTTGCAACTAAAGAAGAAGTAGCGAAAGCTATTGGAGGTATGGCTATGTTTGAGGGTATAGGTATTACTGAAGAAGGGTATGGTAAAGCAATTGGTATGTTGACTCAAGAAGACTTCTTGAATAAAATTGACACTAATCTTTGTAGTAAATTTGTAAAATTTATGAAAGAGAAGAAAGCTTTTAACAATTCAGCTAATTCTTTCAGAGCTAAATTTCCTAGAAGCTCTAAGAATAAAACATTCTCTGGACTTTCTAAATCTACGTATGAAACTTGGGTAGAACCAATGACAATACCTGAAAAAGCTTCTAAAATTGAGTGGTCAGACTACGAAATTACAGAAGGATTGAACCATGCAAATCCACTTGCTTCAGATAAAACTCAAGCCGCAGTAGCTGATGTGAATAAAGCTAAAGCTTTGTTTAAAGCCCCAGATGCTCACGCTGAATCTGATGCTAAAGAGATAGAAAAAATGACTGAAGAAGCTCCGGTTGCAAAACCTAACTTATTCAAATCAAAAGAGTAATCTAATTAGGGCTCTGCTCTAAGTAGGGCCCTTTTTCATTATGGATTTATTAGAAGAGTATATTGATAAGAACCTTCTCTCAAAAAACAATATCTTAAAGTATGTAGATGATTTTTCTGTGTACAGTAAGTATATTGGCACTGAACTAGAACTCTACACAAAATATAGTTCACCTTTGAGAAATGGAGACGATGACCCAAGTTTTTCTTTATATTATAGTAAATACAATCGAGAAGTAATAATGTTTAAAGACAACGCCACAGGAAAACATGGTGATGTATTTAAGTTCCTTCGATACCTTATGGGTGGAGGAGAACAGTTAGTACCACTTAAGATTGTACTACTTCAAATCAATAGTGATTTTCAATTAGGTTTAAACAATGAAGAAAGAGGAGAATTTATACCTCATCTTGTAAAACACAAACCTTTATACAAAGCACCTGTCAAAATAGAAGTTACTAGTAGATCAACAGAATCTCAAGAGTACCTCGATTACTGGAATTGGTTAGAAATACCACTGAAGACTAGACGCAAATATTACTGCAAGGATATACACGTAGTTCATTATATTACTGATGTTCAAATGAGTATAAACGTTAGGTCGTTAGCTGTAAGTTATGAGATAGTTGGCCATTATAAGATTTATCAACCATTTGAAGAAAGGAAGTATAAGTTCAGAAATAATTATCCTACAGGATTTGTGGAAGGAGCAATACAATTACCATTTAAGCAAGATTTTGCTGTCATTACAAAAAGCACTAAGGAGATTATGTTCTTAGATGCTCATTTTGGATGGGAATGTGTAGCTGGTACTTCAGAGAACAGTATGGTGAATGCTTACTTTATGGAGAACACTATGAAGAAGAAGTATAAACAAGTATTTATATGGCTCGATAATGATAAGGCAGGGCGAGTAGCTCAGCAAAGATACTTAGAAATGTATCCATGGTTAATTCCTATTAAATTTGGAGAGTTCTTAGATGATTCAGATCCGACAGATTTGTTTAGTAGAATGAAAAAAGAGGGTAAACAACAAATAGCATTAGACTATTTAAAACAATTAATAACAATAAAATTATGACAAATAAACACAGAGCAATATTATTCTTTTTATCTGACACAGATGAAAGTGAGTTAGAGTCTATACTACAAGACTTAGAAGAAGCTGAATTAACTATTCCAGCATCTTTAGTTGTTAATGTATGGCAACCATTTGAAGATGTAACAGTAGAAAAACTGTTTGAACACTTAGAACAGTTAGAAAG
>JGI1221J13441_10001216_pt1 | contig 11022 bp, 8 predicted proteins | sample LakVidmifraction_4_FD_13441 | JGI IMG/M metagenome (IMG submission 13441) | reverse complement strand
GGAATATATTTTTCTCAGATTATCTGAATATTATGTACATCCCGCGCTCTGGCGAGATGACGATTTTTATAAGTGCCTTCGCAGGGGCGTTAGTAGGATTCTTATGGTACAATACTTACCCCGCGCAGGTTTTTATGGGAGATACAGGAAGTTTGACTATTGGCGGAATTATCGCCGTATTGGCCATTGCTACCAGAAAAGAATTATTAATCCCGGTTTTATGCGGCATTTTTTTAATGGAGAACCTATCGGTTGTCCTGCAGGTGGGCTGGTTTAAGCTCACCAAAAAGAAATATGGTGTTGGCCGCCGTATTTTTTTAATGTCGCCCTTGCATCATCATTATCAGAAAAAGGGATATCACGAAAGTAAAATAGTAGTCCGGTTCTGGATTATAGGAATTTTCCTGGCTATAGTAACCATAATTACTTTAAAAGTAAGATAAGGATTAGTGAATAGTGAATAGTTAAAAAGAGTGTTGAAATGGGTGAAAAAATAGAAAGAAAAGAAGGGAAAGATATTTCGGAAATTAAAATAAAACATAATATCCAAGATCAATAAACAAGATTAAAATAAGAACAAAACCGATAACTGAGTATTGAGAATCGTGCAAAAAGAAAAGAAAAATAACGAGTATAAAAAAGCCTCTCCTTGGGGGANGTTGAGTGGGGCCTCTTTGNTCATCNTGGGTGCCGGCGAGAGCGGGGTGGGGACTGCTATTTTAGGACTAAAACAAGGCTTTGAAGTTTTTGTATCTGATATAGGAAAAATTAAAGATAAATATAAAGAGGTCCTGGAAGAGCTTGGTGTGGCCTGGGAAGAATTACAACATTCTGAACAGCGCATTTTGCAAGCAGATGTAGTGATGAAAAGTCCCGGGATGCCGGAAACTGTAAGTATTGTTAAACAACTGGAAGCAAAAGGGGTGCCGGTAATTTCTGAAATTGAATTTGCTGCCGCTTTTACTTCAGCAAAAATTATTGGGATTACGGGAAGTAATGGGAAAACCACGACCACAAAATTTGTGTACCACATTTTGAAGAATGCAGGAATAAAGGTGGGGATGGCCGGAAATGTGGGCGATAGTTTTGCCCTGCAGGTTGCTACAACCACTCCCGATTGGTTTGTGTTAGAGCTGAGTAGTTTTCAGTTAGATGGAATTAAAAATTTTAAACCAGAAATCGCTGTTTTAACCAATATCACGCCAGATCATTTAGACCGATACGAGTATAAGCTGGAAAATTATATCGCTTCAAAATTCAGGATTACTAAAAATCAATCAGCTGAAGATTATTTTATCTATGATTTTGATGATGAACTAATCACTTCCTGGCTGGAAGAATATCCGGTGAAAGCAGAAAAAATGCCGTTTTCCCTTCAGCAAAAGGTAGAAAACGGAGCTTATATAGAAAACGAAAATATTATTGTCAACATTAAAAACAACCAATTTAATATGCCAACATCAAGTTTAGAATTGCAGGGAAAACACAACACTAAAAATGCAATGGCCGCTGCCACCGTTTCCCAATTACTGCGCATTAGAAAAGAGACCATTCGCGAGAGTATGGAGAGTTTTCAAGGGGTGGAACACCGTTTGGAACAAGTGCTTAAAATTAATAATGTACAATACATTAACGATTCTAAGGCCACGAATGTAAATGCTACTTTTTATGCCCTGGAGAGTATGACTACTGAAACTGTTTGGATAGTTGGTGGGGAAGATAAAGGAAATATCTATGACGATCTTTTGCCGTTGGTAAACGAAAAAGTGAAGGCCATTATTTGTCTGGGAATAGATAACGAGAAGTTGGTTCGCAATTTCGGAAATTGTGTAGATACGCTATTGGAAACGCAATCTATGGCCGAAGCTGTAAGAATGGCTTATGGTCTTACCGAAAAAGGGGATTCAGTATTATTATCTCCGGCTTGCGCAAGTTTTGATCTTTTTGAAAATTATGAAGATCGCGGCCGGCAGTTTAAAGAAGCAGTAAGAAATTTATAGAATGAAGAGGCTCTCTAAAAAGGTTTAATGTCGTCAAGCTGTCCCGAAGCGTCGGGGCTTTCAGGCTTTATCCCGAATTTGCTTCGGGGCTCTAACATGTTTTGATTATCAGCATCTTAGATTTTGAAATAAATTAAGAAGGACGTTTAAAAAAAATGAGACAGACTCTAAAGAATATTAGTAAGAATTAAATGAGCAACATCTTTTCAAATCTTAAAGGCGATAAGGTTATCTGGGCTACGGCCGGGCTGTTGGCAATATTTTCATTTTTGCCCGTTTACAGTGCCAGTAGTAACCTTGCTTATTTGTATGGAGACGGTAGCACTTTCCATTATGTGGTGATGCACTTTTTTCATTTGCTTTTAGGCTTTTGTTTATTGTTCGCCGTTCATAAAATACCCTATCATTATTTTAGGGGATTATCTATTTTATTTCTTCCGGTAATAATTGTCTTATTAATCTATACCGTGGCGCAAGGTACTGTAATAGAGGGATCTTATGCCAGCCGTTGGGTTCAAATTCCGTTTGTGGGGGTTACCTTTCAATCTTCTACTTTGGCTTCGGTGGTACTTATGGTTTATGTTGCGCGTTACCTCTCCAAAAAGACTAACGATAATCTCACTTTTAAAGAGTCAATTTTACCGCTTTGGATGCCTGTGGGCGTGGTATTATTACTAATTTTGCCGGCCAATTTCTCTACAACAGCTATCATTTTCGCTATGATTCTGGTACTGATGTTTTTAGGGGGGTATCCGGTTAAATACCTGGGAATTATTATGGCTGCAGGTTTACTGATACTCACTTTTTTTATTCTAACAACTAAAGCTTTTCCCGGACTTTTACCAAATAGAGTAGATACCTGGGCCAATAGAATTGAAAGTTTTACCAACGGGGAAGATACCGAAGCCGATTACCAAATTGAGAAAGCGAAGATTGCAATCGCAACGGGAGGTATTACCGGCACTGGAATTGGCAAAAGTGTACAGCGAAACTTTTTGCCACAGTCTTCTTCCGATTTTATTTATGCGATAATTGTGGAAGAAATGGGACTTATTGGTGCGTTTGGGGTCATGCTGGCGTATTTAATGTTGCTCTTTAGAATTGTGATTGTGGCTACCAAAGCCAATACGATCTTTGGAAAATTGGTGGTAATGGGAGTGGGCTTGCCTGTTATATTTCAGGCTTTGATAAATATGGGAGTCGCAGTAGAATTGTTTCCGGTAACGGGACAAACCTTGCCGCTTGTTAGTAGCGGGGGAACTTCTATTTGGATGACTTGCATGGCGCTGGGAATAATTTTAAGTGTAAGTGCCAAACGCGAGGAGATGAAAGAGCGGGAAGACGCAGAAAAAGAAGTGGATGATGAGAATCCGTTGGATATTTTAAGTGAAGCGATTTAAAGACGAAACCAGCATGATGCTGGACGCAAAAAATTAGCAACACACAGGAAAATGATTATAAACCTGTGATGAATTCCCACAATGGGATTAAAATTATAAATCGATGAAAAAGGATTTACGCGTCATATTATCTGGAGGTGGTACCGGCGGGCATATTTACCCGGCGATAGCCATTGCCAATGAGATTAAGGCGCGTAATCCCGAAGCGAAAATATTATTTGTGGGTGCCAGTGACAGGATGGAGATGGAGAAGGTGCCACAAGCCGGTTATGAAATTAAAGGACTCTGGATTAGTGGAATTCAGCGAAAACTAACATTAGATAACTTAATGTTTCCTTTTAAGTTGATGAGTAGTTTAGCCAAATCCAGAAAAATATTAAAAGAATTTAAGCCCCATGTAGTTATTGGTACCGGCGGGTTTGCCAGCGGGCCATTGCTTAAGGTGGCAAGTTCTATGGGAATTCCAAGCCTTATCCAGGAGCAGAATTCCTTTCCGGGAATTACCAATAAGCTTTTGGCAAAAAAAGCCGATAAAATTTGTGCGGCTTATGAAGAGGTGAAAAGATTTTTTCCGGCAGAAAAAACGGTAATCACAGGAAATCCTGTAAGACAGGATTTGCTAAAGATAGACCAAAACAAGGGAAAAGCACTTTCCCATTTTGGGTTGGATAATGAGAAGAAAGTTGTTTTGGTGCTGGGTGGTAGCCTTGGCGCCAGAAGAATTAATCAATTAGTAGAAAAAAATTTAGAAAAATTTAAACAGGAAAAGCTTCAGGTAATTTGGCAAACGGGAAAGCTGTATTANGANGAATATAAAAAGTATAATTCAGGGGTAATACAAACTCATATTTTTTTGAATGAAATGAACCTGGCTTACAGCGCTGCCGATGTGATAATCTCACGGGCTGGCGCCGGAACGATTTCAGAATTGAGTATTGTTGGGAAAGCGGTACTTTTTGTGCCTTCTCCTAATGTTGCTGAAGATCATCAGGCTAAAAACGCGAGTTCGGTAGAGCAAAAGCAGGCCGCATTAATGTTGAAAGAAAATGAATTGGAAGAAAAATTTGAACGCGTTTTTTTCGGTTTAATGGCCTCGGAAGACCAGCAAAAAACACTGGGAGAGAATATTAAAAAATTGGCTTTACCAAATGCCACCTCGAAAATTGTAGATGAAGTAGAGAAATTGATTATTAAATAGAGTAAACCTCACAGGTTTCAAAAACCTGTGAGGTTTGAAAAAAACATAAATGCAGGATTTAAACCACACACAAAACATTTATTTTATCGGCATTGGCGGTATTGGGATGAGTGCGCTGGCGCGTTACTTTAAGTTCCAGGGAAAAAACGTTGCCGGATACGATAAAACTTCTACTTCGCTTACGCGAATACTGGAAAGCGAAGATGTGACTGTATTTTATGATGAAACAATGAATGTTGTTCCTGCCCGGTTTAAAGAGAAAGAAAATACGCTAGTGGTATATACTCCCGCAGTGCCTGCAGCACATGAACAATTGCACTTTTTTAAGGAAAATAAGTTTATCCTGAAAAAGAGGGCCGAGGTGCTTGGCTTGATCTCTAAAGGGAAAACTACACTTGCCGTTGCAGGAACTCATGGGAAAACGACCACTACTGCAATTTTGGGTCATTTGCTTAAAGAAACCGGCGCCAAAATTACCGGGTTTTTGGGCGGAATTAGTGAAGACATTCAGAGCAACCTTATTTTGAAAGGCGATGAGGTGATTGTAGTTGAAGCCGACGAATATGACCGGTCTTTTCTTCACCTTTCTCCAAATATTGCGGCGATAACCTCTATGGATGCTGATCATTTAGATATTTATGGCGGAAAAGAAGAACTGGAAAATACATTTAAAGAATTTGCAGCGCTGGTTCCAGAAAATGGAAGCCTGTTTGTAAAAAACGGCTTACCGTTAGAAGGGATTACTTTTGGAGTTGAAGATAAGGCCGATTATTCGATTGTGAACATTCGTATCGAAAATGGAACCTATCATTTTGATGTAAAAGCTCCTCGTGAAGTTTTAGAAGGTTTTAGGTTTAACCTACCCGGTAAACACAATTTGCTAAATGCTATAACCGCCCTGGCCATGGCTATTCAGTACGGAACCCCAACCGCTGAGCTGGCCAGGGCGTTATATAGTTTTAAAGGTGTTAAACGAAGATTTTCCTATAAAATAAAGTCAGATAAATTGGTGCTAATAGACGATTATGCGCACCATCCTGCAGAAATCGCGGCGGTACATCAGGCGGTACGGGAAATGCATCCGGGGAAGAAAGCACTGGCTGTTTTTCAGCCACATTTATTCAGTAGAACAAAAGATTTTGCCGATGATTTTGCGGAAAGCCTAAGCTTGTTCGATGAGTTGATGCTGCTGGATATTTACCCCGCACGAGAGCTTCCTATAGAGGGAGTTACCTCAGATTGGCTTTTGGAGAAAGTAGAGAATACTAATAAAAAGGTTATAGCCTTAAAAGAGCTTTCAGAAGAAATAAAAAAATCGAATCCGGAGCTTGTGGTGCTTATGGGAGCCGGAAGTATTGGAGAGGAAGTAGAAACGGTGAAAAAAGCATTGGAAGATGAAGTTTAAACTTAGCTACATAAAACTGCCGGTTTTGTTGGTTTTAATAGCCTTCCTATACGGTTTTTCTGAAAAAAGAAACAATGCCCGGAAAATAAGTGGGGTTAAGGTGCAATTTATAGCCGGGGAAAACCTGTATGTGACTGAAGAGGCAGTTAATAAGTTGTTGATACAAAATGAGGTAGCCTCGGCAAACATAGGGAAAGAAATTTTAGATTTGAATAGGGTAGAAAGTTTATTGAATAAGCATGATATGATAGAAAACGCTGAGGTCTTTTTAAGTCTGGACGGGAAGCTCCAAACTAAAATTAGTCAGCGAAAACCTATAGGTAGAAATGTAGGAAATACTTCGTTTTACCTGGATCTAAATGGAGAAATTATGCCGCTTTCGCCTCACTATGCGGCTAGGGTACCATTGCTAGAAGGGATGGATAGCGACAATGTGAGAAAATCATTTCCAATAGTCGCCTATATTCATAAAGATGAATTTTTAACCAGAAATATTATCGGAGTTAAACGTTTGCCCGGAGATAAATATGAATTGGGGATACGAGGAATGGATTTTAAAGTGTATATGGGCAAAGCTGAAAATATTGACCTAAAATTCAACAATTTTAAAGCCTTTTATAAAAAAGCGTTAAAAGACGAAAAATTAGAGACCTACAAAAAAGTGAATTTACAATTTGGAAATCAGGTTGTTTGCACTAAAAAGTAAATTATGGAAGACAACGAGATAGCCGTAGGATTAGATATAGGAACCACGAAGATTGTGGCCATGATTGGGCGTAAGAACGAGTATGGAAAGGTAGAGATCGTAGGGATTGGAAAATCTAAGAGTCTTGGAGTACACCGCGGAGTGGTAAATAATATTACCCAAACTATCCAGTCTATACAGCAGGCCATTCAGGAAGCGGAAGCAGATTCTGGATTAAAGATAAGCGATGTGGTAGTAGGGATAGCCGGCCAACACATAAGGAGCCTACAACACAGCGATTATATTACGCGGCCAAAACCGGAAGATGTAATAGATGCCGATGATATTCACAGTTTGTGCAATCAGGTTTACAAATTAGTGATGTTGCCCGGGGAAGAAATTATTCATGTTTTACCCCAGGAATTTAAGGTAGATGGACAGGCAGAGATCAAAGAGCCTATTGGGATGTATGGAGGAAGGTTGGAAGCTAATTTTCACGTAGTAGTGGGCCAGGTTTCTTCTATAAGGAATATTGGAAGGTGTGTAAAAAGTTCGGGATTAGAACTTTCTGCAGTGACTTTAGAACCTTTGGCTTCCGCGAATGCGGTATTAAGTCAGGAAGAAAAAGAAGCGGGTGTAGCTTTAATAGATATTGGCGGTGGTACAACAGATTTAGCCATTTTTAAAGACGGGTTAATTAGGCATACCGCGGTAATACCCTTTGGCGGCAATGTGATTACCGAAGACATTAAAGAAGGTTGTTCTATAATAGAAAAACAAGCCGAGCTGCTAAAAATAAAATTTGGCTCAGCTTGGCCGGGAGAGAATAAAGACAATGAAATTGTGTCTATTCCGGGCCTTCGGGGAAGAGAACCAAAGGAAATTACTTTAAAAAACCTTTCTAAAATTATCCACGCCCGCGTGGTAGAAATTATTGAGCAGGTTTACCTGGAAATAAAAAATTACGGCCACGAAGAGCAAAAGAAAAAATTGATTGCCGGAATGGTTTTAACCGGTGGCGGTGCTCAATTAAAACACCTTAAGCAGCTGGGAGAATATATTACCGGAATGGATACCAGAATAGGTTTTCCCAACGAGCACCTGGCAGGGAGTAATGACAGTGAAACCACGAGCCCAGTTTATGCTACCGCGGTAGGCCTGGTTATGAACAGCCTGGAACATGGAGAGAAAAAGTTTCAGGAAGAAGTAGTGCTGAAAAGCAAAAAAGAAAGAGAAATAGAAGAAGAGGAGTTGCAAAAGGATTTTGAGCAAAATGCATCTGAAGAAGATGGTTTAAAACAAGATTCCGAAGCTCCCAAACGACCACCCAGAAAAAGCATTTTTGATAAATGGGCGGAGAAGTTTAAAGATTTTTTAGATAACGCAGAGTAAAAGATAAAACCAGTAAAACAGAATTTATGAGCAGTACAGAATTCGACAACATTGCATTCGATTTACCTAAGAATCAATCGAACGTCATTAAAGTTATTGGTGTAGGTGGTGGCGGTAGCAACGCCATAAACCACATGTTCCAATTAGGGATAAAAGGAGTGGATTTCGTAGTTTGTAACACCGATGCACAAGCACTAGATAACAGCCCGGTTCCCAACAAAATACAACTTGGGGTAAGCCTTACCGAAGGATTAGGCGCCGGTGCCAATCCTCATATTGGGGAACAAGCCGCGGTAGAGAGCTTTGATGAAATTAAACAGATGCTGGATGTGAATACCAAAATGGTATTTATCACAGCCGGAATGGGAGGTGGAACCGGTACCGGGGCTGCTCCTGTAATCGCCAAGCAAGCCAAAGAGATGGATATCCTTACAGTTGGGATTGTTACCATTCCTTTTCAGTTTGAAGGGAAAATGAGAAATGAACAAGCCCAACTTGGGGTAGAGAACCTTAGAAGTCATGTAGATTCCCTTGTTGTTATTAACAATAATAAGCTTCGGGAAGTTTATGGAAACCTTGGGTTTAAAGCCGGTTTCTCTAAAGCTGATGAAGTTTTGGCAACAGCCTCTAGAGGTATTGCGGAAGTAATTACCCATCACTACACACAAAATATTGACCTTAGGGATGCTAAAACTGTGTTGAGCAATAGCGGGACTGCAATAATGGGATCTGCACAAGCTACAGGCGCAAACAGGGCCCAAGAGGCTATTGGGAGTGCATTGGATTCTCCCCTGTTAAATGATAATAAGATTACCGGTGCCCAAAATGTATTGTTGCTAATCGTTTCGGGTTCTGAGGAAATTACTATTGATGAAATAGGGGAAATCAACGATCATATTCAGGCAGAAGCCGGTCATAGCGCCAATATTATTATGGGTGTTGGGGAAGATGAAGCCTTAGAGGGAGCGATTTCGGTAACAATTATCGCTACCGGATTTGATGTAGAACAACAAAATGAGATAGTAAATACCGAAACTAAAAAGATTATCCATACCCTAGAGGACGAACAAAAAGCAGAGCAGAACCTAAATCCTAAGAAAACACGTTCGTATCCTGAATTAAACAAAAAAGCAGATGAACCTGCGCCAACCGAAGAGCCAAAAAGTACGGTGGTCCATACCTTAGATGATAGTATGGAAGAAGTGGATGCCGTAGGGAATATTCGGGCAAAAGAGGAAGATTTATACCACACTCCCCAGGCTGCCCGGGAAATGGAAGTTACTGCTGAAGAAATAAACCCCGATGATTTTATTATCAACGATACTTCTGAAGAAACAAAGGATCTCGATGTGAATGAGCCGGAAGAAGTGCAGGAAGATAACGAAGATCAATTTATGTTTACCTTCGACTTTCCCATTAATCAGGAAGAAAAGGAAACGCCAAGACCTGAGCCTAAAGAAGAGCGAAAGCAAGAAGTTAGACATCGGTTGGAAGAAGACGAATCCAGGAATATTGAGGTAAACGAACCAGCAGAGGTAACTCCTGAAACCAGAAGTTCCACGAAGGCTGAAAAGCGTTATAGCCTGGACGATTATATGGAAGTGGAGCAGTCCCTGGAAGGCTCAAAGCCAAAAAAAAAGGAGGAGCCAAAAGATGAGACCGTAGCTTTTGAAAAAAAGACGGTAAAACCAGAACCCAGAAAACCGGAAACCGAACAAAGTGAAACGGGAGAAGAAGACCCGATGAACAATCCTATTTCTGAAGTTTTAATAGAGCGTGCGGCAGAACGGAGAGCGAAGATGAAAGAATTTAATTATAAATTTAGAAGTAATGCAGCGCGAATTGATGAGATTGAAAAGCAACCTGCCTACAAAAGACAGGGAGTAGATTTAGATGAGAATAACCAGGGAGAAGGAAAGTTATCCCGTACCTCTCTAGGAAAAGACGATAATGATGATCTTCATTTTAGAAGAAACAACTCTTTTCTACACGATAATGTAGATTAACCCCGACTTAGTTGTCCCCATTTTTGAGTGTCAAAAATGTTGGTAAAACTTAATCGTAATAGGACGTTAAGTTTAATTTTGTGAATATTCCGGGTTAGCCGAATCTGTTGTTATTACTGCTCAATAAAAAAAGGTGTCTTTGCGGGCACCTTTTTTTATTGAAATTTGTTACTGTTTTTTAATCCCTCCAGAGGGTTTAATTCCCCGAGGCTTGCCTCGCAATTTTAAAAGTATTCTCCAATTCATACCTCGTGGGCTTGCCCCGAGGTTCTTGATTTATCTATCATCGGTACCTATTCTCCGTTTTATTAGGGAAATTCCTGAAATAAAGAATATAAATCCAATAATGGCCAGGGCCCACGGACTTAACATTAGTCCAATGCTTCCAAATATTCCGAGGATTCCCATTACCAACGCAATTGCACCTCCAACGGTTAAAATTATTCCTAAGATTTTAATCATAATTAAAAGTTTTAGTTAGTAAAATAACCTGCATTATTCATGATATTTAAAGAATTTCGCTGATTATGCAGGTTAACCCCGACATAGTTGCACCTATTTTTGAGTATCAGAAATGTTGGTAAAACTTAGTCGCAATAGAACATCGAGTAAATCTCACGAACATTCTGGGATAAAGGTAGCTAAAGACTATAGAAATAGAAGGATATTAACAAAATTTGGAAACCCCCTTTAATCTCTAAGGGTTTAATTCCCCGATGCTCTGCATCGAAATTGAAAAATTGTTTCGGATCATACCTCGTGTGCTTGCACCGAGGTTTTTGATTTTCTTTTGCAATTATTGTTATCCGGCAAATTTTTTTTGACTTGATGGAATATGAGTGAGTAAAGGGTGTACGACAAATTTCCGTTTTCAAAAAAAATAGTTATCTTGAGATCAAAACTGATGGATACAAAAGCACAAGCACTTGCAATTTT
>JGI1221J13441_10001213_pt1 | contig 11038 bp, 5 predicted proteins | sample LakVidmifraction_4_FD_13441 | JGI IMG/M metagenome (IMG submission 13441) | reverse complement strand
CCACGGATGATTTCGGCAGCCGCTTCACGCGAACCACGAATCATCAACACCTCGTGCGGAATTGGAGTTCCGTCAACCAAGTAGTCTCCAGCGTCAACCATTTCACCCTTTTGAACCACTAGGTCACCAACAGAGGCGACAACCGTGATCGGAAGGTATGGGCTTAGCTTCTTGAAGGTCTTCGACGCGGTACGGCTGAAGCTGTACTGAGTCGCAAGCGCCTCAGCCTCTTTCTCAGCCTTTTCGCCCTGTGGGCGAACGTAGACCTCGAAGCTCTTGGTGCCGGTTAGTGAAACCTTCTCGACAATGTCGACCTCGCCGGCCCAGAATGCCATAACAGCAACCTTGCCAGCTTGACGCCAACCAACACGTGCCTCTAGAAGATCGGTAACACCGTTCAGGCCCTGGGTGATGTCGTAGGAAATCAGACGCTCAACACGAACCTTCTGGCCACCAATGGATTTCAGAATGGTCTGCTTCTTAGCGCTCGATGCGGCTCCACCGGTGTGGAAGGTACGCATTGTTAGCTGAGTACCAGGCTCACCGATTGACTGAGCAGCTATAATTCCAATTGCCTCACCAACAGTTACCTTTTGGTTTGTGGCAAGTGAAACACCGTAGCAAGCAGCACAGATGCCGCTTTCTGCCTCACAGGTTAGAACCGAGCGAACGGTTATTGTCTCTACTCCTGCTTCCTTGATCCTTCTTGCTGCAGAGTGATCAATGTTCACGCCAGCTGGAAGAAGGACTGTCTTGCCCTGCTTGATGTCAACCAGGTTCGTACGACCAACGATCGAAAGCTCAACCTGCTCTTGATCAAGAAGGTCCTTGTCCAGACCCTTGGTGGTGCCGCAGTCTTCAATCTGGATGATGACATCCTGTGCCACGTCGACCAAACGGCGGGTTAGGTAACCCGCAGCAGCGGTCTTCATGGCGGTGTCAGCGTTACCCTTACGGGCACCAGTTGCGTTAATGAAGTACTCGTGAGGAGTTAGACCCAAAAGGTAGTTGCCCTTCACTGGCATCGGAGCAAAGTCACCTGATGAAGTAGCGACCGGTCCACGCATACCCATGATGGAACGGATCTGCAGCCAGTTACCCCTGGCACCAGATGTGACCATCTTGTAGATCGCGTTGTCCGTAGGGATTGATTCGCGCAGTAGCTGCTCGATTTCGCCGGTCTCCTTGAACCAAAGCGCTCCAAGCTCGTCACGACGCTCAAGGTCTGACTTCAGACCATTGTCGAACGCTTCCTGAATCTTGGTGTGAGCCTTCTCTGCCTTGAGGATCCTTGAAGCACGCTCCTTATCGAAGGTGCCCTTCGGGTCAAAGTTGGCGTCTGAGATGGCGATCGAAACACCGGCACGGGTTGCCCAATGGAAGCCGGCATCCTTTAGAGCGTCAAGAGAAAGTGCAACCTCGGTGCGGCTGAAGAGTTCAACCAATTCAGAAACAATCTGACCCAGTTCCTTCTTGCCGACCTGCATCTCCACGAATGGGTATGCCAAAGGAAGAGTCTCGTTGAACAGCGCACGACCGAATGTGGTCTCGCGCAATTCACCCTCGATGCGGATTCGAACCTTAGAACCTAGGTCAAGGCCACCAATGTCATAGGCCATTTGAGCCTCTGCCATTGAGGTGAAGGCTAGGCCTTCGCCCGTGCCGCCAGGTAGCTCGGCGGTCAAGTGGAACATACCGATGATCATGTCCTGGGTAGGGGTAGCAACCGGACGTCCGTCCGATGGCTTCAAAATGTTGTTAGAAGCAAGCATCAAGATGCGAGCTTCAGCCTGGGCCTCCACTGACAGTGGAAGGTGAACAGCCATCTGGTCACCGTCGAAGTCAGCGTTGAAGGCTGCACAAACAAGTGGGTGAAGCTGAATAGCCTTGCCCTCAACAAGTTGTGGCTCGAATGCCTGAATTCCCAAACGGTGCAAAGTAGGAGCACGGTTTAGTAGCACTGGACGCTCGCGAATAACTTCTTCGAGAACTCCCCATACCTGTGGGCGGCTTCTTTCAACCATGCGCTTGGCGCTCTTGATGTTCTGAGCAAGGCCCATGTCAACAAGACGCTTCATTACATATGGCTTGAATAGCTCAAGAGCCATCAGCTTTGGAAGTCCACACTGATGAAGCTTCAACGTAGGTCCAACCACGATTACGGAACGACCGGAGTAGTCGACTCGCTTACCCAATAGGTTCTGACGGAATCGACCCTGCTTACCCTTTAGAAGGTCAGACAGTGACTTCAGTGCACGGTTACCAGTTCCAGTAACAGCGCGGCCACGGCGACCATTGTCAAACAGTGCGTCGACGGCTTCCTGGAGCATGCGCTTCTCGTTGTTCAAGATGGTCTTTGGAACAGCACCNAGGTCAACGAATCGCTTTAGACGGTTGTTACGGTTGATCACCCTGCGGTAAAGGTCGTTTAGATCGCTGGTCGCGAAGCGGCCNCCGTCTAGCTGAACCATCGGACGAATCTCCGGAGGTAGTACCGGCAGAACCGATAGCACCATCGAGGTCGGAGGAGTACCCGACTGAGCGAAGCTGTTTACAACCTTCAGGCGCTTGATGGCCTGGGTCTGCTTTGAGCCCTTGGTGGTTGCAATCTCTGCGCGCAATTCTGCGGCTGCACCCTCAAGATCGAACCCAGCCAATACCTGCAGCACCGCTTCAGCTCCGATTGAAGTAATTACGAAGTCGGAGAAGTAGTAGTCGAAGTAGTCAAAGACCACGTCGTTTGGCATTAGCTGCCCAACTTCTGCGTTCAAGAACATGCGCCATGCCAACTGTTCCTTGTGGAGGTTTGCTGGACGCTCTAGACGCGCATACTCGCGAACAATCTTGTCTGTCTTCTTCTTGATGTCGGCCATCAACTTCTTGATCTTCTTGGCTTCATCGGTGGTGCGAACAACAGTGTCATCCTGCTCTTCGTCGGTTTCCTGAGCAAGCGCACGAGCGGACCAGAATGCATCAGCATCCTTTTCCTCTGTGTCAATTAGCTGCTCAAGGCTCTTGGAGAACTGCTTCTCGATCCAACGAGGTGCCTCCCAGAACTTGTTTGGGATCTGCATTACCAAGCCAAGCTCGCGCATTGCTGCGATCTCTTCGCCAGCTGCAGCCACAAACTCTTCGTCACGAGCATCGATTAGGGCGCGAATACGGGTCACGTACTCTTCGCGAACAAGGTCATATTCTGCAGTTCGCATCTCGTGGTCAATGTCCATGACACGGTAAGCGGCAAAGTAAATGATCTTCTCTAGGTCTTTTGGTGCCATGTTCAATAGGTAACCAAGACGTGATGGAACACCCTTGAAGTACCAAATGTGGGTAACAGGAGCGGCTAGCTCGATGTGACCCATGCGCTCACGACGAACCGAGGACTTTGTTACCTCGACGCCACAACGCTCACAGACAATTCCCTTGAAGCGGACTCGCTTGTACTTACCGCAAGAGCACTCCCAGTCCTTGGTTGGACCAAAGATCTTCTCGCAGAACAGGCCGTCTTTTTCTGGCTTTAGTGTTCGGTAATTGATGGTTTCAGGCTTCTTGACCTCACCTGATGACCAAGAACGAATTTCCTCGGAGGTGGCAAGACCCACCCTAAGAGCACTGAAGTTTTCTACTTTCACAGACATATGTTTATTTCCTTCTGAAAATTCGAGATTCGGAATTACTGGTAGGTGTTGAAGTCGGAGTCAGATGACAACTGCTCGTTGCGGCTCAGGTTGATGCCGAGCTCTTCAGCGGCGCGGTCGTTTTCAAACGCCTCGTCCTTCAGAACAACAACTTGACCCTTGTTGTCGATCACCTCGACGTTCAGGCCAAGAGACTGCATTTCCTTTGCAAGTACACGGAAGGATTCTGGAATACCAGGAGCCTGAATATTTTCACCCTTAACGATTGCCTCGTAGGTCCGAACACGGCCGGCGATATCGTCGGACTTGATAGTCAGTAGCTCCTGCAGGGTGTGCGCTGCGCCATAGGCCTGCAGTGCCCAAACCTCCATCTCACCAAATCGCTGTCCACCGAACTGAGCCTTGCCACCAAGTGGCTGCTGAGTAATCATGGAGTAAGGACCAGTGGAACGAGCGTGAATCTTGTCGTCAACCAAGTGGTGCAGCTTCAACATGTACTTCACGCCAACCGCAATTGGCATTGGGTATGGCTCGCCAGAGCGACCGTCGAAGAGTTTTGCTTTACCGCTGCCGTCGATCAGGCGGTTGCCATCTCGGTTTGGCAAGGTGTGATCCAAAAGACCAGCTACCTGGTTCTTGGTTGCACCATCGAATACTGGGGTGGCAACCTTGGTTCCAGCTGGAGAACTGAAGAGCTCCTTGGACATCTCATCTGCCCACTTGGCAACTCCAGAAACATCCCAGCCCTGGCGGCAAATCCAACCAAGGTGCGATTCCAGAACCTGACCGAAGTTCATTCGACCAGGAATACCCAGTGGGTTCAGAACGATATCAACCGGAGTTCCATCTTCCATAAATGGCATGTCCTCAACCGGCAAGATCTTGGCAATAACACCCTTGTTACCGTGGCGGCCAGCAAGCTTGTCGCCCTCGGTGATCTTTCGCTTTTGCGCGATGTAGACAACTACACGCTTGTTCACGCCGGCACCGAGCTCGTCGCCCTCTTCAGCGTCAAATACCTTGACGCCAATGATGGTTCCCTGCTCACCGTGTGGCACCTTCAAAGAGGTGTCGCGAACTTCACGAGATTTCTCGTTGAAGATCGCACGAAGTAGTCGCTCCTCGGCTGAAAGCTCAGTCTCACCCTTAGGTGTGACCTTTCCAACCAAGATGTCTCCTGGACGAACTTCAGCACCGATGCGGATAATTCCACTCTCATCAAGCTGAGCAAGTGCCTCAACTGAGATGTTTGGAAGGTCAGAAGTAATTTCTTCGGCACCAAGCTTGGTGTCTCTGGCATCAACTTCGTACTCTTCGATGTGGATTGAAGACAGGGTGTCGTTCTTAACTAGCTCCTGGCTCAAGATGATCGCGTCCTCGAAGTTGTAACCTTCCCACGGCATGAATGCCGCAAGCAGGTTCTTTCCGAGCGCTAGCTCACCATTCTCGGTGGATGGACCGTCGGCCAAGACATCGCCCTTTTCAACCCGCTGGCCGATTTCAATAATCGCCTTCTGGTTGATTGCGGTGCCCTGGTTAGAACGGTCGAACTTACGAAGGGTGTAGGTCGTGCGTGATCCATCATCGTTCATAACGACAATCTGATCAGCATCGATTTCTTCAACAACGCCGGCTAGTTCATTGATTAGAACCGCACCGGAGTCAATCGCCGCAAGGCGCTCCATGCCGGTTCCAACAAATGGACTCTGTGCCTCTAGAAGGGGAACAGCCTGACGCTGCATGTTCGCACCCATCAAAGCACGTGACGAGTCATCGTGCTCAAGGAATGGAATCAACGAGGTTGAAACGCTGGCTAGCTGACGAGGGGAAATGTCGATGTAATCGACGTCCTCGGCTGCAACCTCAACCATGTCGCCACGGAAGCGAGCAAACGCACGCGGTCCAACCAGGGTGCCGTCTGCATTCAAAGGAGTGTCAGCTCCGGCAATAACTTTGCCCTCTTCAGCAGAAGCGTCTAGGTAGTCAACCTTCTTGCCAACCTTGTTGTCCTTCACAAGTCGGTAAGGGGTTTCGATGAAACCGAAACCGTTGATCTTGCTGAAAGCGGTTAGTGAACCGATAAGACCAATGTTTGGGCCTTCCGGAGTCTCAACTGGACACATACGTCCGTAGTGAGACGGGTGAACGTCACGAACCTCCATTTGGGCACGCTCACGAGCGATACCTCCCGGTCCAAGTGCTGACAAGCGACGCTTGTGAGCAAGACCGGCCAATGGATTGTTCTGGTCCATAAACTGCGAAAGCTGGCTAGCACCAAAGAACTCTTTGATCGCCGAAACGACTGGGCGCAGGTTAATAAGTGTCTGTGGGGTGATCGCTTCGATGTCCTGTGTGGACATACGCTCGCGAACAACACGCTCCATACGGCTTAGACCGATTCGGACCTGGTTCTGAATCAACTCGCCAACCGAACGAATACGACGGTTTGAGAAATCGTCGATGTCATCGGAGCTCACAACTAGGTTGACCTTCTTACCGGCCATCTTCACACCGAACTCAGCACGCTGAGTGTTTGAAGAGACGTTGTTGGCCAAGGTTAGGTCGAATAGCAACAGGTACTTCAAGGTTGCAACGATGTCCTCGTTGGTCAAGGTTGTGGTATCTGCAGCCTGGTTGATGTTGAGCTTGCGGTTTAACTTATGACGACCCACTCGAGCCAAGTTGTAACGCTTGCCCTCAAAGTAAGTCGATCGCAACCAAGCCTCGGCAATTTCAGCACCGGCAGCTTCGCCGCGAACCTTGCGGTAAACCTCGCGAAGTGCGTCTTCTTTGGTGAGAATTCCGTTTGGGAAAACCTTTGACTCGTCATACTCGAGCGTGCGCTCGATGATGTCGTCGTCGTAGCTAATACCCAGTGGGCTAGCAAGTGCTGCTGCCTTGATGTCTGCGAATTCAGCGCGGATCTCTTCCTTGGAAAAGCCAAGAGCCTTCAAGAAAATAGTTGCTGAAACCTTGGTCTTGCGGTCAACCTGCACCTGCAGAATTGGCTTACCGAACCTGGCCGCTGGCTTACGCTCGTCCTTGACCCACTCGGTCAAAAACTCTAGGTAGGAGCCACGGCTTGGAATGATCTGGGCCTTGTTGTTACGAACGTCAAGGTTTCCAGTGGTGTTGGTAGACACCGAGAAGTAAACACCAGGAGAACGAACAAGCTGAGAAACAACAACTCGCTCGGTTCCGTTAATAATGAATGTGCCCTTGCCAGTCATGACTGGGAAGTCGCCCATGAAAACGGTTTGGCTCTTGATTTCACCGGTCAGATAGTTGGTGAACTCAGCTTTGATATAAAGCGGCTTGGTGTAGCTCTTGCCCTTTTCCTTGCACTGATCGGGATTGTAGGTCGGGTCAAACAGCATTGGCTCTGAAAAAGAAAGCCCCATCTTCGCATCTTGGGCAGCGTTTGAGCTGTCCTCGATTGGGCTGATCTCTTCAAAGACCTCGTCTAGACCGGTCCTGGCATCCTTGCCGGCGATTTCGCGCCATGCAGTGTTACCGACCAGCTGATCAAAGCTCTCTGTCTGAAGCGAGAGTAGATCTGGTATCTCAATTGGGTCTGGGTGCTTTGCAAAGGTTGGACGCATTGCTAGGCGAGAGTTTTTTGCGGACTTGATGGTTTTAGCGTTTTTCGCAGCAGCCAAAGTTAATACCCCTAGGGTTCTCGTAATTTAGGCGGAAATATGCATTCCTAAACCAATGACGCCAACATATGCGCCACGCCAAAAAAACCGCTATTTATCTTAAGGGCATGGGTTAGGGAAACAGATTCCAATCATAAGGGGTGCATAGTCTGGCACGCAACTTAAATCTACGCAGCAAGTTTATAAATTCGTGATGTTTCGGGGTTTTAGCAAAAAACCATAAAAAGACTGCTTCTTAGACCCGAACGTGCCTAAAAGTCGACACCGCAGCAGCCAAAGTTGCAATCAACGCCCCGACTCCCAACACAAACGGTGCAACCGCCCAGACATCGGCGATTCCAACAAAGCTGGTGAACGCCAGCTGCGTGGAAAGAAGATCGGTTACGAAGTACTGCGTCCCAAAGGCCACCGTGGCAACAGCTAACCCGCCACCGATAAGGGCAGCCAACAATCCCTCGAGAATAAACGGCAGCTGAATTGACCAGCTGGAGGCTCCGACCAAGCGCATAATTGCGATCTCTCGCCTTCTGGAAAACGCGCTAAGCCTGATTGTCGTTGTGGTTAGTAGTGCCGCACTGAAAAGCATGATGGCGGCGACTCCACCAACGGCCAAAGAAGATATGTTTAGAAAATTAATAATTTGATCTAGGTAACCGCGCTGGTCTCTGACCTCTGCGACTCCGGGTTGATTACTAAAGGCCTCGACGATCAGCTCGGTCTTGTCCGGATTTACCAAGTTCACCCAAAAAGCCTCGGGTAGCTGCTCAGGCAACAGATACTGAGCCGCAGACAGGTCTTCCGATTCTGCCAAAAACCGGTCAAAGGCATCCTGCTGAGATTCGAAGTAGAACGCTTCGATGTGTGGCGTCAACGCTTGGCTGGTAAGAGATGCCTCCACGGCAGCAACCTGTCCGTCGGTTGCGACACCGGCCGGACACTGGTCCTCAGGAGAAAAGTCCGAACATAGGTAGATCGCAATTTGCGCCCGGTCATACCAATAGTTTTTCATGTTGCCCACCTGCAGCTGCAACAATGCCGCAACCGAGACAAAGCTCAAGGAAACAAAGGTAACCAAGATGATTGAAATAATCATCGAGAAATTGCCGCGGATCCCCGCCCACATTTCCGAAAGGACAAGACCTAACTTCATGGCTTTTCCTCGAAGTCCTTGGGTTCGGGGATAATCGGCATTGGTTCCGAAGGGAGCTCTTTATAGCTTGCAGTTTGCGCATCCCGGATTATCTCTCCGGCACTTATCTCCACAACACGCTTTTGCATCCGATCCACGATGTTCCGGTCGTGGGTAGCCATCACGATTGTGGTTCCAGAAAGATTGATTCGCTCAAGAAGGTTCATGATTTCGGTGCTGGAGCCTGGGTCCAAGTTTCCAGTTGGCTCATCGGCAAGCAAAACATCAGGGCGATTCACAACCGCCCTGGCAATTGCCACTCGTTGCTGCTCACCTCCGGATAAAGCTGAAGGCAAAGAGTCTGACTTGTGGTCGAGACCAACTAGCCGCAAAACATCTGGCACTGCTGTTTCGATAAACGCCTTTGGCTTTCCGATTACTTGAAGCGCGAAGGCGATGTTTTGATAAACGGTTTTATTTGTAAGCAACCTAAAATCTTGAAAGACCACCCCGAGCTGTCGCCTGAATTGCGGCACTCTTCTTGCTGGGATTCGAAATAGGTTCTCCCCCAAAACCAAAACGTTTCCGCTATCTGGTCGATCTTCACGAAGCATCATGCGCAGTAGCGATGACTTGCCGGAGCCGGAAGCTCCAACCAAAAACACAAACTCACCGCGCTGTATGTCTAGCGAAACCTCGCGAAGCGCTGGCTCACCGGCACCGCGGTAGGTCTTGGTTATTTCTTCAAGTCTTATCATTTCAACATGAGCCTAGATAGGCATGGGCAGCAAATGCCGCAGGCGCTTGGGGTTGTCGCTAATTATTCTTCAAATGAAAATGGCGGTGACGGTGGGATTTGAACCCACGGTGGACTTTCACCCACACAACTTTTCGAGAGTTGCACCTTCGGCCGCTCGGACACGTCACCGCTGGAAAGCTTAGCAACAATCGCCCCCTCGGTCAGGGTATGCAAATATCGCTTGGCTATGGCGAGGGATTCTTTTGAGCTAACGCCTGGCTTCGAAGAACTCCCTCAAAACCTCAGAACATTCATCGGCCAACACCTCGGGGATAACCTCAACTGGATTCCCCAACCTGCCATCTCTCAAAATATCGTAGATTGACCCTGCTGCCCCAACCCGCTCATCCCAGGCCCCAAAGACAACCCTCGGGATTCGGGCTGCAACGATTGCCCCCGCACACATAACGCAAGGCTCTAGCGTGACAAGGAGCATGCAGTCATCTAGCCGCCAAGTATCCAATTTCTTTGCCGCAGCCCGAATGACTTCAATCTCAGCGTGAGAGGTTGGGTCTTTTAGTTGCTCCCTCAGGTTGTGGGCGACAGCAATAACCTTTTGATCGCTGTCTACCAGAACAGCACCGACCGGCACTTCATCGCCAGAAAGTTTGGCTTGTTCAAGTGCAAGGTGCATCAGGGGTTCAAAATCCATAGGCTTGAGCCTATGCGACTTCACGTAGCGAATCACCCTTTGATTACCCATAAGCTCACCGTGCTAAGAGACAAGCGCACCCCGAGCCCTCAGTTCCGCCAACTGGTTGAAGAGCTCGTAACTCTCCTTGCCTACGAGGCAACCAGGGACATAAGAGTTCGGCAAGTCGAGATCGAGACACCGGTGCAAAAGACCACCGGTGTAAAAATCTCCAATCCCAAACCGCTAATCGTGCCGGTGTTACGGGCAGGCCTTGGCATGCTCGAGGGAATGGTGAAATTGCTACCAAGCGCAGAGGTCGGCTTCCTTGGCATCAAGCGGAATGAAGAGACCCTTGAGCCCTACACATATGCCAACCGTCTACCCGATGATCTAGAGAACCGCCAGGTTTTCATAATCGACCCAATGCTTGCCACCGGCGGCACGCTGAATGACTCGATTGATTACATTTTTGAGCGCGGAGCAGTTTCTGCAACCTGTGTGTGCCTACTTGGTGCCCCCGAGGGCGTTGAGAATGTTCGAACACACCTAAAGAACAAGTGGCCAGATCGCGAAGTTGAAATAGTGCTCGGAGCACTAGATGAGAAGCTTGATGAGCGTGGGTACATCGTGCCGGGCCTTGGGGATGCCGGTGACCGGCTCTACGGAATAGCTCAGTAGGTTAGCGAGAAACCTTCATCGAGGCCTTGACCGGATTTCCATCGGAATCCAAGCTCAGCGTCACCGTTGAGATGGCGTTTGCCAGCGGAGACTTGTCAAACACGTTTCCCTGGTCGTCAACTACCCAGAAATCACTTGCTTTCAATACAACTTCGTAGCCGCCAGCGATTGGGTTAGTTCCAACCGAAGAGTTTTCAGCAACGGCGTAGTAGCGCTTGCCATCAACCCACATTTGGTAGACGGCGTTGAAAACTGTTCGGTTAGCAAAATCGATATCCAAAAACGCCGAGATGCCGGTCCCGCCGAAGATTTCAACTGAGCTCCCTCGGAACCCGGCCGACAGGAAGTCGGACGAAGCGTAAGAATTTGTGTAGTAACCGGCCTGAGCTACATTGGTTGCCAAAATGGTGGCAACCGAAGCCTCATCAAATATTGGCTCCGGTCCACTTGCTAGAACCGTGCTTGCCTGAACCGGCTTTGGGGCTTGAGCAACGTTCTTGG
>JGI1221J13441_10001210_pt1 | contig 11048 bp, 12 predicted proteins | sample LakVidmifraction_4_FD_13441 | JGI IMG/M metagenome (IMG submission 13441) | reverse complement strand
GTTTGATATTGCAATTACGCCAGTGCTCGCGTTGTGGGTATCAACCGCTCTCTGAATAGCCACTCTCTTGGTTTCTGGATCCATTTCCCCGTCAGAATTTAGTCTTTGAATCTCCGCCGTGGTGTTGATTGCAAGCTGGTTGTTGGTCTGATTTGCATCAGCTATGGTTTGAAGCTGTGCCACATAGCCAAGTCTCTTTAGCTCGGCATTGGTGGAAAGTACCAACTTATCCATTGCGGCCTTGTCGCGCATATTCTGCAATTCGATATTGCTTTCTCTATCGGCAGTGTTCTCTGCGCTTGCCCAATTTTGCTGGCCTGCTTGTATGCTATTTTGCTGGCTTCTATCGGCGGCATTCTCGCCAGAGCGCCATTGCTGATCGTCTTTTTGCTGCAAGGATTTGAATTCAAAGTTCTTATCGGCCATTTTGAAATCGTTTTCGGCTGACATGTTCTTATCCGCGACACCGCCAAAGGCTGTTGCATCAGCGTTGGCAATAGGGGTCACGCGATCAACAAACGCGCCGAATGTCGCCTGGGCGCCTTGGTCGCTATTCAAAAGCCCACGGCTTGTCGCATAGTTCTTGCCAGAGGCTTCCGATGTTTGCCGTAGCGCCGAGTCTTTGGATAGAAGCTTATTGGTTTGGTAGGAGGTCAATTCTTCATCAGCCACCTCTCGCTTCGATGCTGTAGTGCTAAGCGGGTTCATAGAGTTTGTGTCAAGAAGTCCGGCCATGAGCTGTCCTCACTGGAGAATGGTAGGGTTATGGTTTGCTAATTATTGTGGTTTGCGCTGGCCGCGCTAATCGATCATTGCGCCAAACTCTTTCAGCGCGGTATACCCCTGCTCGCTTTGCTCAAGAGAATTAAGATATGCAGTATTGATCTGCATTCTTCCTAGAGCCTCGCCCACTACGCCAGAATAGGCGCTGTAGTTTGCGATTATTTTTTGCACTAGCGTAGTTTTGGTGTCATCCGGCCTAGCTTGTAGCATAGCGTCAATAAGCGGCGTAGCTGTCAGTGCGTCCACCTCATGCGCTCTCGCCTCTGTGACTTGCTGCGGCCACGTTTCTCGCTCTTTAGACGAGTACGCTTTCTCTAGGGCTGCTATGTCATTGGAGTATCGTTGAGCCGCCTCTGACAAGCGCCTTTCGCGCAGCAAGTTAAACCGTGCCGTCAGCTCCGTTTCCCGCATCTGTTCAAACTTAGATTCGCTAATAGCCTTTACCACCCCGTCAACAAGAACGTCAGCATCGTCATCGCAAGTGCCAAAGAACTCAGGCACATTTGTGGGGTATGCGCTCTCTCTTGCCCATACAAACTGAAGGCCCTTTACGTCAGGATTTACGGGGCCGCCTGCGGCCGGTTGTGCGGCAATGCTGATGCCAGTTACTGCGTCAACGTATGTGTACTGTATGTAGTTCATGCGGGAAACCTCGCGCCTTTTAATGATGAGGGGATTGCGGCGGCGTAACCGGCGCGGGAAAGTTTTGCTGAAAGTCTGCCTTGCTCTTTCCAGGCATTTGCGTGCCCAAAAATTCCAAAATAACTGTGCGCTACCTGCCGAACTGACCAAGGAGACGCCTTGGATCGGCACATACCTTCAATTTTTCGATGTGCGTTGCGCAAGGTGGATCTACGCAAATACTTGGAGTGCGGTCGCACCACGTAGCCAAGAGCGTCAAAGCCGTGCTCGACGCGATTAATGCTCGTCTTGTTGGGATGCAGCTTGAGCCCCAAGTCGCTATTCAACAGAGATTCTATTTTTTCAGGAATGGTTGCCAGCGCCTTTGCGTCATTTGCGAACACCGTGATGTCGTCAACGTAGCGAACATAGTTTTTTAGCTTTAGCTTGTGCTTGGAATATTGATCGACCACATTCATGACAATATTGGCCGAGAACTGACTGTTTAGACTTCCTATGGCGAGGCCTGTATTTTCAGGCGCATGAAACAGGCTCTTGTGGCGAGGCACTTTGCGCATCATGTTGGGGCGAGAGGCGACCACTGCGTCAGCAACAGGGTTTCGATGCAAAATCGTGCGCATAAGCGCCAGCCACCATGGCTCTGGAATATGGGGCGTCATCAGGTCATCAAGAACCAGCCTGTTAATGCTGACGAAAAAATTGGCAACATCCATCTTTAGAACGAACGCAGGCTTTGAGAAATTATCTGTCACGCTGCGAGAAAAGTGCTCCATACGCGCAACTGCGCGGTGCGTGCCCTTGCCAGGGATGCAAGCATAGCTATCGTGAATGAATCGTCGATGAAATCGCTCCGATATTTTGTTGTAGAGCAAGTGGTGCACGATGCGGTCCCGAAAATCGGAGGCCCACACCTCGCGCACCTTTGGGTGCTCAACCACAAACACCGTGCATCGCCCAGGGTAGTATTCACCCGCCTCCAGCTCGTAGTAAAGGTCCATAAGGTTATGCTCCAGCCTCTCCTCAAATAGTAGAGCGCTGGCGCTATTGCGCTTAGTTAGGCGGCAGTCGTAGTACGCTTTGAAAAGCTCCAAGGGCGTCATGTTAAAAGACTGGTCAGGCATCATTAATTGCTCCCGGTCGCCGGACGGCCCGCACGCGGTTCGCATTGGTCTTGTTGTTGTTGTTCTGGTTGCCAGGGTTGCTGGAGTTCCAGTTCTGGTTCCACGCGTTGGAGGCGCTTGGCCATGCACTCACACATCTGGCGGCAGAATGCTCCGCTGTCAGACTGGCTTGATAGCCTTTTCGTTGGAAATATCCAACGGGCATGACCCCGATCAGATGGACGCTCGTGATCGCCGTAACCATCACGATTCTGCCAACAATTTTGATGACTTGACCCAGCCCTGAGCTTGACGCCCAATGCTGTCCGTTAACACAACGACATCGGAGAACTGTTTCACGGCAATAAGCCGCATGTCTTTGCATAGGCGCCACAGCAATTGAACGACCTGCAATCGCTCAAGAATCTGCGCCACGTGCCCTGCGCGCTGTTCGCGGGCAGAGTTGGCTTTGAATATAAACACCACCAGCTCTACAACTTCGCTGCGCAGCTTGTCTCCTAAGCTGTATTTAAAATCACGCGGGAAACCTGCCGTGGCCCGCGTGATCGACTGCAGCAGCTCGTACGTGCTTTTGTAAATCGGTAGATGTTGATACTGGGCCATAATTAAAATCCAGAAGATCACCCCTTTGGGATGATAAAAGGGCTAAAGGGTCAAATGATTGATCGCCGGACGGCCCGCACGCGGTACGCATTGGTCTTGCCGTTGTTGCTCTGGTAGCCAGGGTAGCTGGCGCCCCAGTTCTGGCGCCACGCGTAGGAGGCGCTGTATTCGCTGCTGCTCCAGTAAAATGCAGAGCCGTATTCAAAAGCCTCTGCCCCCCCCGTTCTGAATGCTGTAGCTGCCGTCTGTGCGGGGCTGCCAGATGTGTATGCGGCACCCTGCGGGCTACTGTTGTTATTTAGCCCGTGCGTGTTCGCGGTGTCGCCATAGCTGCCCAAGTTTTCATAATCTGGTGTGGCGGCAGTAGGTCTGTTAGCTGTCGTGTAGTTGTCATCTGTTGTCGGTTTCAGGTTTCGCCAGAACAGTTCAACCACGTCGCGTGCTGGCAGTTCAAAATCGTTGAACCCTCCGATGACGAGGTTGTTGCAATAATGGGCAGCCGGATAAACCGTTGCGTCTCCTGCGGCCACCATAGCCAGCGTTGCCTTACGACCCTCAGTCAAGGTGCCACAGGCTGATGGCGCTGCGTCGTTGGCATTTTTGTAGGCAAGCGCCGCACTTTCGCCTGACGATTTTGGCGCAACGATGTATCGATAGCGCGACATGATCGACCAGTCTGTAAAGGTGCCGCTGCCGCCTACGCTTGTTACGTCTATTGTCAGGGTTGTTCCTTGTGCGAAGGTCACGGTGCCGATCATTTTGTTTGCAGGGTTTGCTCGGCTTCTGACCTCTAGCGCTTGCCCCTCGTAAACGATCGGCGCGCCGGTCATGCTCGGCACAGTGAATTCCTTGCTGCCCGTGGCAATAGCGGTGCTAGTAGGCGACTGCACCAGCTCGTTCCAAAGCATGCCCGTGTAAAAGCCTCCCTCAAATGCGTCACCAAATGCCGCTGGTGTTGCGGCGGGTGTAGCGATGTAGTCGAGAAAAGCGGAGGCAGTTGTGAAGCTAAACGCGGTTGACCAATCCGAATAAATTCCGTTCGAATCTTTGTATCTAACACGCCAGTAATACTGCGTACTTACTGACAAAACGCCTGACGAAACATCGTATGTTAGTGACGTGCCAGCTCTGTCGCCGGTGGAAATAACCGTTGTTGCAAAGTCGCTAACTGTGGAGACTTGCCACTGGCTTGCTGCCATAACAACCCCGTACAGGCTGTAGTATTCCGAGCCTGTCAAGGTTGGCTTCTCGCCTATGTCTGTTGCTGAATCCGATGGAGAGGTGTTTGAGGGCGTGAGTATTTCTGGGGTAGAGGTAACAACCTGGGCCGTACCGTCAGCTTTAATACGAGTTAATTTAAACTGAGTTGCGGATATAGCTCTGACAATAACAGTATCGCCAGCCGCGCACGTAAGAGTTGCTGCACCTGCTACACCGTCAATCAACATATTGGCACCAGCAATAAACGAACTAGCGGCAGCACATATTAGTGTGCGCTCTGTCCCGCCTTGTGGCGCATTCGGAAATTCTGTGACGGTAGTCGTACCGGTGAAGTCAATCTGATTGCCGGCTGCACCCCATATATCAGCAGTGGTGGCGTGAGAAGCTACAGTTGCTCTTGCAAGGTTCTGAGCGCCAGCCATATTGCCGCCAGCCAATAGCAGATAAGGACCACCCACCACGGTGGCTGCTTGGTCTGCCCAATACTTTGCCGAATACTCACCGGCAGAAACCGGCCCGCCCATCTTAACTGCCCAATTTTGAGCAAGTGTCGCGGAGACTCCCGAATTATCTGCCTGAGTTGTTGCAAGCGCTACTTGTCCGGCGGCCAGAGCTACTTGGTCTGCCGACAATACTGCCTGCGCCGTAGAGATAGCCGCCTGCTCTGACGATGTTACTGCGCTCGCAGCCGATGCCGTGGCCGATTCCTGTGCCGTGACAAGAATTGAAGCATAGGCGCCTACAAAGAACTTCGATAACTCCTCGGAGTACACAAAGTCATAGGTGGCATTGGCAACCAGATCGCCGGCAGCTAAAGCAACACCATCGGCGCGCACACAAGGTGTTGCACCAACACTGTCCACATTAAGCGTGACAGCCCCGGTATTGATTGTGGTGATCTTGACCGATAGCCGGTAAGAGCTCTTACCGGTGTAGCTGGCCCAGGTGGTGTCTGCGCTAACAGTGATCGCATTGGCCGTGCCGCCAGCGGTGAGAATGTTCAGGCTTCCTGCGAGATATGTCTCAGGCTCCGGCATTTCCGCTGCGTAGACTTCAATCGCATCAAGCTCGAATTTTACTTCTTCGCCCTTAGCGCGAGTTTTCGGGTCGAAATCGTAGGTTCGTGTGTATCTACTCACGGCGCAGTCTCCTTGAAAGGTAATGCAGCTCTATTGTCTGAATGGTGAAAGGTCTGGTGGTCTTACTGCTGCCGGTTATGATCACGGCAATGTTATTAGCGGTGCCGCTCAACGAAATTCCTTGTGAGGAAAAGGCGCTCACGTCCCAAAAGAATTCGTTCCAGTTGTCGATGTTCCAAAATCCTGCGCCAGAATCCGTGGTGATTGAGGATGACAAGCTGCTTGGAATAGCGGGGTCCCCATAGCCAAGCCCGTAGGCGACTCGCATCGTTACGCTTCTTGAGGCTTCAAGATCGATGTAAAGCCTGCGAAATCCTTTGCGAATCTGCGGGGAATTCTGGTGCATGTAGGGGGAGCGATAAGCGTAGTCGATATTCTCGCCATCAAAGTTGTAGCCCTTGTTTGACTCGTACACATAGCCGCTTGCATCGCCAAATAAGATCACCTGATTGCCGGTCTCATCCTCTGAGGAGGAAACGAATGTCGGGATATCCGGGTACTCCAGCGTCGAGAAATCGGGAAGCGACTCGCCTAGATACTGGTCATCGCCCATCACCAGTACGGTGCCATCATCAAAATAGAGCCTGTACTGGTTCGTGTTTCTGACTGCGACACTGCCCACAATGCGGTTTTTATAACTATTAATTATCGGCTGCACGTTTCTGGAGATTGTGGCCGACTCAAAATCACCGTAAGCGGTCACGCGCTCAAGGGGCGCAATACCCTTGTCATCGAGCGAGTACACTGTGCCAACCTTCTGTGCTGTGTAGCCGATTGCCCCGAAGGACTCGGAGATCATGCGCAGCTCCCAATCTGCTGAGCTGGCGCCGTATAAGCCGTAGGTCATGTTGCGCGTATAGATTGCCAGCACATCGCCCGATCTCGCCTCTGCCCCGGTGGGCACATCGCCAAGACCAAATTGCAGAGAGCCCATGAGTGCGCTAAACACTAGGGGAAGCCCTGGGGCCGAGTGCGCCATCTGTCCGGTTGCAAAGAACAGGAACAAATAAGTTTTGTGAATTACCAGATATGAAGGCGTGTTAAACGCTGCAGCCTGGTTGGGCTGAGGGAAATACATTGGAACAAAGTTTACTCCGTCAAACTCCCATGCCGGGTTCACCCCGTCACAGCCGTAAATTCGCCGTGTAGAGGTCGAGCCGTAGAAGTTGTGCGCCCTGTGCTGGAACTTGCCGCCTGTGGCCAGGGTAATATCGGCACTCACGCCGTCTGCCACGCACTTTGTCACCGATGAAACTTGAATGTTCTCGTTATCAGTGAAGGTGCCTGTGGCATCGACTATGAAATAGCCTGTGGCATCTGCCGAAAAGTCGCCGCCATTTTTAATAAAGCGCTTGACCGTGCCGGTAGCTCCGCTTGTAGCGCCAGTGATTGTCGTAGTGCCTTCAACAATCTCTCCATCGCTCATAACGCCCGCATCAAAGAATAAAACTTGAAAGAACGGGACGATAACCCAGCCGGCCGCACTGGACTTGTAGAGTTTGACTACCGTGCTGTCAGCGCGAAAGGCGTACTTATCGGCGCCGTACTGAAAGGAGTACAGCGTATTGCCATTGCCAGGCACGGCACCAATCAATGTGCGGTAATAATCATTTGCGGCCAGTTGCCAAATATCGTCTGTTCCCATTCTTGACTGGCCGGACAATTCTTGTACTGCCGTGATCGTCGTGCTGTTAGCGCTCTCACTTAGCGTGTAGGTGCCGACAAGCACTGTCACCCCAAGCGTGTTCCCGTCCTTGATTACAACCCTTGACGTAGCTCCTGACGAATCACCGGTGAGCGTATCGCCCACACTTATACCGGTTCCATCTGCAACACCTACCGTGTAGTAGGCGGCAGCAGAGGGCGCGGCACGGCCATCGACTCGCTCATACCCTTGCGTCAGCCTGTACCCGCCGCCAAGGGCAGGTTCAAAGTTGGTCAGACTGAACGCGGCACCAGGAGGCATTTTGATAAAAGTGCTTGAAAAGTCGAGCCCGCCTTTAAGATCGACAATATCCACTTTCTTTGAGGGCAGACTCATTCAGGTATCACCGTTAAATCTATGGACTCGGAGCGCGCAAACGTCTGCTTTCGTCGCGGTAACTGGTTGTTCTTTAGCTGCGTCATGTACTTGGTGTAGAGTTCTTCGCCTTGTACTTTCGCCTCGGATGCAGATTCAAAGTTTGCGTACATAATCAGAGCGCGCGCCACGATCGCTATATGGTACTGCAAAGGAATTAAAGGCTCGTCTGTGTTGGAAGACATCACCTTTGGCGCCCTGAAGTAGTCATAAGTGATGGGGTACACCGCATCAGGGACCGGAATGAGCTTTATTTGTCCATTGGGCAAGATGGTGGCTTGCATTGGCTTTGCAGATGAAAGTGCTTCTGGTGTGTAGTCCTGATAGGGGATTACATCGATCAGCTCGCCATCGCAATAAATCCGCTTAACGTCCCATGTCAAAAGACCAGAGGCACCCGCGTAAAGCGCAACATCAATAGTGGTGTCAAAAGAGGCGCTAGCCCACAAGAAATTCCAATCCGCGTACTCGTTCTGGATCTCCTCGTGGGCAGCATCGATGTACCTGATCGCCTTCTGGTTGTCGCCGGTTTGACCGACAAGTGTTGCCGGACCTCCTGAGTCAGAGATTCCGGCGAGCCTTGCCAGCTCTTGAACAAGCTCAAGTTTATTCATTTACGGATAGTTCCTGTTCTTGCTCATTGGCGCCATCTGCCTTATCAAGCATGTCTACAAGGTCGGCTTTCTTTGCGCCTTCCTGCACTTCTATGCCGCGCTCTGCGAGCAACTCTCGTAAGGCCGGCACTTTCATAGAGCCGTAATCGTCGCCAACATCTTCAAGGCTTATCGCGTTGCCCTGCTCATCGAACAAGCCAAGCAGTTCTCCTACTCGATTAAAGCCAAACCCGTTTTGCATGTAGAACAAAGGAAGCTTGCCGCCTACCTGCGTGTGCGGTTTGCTCTTATCAATACTTTTCATCGCGTTCTTCCCGTGTCGTTTCGTGAACTTGTGTCGTGTAGGGGCGGTCATACTCTTTGCGCATCGGCATTGACTGCGCGATACCTGCGCCAATATCCGCGCCATCCTTCATCTTCTCATCGAAGGTCTTTGGCTTTTCACCGTACTCAAAGTCAATTCCGTATTTTGGCTTCATGCGTGTCTCCATAAAAAACAGCCCGGCCATCATCGACAACCGAGCGGTTTTTTTGCCGTGTTACCGGCGTTTTACTTCATTGCGATAGAGTCGCCTTTGACAGCTTTTGGACGCTGAGAGCCGCTAGTGATCTCTACGCCTTGGCCTGCTTTGAACGCCATCTTTTCAGCAATGCCGGACTCTAAGCCAGTCGAATAACCGCTCGTAGTCCCCATGCTCTTGTGTGTACCTTTAGCTTTTTTCATCTGGAGTTACCTCTTAATCGATGAGTGAGTGTTAGATCAGGTCAACGCAATCTTTCGATTACTTAAACCAATCAATTACAACCGCAATATCAGCGGCACCAGCGGTGCAAGCACCATCAGTTTTTAGCAGCACGATACTGTCAGCGACAATCAAGTTGCTGTCAGCAGCGGTCAGGGTTGCGGCATTAGTGCCTGTCGCAGCAGCACCTACAGCCACGCTTAACGTGCCAAACTTGTCAGCATCGGCAGCGTTACCCACCGTTAATGCACAAGCCGCATCGGTCACGCCAGTAGTGACAACGGCAGAGATGCCGCGAACCACGCCTGTATGACCGCTAGGGCCCATGATGCTCATAACCGTAGCGGCAGTAGAGATCGCTGCCGCCTTGACGTTATGAGTGGTTGTAGTCGGATTTGTATAGGACATTATTCCTACCTCTTAAATGCGGGAGCCGAAGCCCCCTTTAGATTTTTGTGAAGGGTTGGTCAGCGATTAAGCCGCGCTATCCCATTTCAAGATGCGGGCCTGGGCCTTAGTCTCTGCGCTGGTTGCATCAGCATGAGTAATGCCGAACGCCCCAATCGCGTACCAGGCAATGCCCTTGCCTCGACCGTAATCGTCGCCGATCTTGGCACGAAGCTCCTCTGGGCATGCCACCGCCTCAGTCACCGTGTCGGCGCCGAAGAAGTAAGCCGCATCAGACTTCCCATTAGCCCACGCTTCGGAGGCAATGTTGGTCTGTGAGACAAAGCGGATGCCCTCATACCGGCCATTCTCGCCGTTCATTACGCGATTCCAGCCCTCTGCCGTATACATGTGCAGCGCTTCAAGATCGTCTTTCAAAGCACGAAGCGTAGTAGGACGAGCAATACAGACATAGTGCTCACCATCGAACACGGGAATGCTGCGCTCTTGCATCAAATCAGCGATCTGCTTAACGTGCGTGTTGCTCAGATCGTTGTCGCTGTTGCCGGTAGGAGTACCGTCTGTGTCCAGGTTGTACGCAGTCGCGCCAGTTGCCACATAACGCAGCAATGTGTTGTCGAACTGTGCTGCCGCGTTTCGGTCAAACGTCTTGTTCGCATCGTTTTTCAACGTCTGGAAGATGATCTTGCGAATGTCGTGCTCTGCCAGTGACTCTAATTTTCCAGAGTAAGGAACAGAGTTACCGTATTCCTTAATAGTCACAGAACCTTGCCCAATTGCGAAATTGGTTTCAGGCATTGGCAGGTTTTCTTGCAGCTCGCCGCCATCATCAGCCGTGTCGCCGTACACATTCCACTGGAACGTCTCACCGCGATTTTTGCCGATTGCCGCCTCTACATCACAGAACTGACGAAATCGAGACAATGGCTGTAGGGAAGTCCGAAATTCATCAGACAGCGTAGGGTTAGATAAATAACCAGAACCAGAATCAGTCCATTTCATAATTAGTACCTCAGATATTTAAGATTATGACGCCCTGCCAGCTCTCATCCGAGCAATTACAGCTTTGGGGCTCATATCAAGCTCCTGTGCTGGCTTTCTGGATTGCGTAGCGCCCATGCCTTTAGGGACAATCTTCAAGCCGGCCTTGCGGTCGGTTCGTGATTGCTGTCCACCATTAGGTTTGTCGCGCTTGCCCATCCATCCGCTAACATCTGTTGCTGCTTTCTCGATGATTTGCTTTGGGGTCAAGTTTTGGAATTCGGGGTCGCCTTTCTGTTGGGCCTCGACAATGCGAGAAGTTTCAGAATTCACAAGATCAAACAAGCGTTGGTCTTTGTAGATTTCAGGGTGGTTTTCGGATAGAAAACTATTCCCTTCATTTACTGAACTGTCCCATGCTGCTTGTGTTTTTTTGGCGTCTGCCCGTTCAAGGACGGTTTGTGATCGCTGATCAACCATCGCTTCAAGCTGTTCCGGTGTCAGTGCAGTGGTGTTTCCACGCTGCAAAAGATCGGCCAATGCTTGAGCTGCGGCGTCAGTATCTCCGTCCCATAATTTTTCTAGCGCACCTTTCGCCCGTTGAAGGGTATCTGCTGCGTCCTGTTCGGATGGCTGCTTGGTTAGGGTTTTTTTCATTTCTTGCTCTCGCGTAGAGAGTAAAGTCTCTCGCTCGCGCAGTTGTCGCTCTCGAT
>JGI1221J13441_10001208_pt1 | contig 11067 bp, 17 predicted proteins | sample LakVidmifraction_4_FD_13441 | JGI IMG/M metagenome (IMG submission 13441) | reverse complement strand
CGAGCAGACCGAAGTGTTCGAGATACTTGGCACTGTCTTTTGTGACGTGAAGCGCAATGATGGAGGCGTTGAGGCTGACGCTGTGCCCACTTTCTATATCACGATCAAGGATGCGGTGACCGAATGACGCAATCAATGATTCTCGTTGAAAGCACAGCGGAGATGATCATCGTGGAGTCCGGTCCTGCCGGCCCCGCTGGCCCTATCGGAGGTGGCGTGTCGGTGTCGAGCGGGGCTGGAGTCCCAGCTTCTGCACCGTTAGCGATCGGTGATATCTACATCGACACGTCTAACGATAACGCTTACCAGGCAGTCGATATCGTATCTTCAGCCGATTGGAAGCAGTCCACTGGAGCGGGCGGCGGCGATCTTCTCGCAGGCAACAACCTGTCAGACCTGGAGAACGTGACGACGGCCCGCACCAACCTCGGGCTTGGTGATGTTGCAACGACGGACGCTGCCGATTATGCGACTGCGGCTCAGGGAACGCTGGCAGACGCTGCAGCCGCCAGCTACCCCGTTGGCCGGATCGAGACGGGCACGACGTACACGCTGGCGGCCACTGACCACGGCAAGCTAATCATGTTCTCCAACAGTTCGCTGGTTACGGTCACCTTGCCGGCAAACACTGACGTTGCGATACCTGACTGGTTCTCCACAATGCTCCAGTCGACTGGTGCGGCCGGGATGACGTTGGATATCAGCGCAATAACTCCGAATGGTTCGTCTCCGAAAACGACAGTTGCGCAGAACGAAGGCCTCGGTCCTGTGAAGACGGCAACCGATACGTGGTCAATTTTTGGGGGGACGGCAGCATGATCAACATGGCAGTCCGGCTACTCGGCCAGCAAGGCAGCGGCGGGTTCTCGCCTGCCGACATTGGAAACCTGCACGCCTGGTATGACGCGTCGCAAATCACGGGACTGTCGGACGGCGAAGCGGTTTCTGTTTGGCCGGACGCTTCAGGCAACGGACGTGACGCAAACGGAGCATCCGCGCCGCTGTTCAAGACGGGCATCCTCAACGGGAAACCGGTCGTGCGGTTCGACGGGGTAGACGACGTGCTGCAGACTGGAGCGTGGACGGCGATCGCTCAGCCGAACACCATCTTCTTCGTCGGCTCCGGAATCGGCGCAGATAACCAGTACGCCTTTGATGGGATCAGCGACGGCAACCGGCACATTCTCTATGCGTACGGCGGCAACACAATCATGTATGGGGGCACGGACGGACCGACGATTAACGGTCAGTCTCCTGACGTTTTCATCTACCATATGCGGTTCGACGAGGCATCTTCGGTGCTTCACAGGGCAGGGGGGGGCGGCAGTGTCGGCCAACGTCGGGAACGAAGCACTGACGGGTCTGACCATCGGGGCGCGGTTTTCGGCCAGATCCTTCAACGACGGCGACATAGCCGAAATCATCGTCTACAACGCATCGCTAACGCTCGAGGAGATCAACGACGTCGGCGGCTACCTGTCCACCAAGTACGGGCTGACCTGGACGGAGGCGACCTGATGGCGTTCCGCTTCCGATGCAACCTCCGTTTCCAACCCGGCTCGGGCGACGGCACCGAATGATCTACGCCGAGCTTCGCAAACGCAAAGACTGATCCGCCCGTCGCTCCGACGGCTCGATGAGTGCCGAGCACGTCGGAGACAACAGCACCGAAGTCGAAAGGATAATACTCCGGGGGGCGTGCGCTGTCGTTAGGTCTCGTCTGGCAAGACTACGTCCCCGTCGAAGTCCAACGAGTCGTCCGGCTCCGGCGAGTCGTAGAGACGGTCAAAAACGGCGACAACACTGGTCAAAGTTTTCTCCCGTGTGCGAAGATCACTGATCCGTTCGTTCAGTGCGAGCCGGTCACTTGACGCTCTCGTTCAACTCGCAACGCTCGGCGACGAGGTCGACGATTTCGAGCGCCACCTGTTCGCACTCTCGACGTGACACCGACTCGGCGTACATCTGGACTCGCCCGACTCTCTCTGCGAGCGCTTCTCGTGCGGCCCGCTCGGCGCTCACAGCGTCCGACGTGATGTTCGTCTCTTCTGGCTCTGTGGACATTTCTTGGTCCTCTCTGGTTGGACTGTGGTTTGGTAACGAAATCAGTCGGCTCACACGATTATGCCAAATATTTTGGACTGGATCTCGTCGACCGTTTCTTGCACCCCGATGAGTTCGCCTGACTTGAGATGAACGACTGACTTCGCGTCAGAGCCAGCGTCCGATTCCTCGACGAACTCGATCGAGTCCAACGCAATAACGATCGGTCCTTTGGCCCGTAGGGCAATGAACCTCACAGCAACGCCCGACCGATAGCGACGGTCAAGACGCATCCCAGCACACCGATGCAGACGATCAGAGCGCAGCCGACCAGAACACCGACGGTCTTCACGAATCGTTCCAGCATGATCAGAACGGCTCTTCGTCGTCGAAGACCATCCGGCTCGCCGTGCGGCGACCGCTTGACTGCGCAGGGCGGCCGCCGCCGTTCGACTGCTCCCGGTCAGATGGCCCAGTCCGTTCGGTCCGGGCGACCGTGACTTGTGCGAAACGAAGCTCGGCGCCAATGTTGTCGGCGATGATCTCCGTAATATATTTTTTGTTGCCCTCCCGGTCGTCGTAGGAGCGTGTCGAAAGGCGACCGGTCACCATCACACGGTTGCCCTTCTGCAGTGAGGCGGCGACGTTCTCACCGAGTTCGCCCCAAGCGGTCACGTTGTGCCAGCAGGTCTCTTCCTGCCACTCGTTGTCTTTCATCCATCGCCGGTTCGTAGCGACCGAGAACGAGGAGACACCCCGCCCACCAGTCGTGTACCGCAGCTCGACGTCTTTGCCAAGTGTCCCGGTGATGCTGATCACATTTTCGTTGCTCATTTCAGTTTCCGTTCTGCTCGTCTGTTATTTCCGGATGGTTGACTGGGTAAGGGCCGGTGTCGAAGCCGTCGACGTTCGTTGGGTCGGGCTCGGGCTCGGGCGTCGCTTCCGGCGTCGGATCGGTCGCCCACTTTTTCNTCCAGCCGAGAGCGTCACCATGATCTCTCTCCGGCAGATCTGTCAGCCCACAACCAAACTCGGTCCGGAAGTCGGCGGCGAACTCCTGTTTCAGCGACCGGTCGAGCATGTCAAGATACTTGCGGATCTGGGTCTCTGCCGCTGTCCGGTTGTTCGGGTCACGAGCTTGGCGACCTGCTTTGTTGCCGTCGTCGTCGAGCGCCTCCAGAGCGAACAACGACACGATGCCGTACCGCCGGTAGTAGGTGATCGCCGAGCCGAGCGCTTGAGGGTCGGCTTTCACCAGGCACGCCGGGCCAGGGAAGTTGAGCCGCCTGCCTGACTCGATGCAGATCAGCGTCGTGGACACCATCATGTGACCGTTCTCGAACGTGATCGGCTGAGAGATCACCATCTTCTGAGCGAACAGGGCTGGCTTGATCATCATAAGAATCTGATTGATGTCAGCGTATTTGACCTCGCCAATCTTCGCCCCCATGTCGGCCGACGCCGACTTGATCACGCTCTCGACGGTCGAGAGAACTCGGGCGAACCTGACGTACATCTCGTCGATCGGGTTGGTCGGGGTCAGTGCGTTACTGCCCAAGACGTCGTGGTCGGTCGGGAGTTCTTGTTCGCTCATCCTTGGGCCTCGCTGTCATAGTTGACCGACCAGGACTCCTCGGGAAGAGTCGCCTCGACGCCGGGAACGATCTCGCCGTTCTTGTCGACAACTCCGGCGACCGTCACTGTCGAGATCGACTTGACGCCGGTCACGTTGATCGTGCGACCGAGGATGTCCGGGTGATTGGTCTCGGCCCAAGCGAGCGTCGTCGCCTTGTCCGTGAACGACAGCGTCGGAGTCTTCGAGACACGCAACTTCGTCGTGCCGTACGGAAGCTCGATCGACTTGCGCTTCGGGTCGGCCCGGTGGAGCGCCCGGTGGAGCGCCTCGATGGGTAGTTCGTGCCATGCGATCCGGTCTCGGTAGATCCGGGTTCGGTGTGCCCGGCGGATCTCTAGGCGTTCGATCTCTGCCTTGTACACGGCGTCGAGGTTGGCGGCTTCAGTTGTCAGCCGGTCGGCCATCCGCATGTGCCACGAGGCTTGTTCGAGCGCCTCGACCTCGTTGCTTGGCATTTCGGCCGGGGAGTCGTAGTCGATGTCCGGTTGGTCGCCGGGGTCGTCTCGGAGTAGATCAGTCATTCGGTTGCCTTTCGTTTGGGAGGCCGGTTGGTCTCGCCCCCTCTACCCTAGTCGACCCAAGTCGATGTTGTCGACCGAAGTCGATAAATATGCGAGTACACGCCCGTCAATGTTGTCACGTCGACTTGGGTCGACTATGGTAGGTCTCGTCCGACCGACCCGACCTGCAGCAACAACCAAAGAAGGCAGCATGACGCCATACCAAACATTCCTCGAAACCAAACACCGGCTGCGACAGAACGAGAGCACATCATGACCGACGATTACGACGCGCTACTGCGTCGCAAGATCACATTTGACACCGCTACCGGCTTCGACATCGAAACCCAAGACGTGCACCCGATGCTGTTCGGACATCAGCGCGACATCGTTCGGTGGGCCGTTCACGGTGGACGGCGCGCCATCTTTGCAGCGTTCGGAATGGGCAAGTCGGTGATCCAGATCGAGACGTGCCGGATCATCGCCCAGCGAGAGGGGTTCCATGCGCTGATCGTCTGCCCGCTTGGCGTCCGTCAAGAGTTCCGCCACGACGCCGACATGCTCGGACTCACGACCAAGTTCGTCCGCTCCGACTCCGAGATCATCGAAGGTGAAGCAGTCGACATCTACCTGACCAACTACGACAGCATCCGAATCGGCAAGCTTGACCCCGGTCTTTTTGGAGTCGTTTCGCTTGACGAAGGCGCAGTACTCCGATCGATCGGCTCCGACACCTACCAGCAGTTCAGTCGGCTGTGCCGTGACGTCCCGTACCGGTTCGTTGCAACCGCCACGCCATCACCGAACGAGTTCACTGAGCTCAAGAATTATGCCGACTTCCTCGGCGTCATGGATGGCGGTCAAGTACTTACTCGATTCTTCCAACGTGACTCGAACAAGGCCGGGCACCTGACGCTGCACGAGACACGAATCGCAGAGTTCTGGGCATGGATGGCGACATGGTCCGTCTGGTTGCAGAAGCCGTCCGACCTCGGCTATTCGGACGACGGCTACGACCTGCCGGCGCTCGATGTCCGATGGCACGAGATCGAGATCGACGCACTCGCCCACATGTCGTACGAAACCAACGGCCAGGGCGTACTCGTCAAGGACGGACAGATGGGCATCGTCGGCGCATCATCTGAGAAGCGCTCAACGCTCGATCAGCGTGTGGCGTTCACGGTACAGCTCGTCAATGCCGACCCCGACGATCACTTCATTCTTTGGCATCACCTCGAAGACGAACGCCAAGCACTCCGCAAGGCACTACCCGAAGTGTCCGAGGTCTACGGGTCGCTTGACATCGACGAACGTGAGCGGCGCGTCGTCGCATTCGCCAACGGAGAGGACCGGCTACTTGCCACAAAACCGAAGCTGTCTGGATCCGGCTGCAACTTCCAGAAGTACTGCCACCGGGCGATTTTCGTGGGCGTCGACTTCAAGTTCGCCGACTTCATCCAAGCATGTCACCGCATCCAACGATTCGGTCAGACCGAGCAAGTCCGCATCGACATCATCTACGCCGACACCGAGCGGCAGGTGGTGCAAGAACTCAAACGCAAATGGAACCAACACGAGGAGATGACATCCAACATGAGCAAGCTGATCGAAGAGCAAGGCCTGTCCGTCGCCGCAATGTCCGAAGCACTGGCGCGCAGCATCGGGACCGAGCGCGTCACGGCGACCGGCAAGGATTGGGAGATCGTCTGCGACGACACCGTACGCGCCACCAGAGACATGGAAACCGAATCGGTCGACATGATCTGGTCATCACCGCCATACGGCTCGCTGTACGAATACTCGACGCATGTCGAGGACTTCGGCCACAACGGCGACGACAACACCAACGGTGCGTTCTGGGCCCAGATGGATCACCTGACCGTCGAACTGCTCCGTGTCCTCAAGCCGGGACGGATGTGCATCTTCCACGTCAAGGACCGGATCCAGTTCGGCAACATGAACGGCCGCGACTACGCCACAGTGCAACCGTTCGCCGCCGAGACGATCCAACACATGATCGGACATGGGTTCGGCTTCGTCGGTGAGATCGTCCTCGACACCGACGTCGTGCGCGAGAACAACACCACGAACCGGCTCACCTACAAACGCATGCTCGCCGACCGCACCGCCATGGGCGTCGGGCTCACCGAGCGGCTTGTCCTGTTTCGCAAGCAGCACACCGACCGGTCGCGCGCCATGGCCGACGTCCCCGTGACGCACAGCCGAGAGGACTACAGTCTGGCCCGCTGGCAGATTGACGCCGCCGGCACATGGAAGACGGACGGCAATGGGTTCGTCACGCCCGAGGAGATGGAAGGGCTCGACGTCCCGCGCTTGATGCGGCTGTTCAAGGACGCGACTAGTCAGCGGCTCTACGACTACGAGGCGCACGTCAAGCTCGGTGAGAACTTCGGCGCTCGAGGGCGGCTGCCGACGACGTTCGCACTCCTGGCACCCGAGACGAACAATCCGAACATCTGGTCAGGTGTCGACCGGCTGCACAACTTGAACGCCAAGCAGGCAGCCAAGAAAGCCGAGAAGCACGTCTGCCCGTCACCGTGGCAGATCGTGGACCGGTGCATCAATCAGTGGTCGAATCCAGGCGAACTCATCTTTGACCCGTTCGGTGGACTCGGGACAGCCGTCTACCGGGCGCTCGCTCTCGGACGAAAGGGGCGTTGCCACGAGCTCAACGAGCGCTACTGGGCCGACTCCGTCAAGTACGCGCAGGCAATGGAATACGACGTCAACATTCCGACCCTGTTCGACCTCCTCGACGACCTCGAAGAGACACCCACCGAATCTGCAGTTTGATGGCGCGCATTCGTACCGTCAAGCCCGAACTGTGGACCGATGAGGATTTCACGAGAGCCGAGTACGAGGCGCAGATGCCAACACTGCTCGACGTCATTGATGACGGGACTGCCGAAGCTAACTCGGTGTGAGGATCTGCCGTCGCCAACTTCTGGACGGTCATCAGGCCCGCATGCTCGACAGCGACATCATGACCCCGTAAATGCAACGGTCCGGCAACTCTCCCTCGACGGGTGGGTTGCCGGACCGCTAACCTCGTTGCTCGACCAAGAACTAACGAATGGAGAGAAAGTGTACACACCGAACACGCCGACCTCAACCGGCCGCAGAGGGTACGTCGGGATCGACCGCCGATGGCTCGCTGCCCCTGAGCTGACAGACTCGATGCTCAGACTGATGCTTTGGCTCGACTCGCACAGCGACGAGTACCTGGCGGCCCTTGATCAGACTCGGAGCGCAAAAGAGATCGGATGGAGCCGAGACCGGATGAAACGGACGCTCGACTTACTCGCCGCACTCGGCCTCGTTTCCACCGAGATCGTCGCCCACAAGTCGAACCGGCAACGGACGAGGATTACCGTCCATCACGAGGTTTGGAGCGACCCGACCGATGCCTTACGGCGAGGCGAACCGATGCCTTACGGCGAGGCGCGACCGATGCCTTACGGCGAGGCAACCTCTACTAGTACTCTCATTGATAGAAAAGAAGTCTTAGAACTAAGCGTGGCAAGCCACGATGCGGCGTTCGATCTGTTCTGGGAAACGTACGGAAAGGTCGGCCCGAGGAAGGTTGCCCGGCGATGCTGGGACAAGGCGACGAGGACGGTCTCCCCGCAGATCGTCCAAGCCGGTTTGGAGCGATGGGTTGAGTACTGGTTGCTGCCTGACTCGGCAAAAGTGAAATGGCCTCAAGGCTGGCTTAGCGACGAGCGTTGGGACGACGAGCCGCCGTTCAAGCTCGCTGCCGTCGAAAGCCGATCGGAAGCGCCCGGCATGGGAGCACTCCGCCGTCGAGCCGCCGCCGCAACTCAGCAACGGCCGCCGGCGCCATGATCTCCGAGATCGAGGCAATCAACCTTGTGAGCAGGCTCGTGGTCAATCAGTCCGGCTGGAACGACAGTGCCGTCGACGGGACCGTTTCGATGATCATCGAGAAATGGTCTGACGCCCGCTCCGGCATCGAGGCGGTTGAGGGTGTCGTGAACTCTTGGGAACGCCAAGGCAGACCGCCGTGGGCTGTCCTCGCTGCCGCCTACCGGAACGCCGAACGCCGGAAGATGATGGAGACCCCGGCGCTCCCGTCCGGTTCGTCGAACCTGTACGTCTCGGTAACGGAAGGCCGCAAGATCGCCGCCCGGAAATATGTGGAGTCGTGCCGTCAGCGTGACCCGTTGACCGACGTCCATATTCTGTCAAAGCACCGATCGAACGAGCCTGACCCGACCCGGCTCGACGACATCCTCGGGTTCAAGCAGGAGGAAGAATCATGAACGCCGCTGAAATAGAGAAGCCGCTGAAACTTGATATTCGGAAAGGCGACATCGTGCAGATCGATTGCGGCGAGTACGGCAAACCGTTCGGTCGGGTGCAGAGCGTCGACTCGTTGAGAGCGAAGATCCGGCTCCAAGGCCCGTCGTGTTGGCTGACCGTCCCGATCGACATGATCGTCAACGGCCGGGGCAAGCGGAAAGGGTCGAGATGAAACGATCAGCGATCCAACGGAAGACGCCGATGCGCCGAACCTCGAAACTGTCCGTAGCGGGCTCTCCTGTGCCCGCTCAGCGTCGCAAACCGCCGAGAGGCAAGGTTACGCCCGAGGTTTACGCAGAGGTTGTTGAGCGTGACGGTTCGTGCCGTGCACATTCGATGGGTTTCGGGCTCGACTCTCGGTGCGGAGGTTTCCGCCCGGTCGTTGTTCATCACCGAATTTTGAAAGGTGCTGGCGGTACGTCCCGCCCCGAGATCAATCAACCGGGCAATCTCGTCGTGCTGTGCGATTTGCATCATGATCTTGCTCACGCACACCCCGCCGAGGCATCCCGTCACGGCGTGATCATCCGAAAGGGAACCCAATGACCAACCGATCGGCCCGACCAGGCCAGACTCACCGACCCGACTTCGTCGCAATTTGCTGTCTTGGCGGCGTGCGCTATGCAACCGCCGTCGATCTGCTCGCCGCTCTCCTCGGAGAAGAATCGTGAGTAGGGGCGACATCCGGCCGGTTCTTTCGCAAGCCGACATCGAGCACGCCATCATCGACACCGCCGACAGTCTCGAAAGGATTGTCGAGGAATACGCCGAGATCGCCGAGGCGGCCGGGGTGACCGAGGTCGACTTCAAAAAGAAATGGGCTCAGATGACGCTCGCCGTGATCCAGCATCCGCCGACCGACGCCGAGGGCAAGCCTCGGAAGATGACCGCCCCGGAGCGAGATGCGTTGATCGAGTTGCAATGTAACGACGAGCGGAAACTCTCAGCGATCAGCGCCGCACGTCGAGAGGTCGCCCGAGAGGCGATGAACACTCACCGGACCCGTATCGACGCTTTGCGGACGCTCGCCGCAAACGTCCGATATCAAACGAACGAGAGGTTCTGATGACGCAGCAGGTGGCGTTTCCGGCAGACGTGGCTCGACAGCAACTCAACGAAGGCACCTGATTGTTACCGTACACGTGTTGCTTAACATGCCAGATACGTGTACGGTAACGGTATGTCGAAACCGAAAACTAAAGGCGAACCGATCAGCCTCCGATTCCCCCTCGAAGCCGACGCAAAGCTACGTCGCAAAGCTGCAGCCCGAGACATGACACCAGCCCAATATTTGGTGTCACGGATCAGCGCATCACTTGGAATGGACACACCATGACCGAAGCTGAAATGAGAGCCATGATGATCGGTGCAATGCGTGAACTGCTCGGCGAAGGATACGTAGACGACTATTACGAACAGATGGCCAGCGACTTCGTCGGGGTTGCGTTGGCGTACAAAGACCCGGCACAACAGCACCGGTTGATCACATGACGCAGCAGGTTGGCCTACCCGCTGACGGTGGCGACATGATGATCGGCTGCGGGCTGTCTGCCAAAACGGCTCACATGGATGACGGCGAGTTCTGGGCTTTCGTGTTCCCTCAGAACGAGGGCGACGACTATGAGCCAGAAATTGACGACGCACCCGACATGGCAACCCAGTCGTGTATCCAGTGCGGCGAAGGGATCACTGTTGCTGACTGGGAGGAAGCGTGCAAGCGTCAGGACGAATCGTTCTGCGATGGATGCGCCGATGCCCGCCTACCGAACGTTGAGGTCACACGATGAGCTACACAGTTCTCGCTTCCACCCAACGTCAGGCACGGAAAGCGCATCGCTGCAACTGGTGCGCTCTGGCAATTGACGTTGGGTGCGTGCACCTTGAGGTGCGAGCAGTCTACTACGGCCATATCCAGGTCACGAAAGCGCACTTGCCATGCGAGGATCTGGCAATGAGATACGGCGAGTACTTCGCACTCTCGGAGGACGACTGGGCGATTGATTGGCATGAGGTTTTGCGGTGGCAAGCTGAGGATACGACATGAGCGAGCAGGAAGAGAGGAAGGTCGCCGAGCGGGCGATCACCGAATCGCGACGTGCGGCACGTGATGTATCGCGGTCGCCGTCGAGGTCGATGATCGCAGCGATGGCCGCCGGTCTGCCAGCGTTCAATGCTGCGTTCGACGCAAGCAGCAAAGAGGTGGCTGATGTTGTGATCGAAGTGGACACTTCGCGTTTCACTGCCCTGGTCGAATCCATGCGAGCGAGGCGCGAAGCAAGGCGTGCGAAACATTCACCATCGATCGCTTGGCAGAAAGCAGCGGCGCCGATGCCTGAAGGCATGCGCTTGGCGTTTGACGAGTCGTACACGTTCTCGGCCGATGAGTGGGACGAGTTGATGCCAAAGCGGGACACCGACACCGACCACACAACCGAGAGGAAGACGACATGACACAGCAGTACGTGACCACGGAAGACGTGGCCCAAAAGATGTTCAGCTATCAGCAGTGCGAGCGGAATGATTGCCACGACGGAGAGCTATTCT
>JGI1221J13441_10001206_pt1 | contig 11067 bp, 16 predicted proteins | sample LakVidmifraction_4_FD_13441 | JGI IMG/M metagenome (IMG submission 13441) | reverse complement strand
GAATGCTAATAAAGATAATGGAATGATTTTACTCTCAGTTGGAAAAATGCTTAAACAGATGGGAATTACTAAAGAAATGCTTCCATTCAAAAAAGTACCTGTTACATCGTATCTCGACCCAATGATCGAAGGTGAAATAAAGTTAATTGATCTAAGAAATTATGCAAAAACCAAAAAAGCAGGAGAATAATATTTTGCCAGACCTTTCAGGGTTAGAGCAATCTTTCACTAATAGTAAAGGTAAGAATATTGAACTCAAAGATTTTCTCACAAAAGAAGACTGGTGGGAAATGAAAGGAAGAAAGGGGAGCAAGGTAATTCTAACTCACGATGCTGTAAAGAAGATAGCAGATGCTGCTGGAATACTTACAAATCCAAAGTATGATATACTTACTCAACCAAATTATCAAAACAATTACCAGTATCTTATCCAGGTAATAATCTGTGACGGGAAAGGAGTTTGCACAACAGAACTAGGAGAGTCTAATCGGTCAAATCTCTCTGCAAGAGGGAGAGGAAACCCTGCAAATATGGCTCAGAAGAGAGCATATGATCGAGCAGTTTTTAGACATGTTGGAATCACAGGTCTACTTGGTGAAGATGAACTGGAAGAAACCGAACCACCAAAAGATATGGAAAGACTTTCAGAGGAAGAACAACAGGCAATAGTTTCTTATGTAAATGATTTACTATTAGCAAAAAAGAAACCAGATCTTTCTAAGTTCCAGATTCGAATGAAGAAAGAAAAAAGTACACTCAGCGAAACTCAACTTGAATATCTACGAAAGTTGTTTAAGAAGAAATTAGCAGAAATAAGTAAATCATTCTAATGTCAAAACTAGGAATCAATCGAATATCACCATCAATGATTAAAGAGTATGAAGATTGTCCAAAACTCTTCTACTATCGATCTTGGTTGGGACTAAAACTCCCTCAAACACAGATTCATTTTGCATTTGGTAATGCTATTCACTTAGCAATAGGAAATATCTATGACCAATTAGACAAAGAAGATCTATGGAAACATTCAGAATTAAAGATTGTAAAAGATATCTTTCTCGCAAATTTCAGATTAGAACACTTTGATAAAGATGAACTTAACTACAACGACCAACCTGTTTACCCAACAGAAGGAGATCGAGTTAAGAAGTTTGAAGATATGAGAGATGATGGATTGTTAATCATCAAAGATTATTGGAACCAGAAAGAAGACCTTCTAGCAACTCATGACATTAACCCGGTTCAATTTGAAGTTACAGCAAAATTTCCAATTATAAATCCTCAAACAAAGGAACAGTTAGAAATTCCAGGGTCTGGTAGAGTAGATGCGATTAATTACAATGGAGCTATTGTAGAAATGAAAACAAGTAAGCCTAAATATGATGAAATTGAAACTCGAAATTTACCTCAGGCATTATTCTACGTAATGTGGCACTACTTAACAAATGGAAAAATGCCACCGTGGTTAGCATATGTTGTAATGAGAAAAGGGTTAAGTGTAAAAAGCAAAGAAAGAATACAGGTTCTTAAATATACATATGAAGAAGCTGATGTTCTTTCTTTCATTGCAAGAATTGAATCGATACTTGAACAAATTCGAGCTCACAGATTTGATCGTCCGTCAATTGGACATCCTCAATTCTGTGACTGCTATAAATTTGAACGTGCTCTTGATGTTACGCAATAAATAATAATAACAAAAAAATGAAATATATAATTACTGCAGTCAAAAGAACTGCAATACCAAAAAAAGATGGGACAGGAACTTGGACAAAAATGCAAGTTAAGACTCAACAGACAGGTGAGCAGATTTTAGATCTTGGTTTTAGCATACCGAAGAATATTAAAGATGAGCTAAAGAAAGGAGATGAAATAACAGGTTACGTTGAATCAAAACCGTGGAATAGTAATGGGAAAAGCGGAGTAAATATCACACTGAATGGTATTACTGCTGAGTATGTTTACGAACTCTTATTAAAGATCAATCCAGACGTAGCTACCATGTCAGTTGGAGGAGGTTCTGTTGCAACTCCAAAAGCTCCAGCGAATGATGGTTGGGATGCAGGAGATAGTCACCCTGTTGTTGAAGAAGATGTAGATGAAGACGATCCAGGATTCTAATATTACACTCATATGATTATACTTCAATTACAATATGACAGACATTCCGGGCCCGATGCTATTGGTCAACACAAAATTACATTTAGTATGGACGAATCTATCGCAACTGAATTTAATCCAATGACTATTAAGAAAGGAACTCAGTTTATTGTCATGTTGATCGAAGCAAATTCAAAAGAAGCAGATGAATTCAGAGATGAAAGTCCTGAAGAAACAAAAGAAAGGTTTAGAAAAAGAATGAATTCTCTTATTAATCAGGTTGCAGAAAAAAATGGATTCAAACCAAAAGAATTTCGAGATCTATTCAAACAAGAACTTGTTAGTAAGAAACTAATAAGAGAATCTACAACGGAATTAGACTTACAGGGNTATGTGAAAGTTATAGCAATACTTAACGAAAAATTATATGGAATATAGAGATCTACCAGAAACAGGCAAATACTATTCAGCATCTGCAATAATCAAAAAAAGATTTTTAGGAGATTGGATGAAAAGTATAATGACATTTCTTGCACTTCTTAGAACAGAAAGAGGTCGAGAGGTATTTAAGCCGATCACTAAAGAATTTGGTAGTAGAACTACATATAAAGTTAAGGGTGAAACACTGCTCGAGGTGATTGACTTAATAGAACGAGGAGAATTAAAAATGTAAAACAATGGACGAAATAAAAAAAATCATTGATCGACAGAAGGACTTCCAAAGATTTGTCGGTTTCCCTATTGACAGCAATCTAGAACAAGACCGAAACGAATTGTCTGAAAAGTATGTTTTTAAGTTAATAGAAGAAGCAATTGAATTACGAAAGGAGTTTCCGTCAGTAATGAATCCCTGGAGTAAGAAACAAAAAGAAGCAGATCTAGATAGGATTAAAGAAGAGATGTCAGATGTTTTCTTATTCTTAATGAATCTCGTTGCTACTTGGAAAATTACCCCAGAAGAATTACTTGAAGTTGTAGATAGAGTGCAGAATAATAACTTCATGAAAGTCAAGGAAAGAAAGATGAAAATCTTAAATGAATCAATTCAAAACATACCAGGATACGACGTCATTCTAGGTTCTGGTTCTTTATCACCATCTCTAATTACAGTACTATCTCATCCAACAATTCGTGGAATAAAAATGTCATCCTACCAATACATTACACACCTTGTAAAATGTAGACTACCTGATGACAGAGAACCAACAGTTGATGAAATTCAATATTGGTTGCCAATACTAAAAGAGGAACTTGCGATCTTAAGAGTGGGAAATTCTGATGCTGAAATTGACTCTGAAATAGAACTATGAAAAACCCACTTCACCTTATGATAGATGGTTCAGATAATTTGGGAAAAACAACTGTAATAAATCTATTGTCTCGTAAGTTAGATCTTCCGATTATTAAAATGACAAACATGAAAGAATATATCGAAGAAGGTGATGCGGAAAAATACTCCAGACTTTATAACGAAACAGTTGTTCAATTTTCTGAATTCTCATTCATAATGGATAGAGGTTTCACAAGTTCATTGGTCTATTCTGAAGTATTTTCTAGGAAAGATGATTTAAGTTATATTGAGAATATCGAACAAAAACTCAAACCGACAATCTTCATATTGACTGGAAGAAATAGACCAGGAGCAATACATTATTCGTATCTTGGTTATACTTCTTTTTCTTCAGACCCAATATATAATACAGAATCAAAAAACAAAATTGATGAAGCATTTTGGAAATTGGCAGAAGAAAGAGGGTATCACTTAGTTGAAGTATTTGGGAAATCACCATTAGAAATATGTAATGAAATAATAGAAAAAATCAATGAGCAACAGTAACTACATTTTGGGAGGGGGGATCTCAGGACTTGTCTTTCAATTCTACAATCCAGAATTCACAATCATAACTCCAAATATTGGTGGAATGTATGCAAACTCTTATGTAGTTTGGCTTCATGATACTGCAGAAACAAGAAAACTTCTAACAGATCTTGGGTATGAAAATGTAGATAAACTTCACAAAAGAAGTTACATGGGTTACTACAATAGAGGCTGGATTACAGAAAAAGTTACTCCAGAACTCGGTCTTCTTTTAATCCAAAAGAAAATGAGTAATTGGAATGAACCAGTAGACAAAACGTTTGTCCCTAAAAGTTATGATATGTCCACGAGGGGAATGAAAGATGTAAACTACATGAACGTCCTAGACGTTAACCCAGCTGATATTATACGTAAATTAGATGAAAAACATGGAAAAATCATCAATGGATTTGTTAAGAAGATTACGGGAGATACGATTACTTATACTTCGAGTAATGAAGACATCGAAGTTCGATACGACGAAATTGTATCTACGATTGCTGCACCTTTCTTCTGGAAAGCCTACGGTCAAGAAAAAGACTTCAAGTATTCACCCATCACGAACATCATCACGAAAGTAAAACCAGCAAAATATTTTGATGATAAATTCGAGATGGTGTATTTTGATGACTCAGTTCCATTCACGAGAATAAGTCATTTACAGGGAATGTATGCATTCGAATTCACGGGGGACATAACTAAGGAACAGTTCGAAGAATTGTACCCAGAGTATCCTGTCGAGAAAGTTGTACCAATAAAACAGGGGAGAATTCATCAAGTAGATAATGAATCCCCACGATCAAATATCACGTTTGCAGGTCGATTTGGCAAATGGCAATTTGGTATAACAACAGAGCATGTAGTAAAACAAGCAATAGATTATTAAACTAATTAACAAAATAACCATGAAAAAAGTCGTAAAATTATCACAACCGTTAGCAGATACATTCTCAGTTATAAAAGATTTTATTAAAAGAAATAAACAAGCCCCACTAGTATCTGAAGTTGCATTCGATCTTGCTCTCAGTTGGTCAGCAGCAAATGAACGAGTGAATAAACTCATTAAAGCCAAGAAAGTTGCTAAGAATAAGAAAGGAGAACTTTCAGTAAAATAATGAAGATTCTAGTAACAGGAAGTAGTGGAATGATTGGTTCTGCATTAGTTAAGAAACTAAAAGATACAGGATATGATGTCGATTGTCTTGATATTAGAATGCCAGACTATCATAAATATCCAACAATTCTTCATGATCTTCGAGAACCGATACTTACTCACTCAGAGTATGACTTAGTCGTACATTTAGCTGCAAATGCTAGAGTTCATGACTTGGTTGTCGATCCAGAAAAAGCACTCGATAATATAAAAATGACTCATAACATTTTAGAATTCTGCAGAAAAAGTGGAATTCAGAAATTCTTATTTGCATCATCACGTGAAGTATATGGAAACACATCTGGACCTGTTCGAGAAGAATACGGTTCACAACGAGATAGTAAAAATGTGTATACATCAAGCAAGGTTGCAGGTGAAAGTTATTGTAATGCATATCTAGAATGCTATGATATTGAGACGGTTATAATGAGATTCTCTAACGTCTATGGTCGTTATGATGAATCAAATAGATTTATTCCGAAAGCTATATCAAAACTAAAAAACAACGAACCATTTGAAATATACGGTGCAGATAAAATACTAGATTTTACATATCTAGACGACTGTATTGATGGTATAATAAGCATCATTAGATTCTGGGACACAGATTTGAGAATATCTGGTTTCCGAGAATTTAATATTGCATCTGGAGTTGCATCGAAACTTGAAGATGTAGCAAACGAATTAAAACTACTTCTAAATTCTTCTTCTAGAATACATGTAGGAAATAGACTAACAGGAGAATTAGACACATATCAGGCAGATATCCACAGAATGGGTATACTACTTGGATGGAGACCTCAGACAACATTACAAGAAGGATTAAAAAAATCAATAGAATATTATGCATAACCCAGAATTAATTCCAAAGAGACACGCATTTAGAGTTTTATTTGGACAAAGACCATTGACAAAATTCAAAGATTATCGTAAATCAATAAAAGTAGATCTTCTTTCTCCAGAACCAAAGGAGGCAATGATGAAAAGAATCTACGACTTCGTAAAGGCAACATGGAGTGAAGACGGAAGAGAATCAGAAAGAGCTACCTCAGAAGAAATGCAAGATGCAATGAATCAAATGCTATCAGGTAAAGCACTCGGACTCGGCCTTGAGACTATCAATTTTACATTTCGAATTTCAGGAATAACAAGAATTGACACTCACCAAATAGTAAGACAAAGAATCGGTGTGACTTTTTCTCAACAATGTACTGGAGATAGAATGTTACATCATAATGACGTATTGGTCGAAGAAAGTATTGCAGGAAGTGACTATCAATTACCTCATTTCATTGGTTCAACTCTTTCATGTAAAGATACATATTCAAAGATGATTGATAATAACATCTCAATTCAAGCAGCACGATCAATACTCCCACACGACCTCGAGACATTTATCTTCATGAATACGAATCTCATGACTCTCTTATTCTTTCATCAGAAAAGAATAGATGATGGTAGTCAAACTTGGCAGATAAATGAAATTGCACAACAGATGGCAGACCAAGTGTGTGCAGTTTATCCCGAATTAACTGAAGTATTCGAAAGAAATAAAAAGAAATTCAAATTTCAAAAAGAAGCTTCTGCTGATAGAAAGAATTCATTTTCGACTGGACTATATGTTCCGAAAGATGATGAATTTGAATATAACAATAGAGACTTCTTATACGATCAAAAGAAACTAGATATGCATCACACAAACACCCCAATTGAAGATACATACTACTGGGGTAATACTCTAGTTACTAAGGATCAGTTCGAAATGATAAAAGCCCGATACGATGCAAATGACAAAATTGTTCATGATACTAGTCCAACAAATGACGAGATCTTTACTATGAACATTAAAACAAATGATGAATTATTAGCTATCCTATAAAAAAATGGAAGCACTTATAGAAAAAACAGATTCCATTTCTCCTGAGTTCATGAAATTACATGATGAACTAAAGACTACAGTCAAAGAGAAAGGGTTTGTACAGGTCGACAACAGGATGAACCGAATGACTCAATCTCTACCAGGACATTTTGTCGTAGTTTCAAACCCAAAGTTACTTGAATGGTTAGATAAACAAGAGGTTCTGGGTAAGTATCGAGACGATTCAAAAAGAATGTATACATCTTTCAAGAGAGTAGTGAAAGAAGTTCGAAAAGATCCAAACTCAAGACAGTTAATGGTCTTCAACGATAGTAAATTCAATGAAGTTAATGAATGCTTTACTCACTTTCAATTCGTCTATACACATCGAAACGAATTTGACCTATACGTTTATCAAAGGTCAGCTGATATAGTAAAATTAAAAGATGATTTAGTATTCTTTGCACACCAAATGAAGAAACTAGAAAAGTTGACTCACTATTATGTTACGAAATTAGTAGTAGTCTATGGACACGTGCATTATGAAATATCAAAATGACAGAAACAAAGCAAAAAACGAAAGTAGTAAATACTTGGAATACTTACAATGGGAATATTGGAATATCGTATTATCAAGATGGAGTCAGAAAAACAATCGAAAAGGTTCCTGTCTGGTATTTTGCAGTTGAGACGAAAGACGTTGAAAAAATTAATAAGATATTTAATTCAGGTATTCATCTGTTTCATATGATAGAAGATCTGAAGTTCCCAGGGTACACTAAGATTTATTGTAAAAGAGAAACTGGTGGTATAATGGCAGAACTTTTGGAGAATGAAGGAATACTAACATACGAAGGAGATTTAATGCCAGACAAACGATGGTTCATTGATGCTGGAGTTGAGATCTCAGATCGATATGATAAGTTATACTTCGATATTGAGACTGACGATACTCTTGAGAAGATTGAAATTGGGCGAGACAGAATACTGAGTTTCGGAGCAATCGATAATAATGGTAAGAAATTCTTCATCATCTTAAAAGAAAATACTGATGAAGAAGAAAAAAAGATGCTTATTAAGATCTTAAAACTCGTCAACATGTATGACATGGTTATCGGTTGGAATAGTTCTGGATTCGACATTCCGTATCTTAGAGAAAGAATGGTGAAGTACGACCTTCATAAAACAAAAGATTACCGATGGAAAGAATTAGCAAGATACGATCTCCTAAAAAGATTTAGACACATCTTCCGATTCGATAATCATCTTAAAAAATTCAACCTTGATTTTATTGGAAACTACTTCTTAGGGAAAGGAAAAATCAACCACGCAGGAGACAAGATCATTGATCTCTACAATAACAATAAGACTAAATTAAAAGAATATAACCTCGAAGACTGCATTCTTGTTAAAGAACTTGATGAGAAGTTAGGTGTCTCAGACATGATGATTCGACAATGTCAATGGTGTGGAGTTCCTGCTAGTCAATTCGGGTTATATTCGATAATTGACTCATATATTCTTAAAATGGCTCATGACGTTGGTAAGTTCGGACGAACATCAATTAAAGCAATTAAAGAACGAAGTACTTACAATACAAGAGTTAGTGAAAACTCAAGTGAAACATCTCAGCAGAAACTAAATAAAGAAGACCCAGAAAAATCAAAATATTTAGGAGCAATTGTTCTTGACCCAAAAGTTGGGTTCTATAATCGAGTTTATGTATTCGATTTTAAGTCACTATACCCGTCTATGATGATAACCTCGAACATTGGATATGATACTCTCAGGGACGTAGCAGAAGAGAACTGTATAATCAATCCCGGTACAGCTGAAATACCTAGACGAGATACAAAAATCAAACCTACGTTCTTTATAAAAGAACCTTCAGTTATCAATCTTGCCATTACGAATCTCCTTAAGAAGAGAACTGAATACAAGAATCTTAAACTAAAAATGATTGAAGACAGAACCAATAAAGGGCCTGGTTGGGATCGAGTTGTTAGTGACGAAATTATAGTTAAGGAACTCTCAAACTCAACCTATGGAATTATGGGTCTTGAATACGGGAGATACTATGATGTAGATATTGCAGAAAGTATTACTTTGTTTGGGCAGTGGATGATTTTATATACTCGAGATTATTTCAATAAGATTGGGTATAATGTTATCTACGGAGATACAGATTCAGTGTTTGTAGAAACAGGAGATCGAGAGATGGATTTAGATAAAGAACTCGAACTGTATCATGCTCAACTAAAGATAGATCTTAAAGAGAAATATCGAATTGAAGATAGTTCTATACAACTGAACTTTGACAAACAATATGAATCACTTATTTTGATTGCAAAGAAAAGTTACACAGGACACGTAGTAAATATCGAAGGAAAGAAAACTGACGACATTTACGCAAGAGGACTAGAATTCATAAAAAAGAATACGTTCAGTTTCGCATCAGTTAAACAGAAAGAACTCGTTGACTTGTTACTTCATAGGAAAATACAGACAGCTGAAGAATGTATAGAATGGAGGAAGCAGACAAAATACGAATTCAACATTAAAGACTTTACGAAAGAAGAACTTACACTAACACAGAAGGTCGGGAAACCAATTAAAGAGTATACNGGTAAAACTCTTCCATTACANGTTCGATTGGCNAAAGTGTTACAAGATAAAACAAATCAAGTATTTACGAATGTAGAAATTGATTACATCATAACCGATAACGTTGGAGAAGCGAAAGGAATGAACGGAGTTCTATCTGAAGATTTTACTGGAGATTTTGCTAGAGATTATTATTGGACAAATAAGACTCAACCTATTCTAGAAAGAATCACAGAAGTAGCCTTTCCTGGAATTGAGATCTTTGAACCTAAAATTAAAAAAATACGTATGAAAAAAGAAACAAAACCAAAAGCAAAGAAGAAAGTTACAAAGAAGTCAAAACAACTAAGTCTATTCTAAAAATATATGAATTATGTAAAACCAAAAAAGTCAACAATACGAAAGGGTGTAATGAATAGAGCACACAAATACGTCCTGAGTATTGGAGGAAAAATCTTAAAATTCAATTGGAATAAAGAAGGAAAGTGTCACTATCTCACTTCAACAGGAAATAAAGAAACTCTGAACCTTTAACGCAATGAAACTTAAAAACAACTTTGACGAAAATGATAGACAACTTTATGCTGATAATTATGAATGTTGGATCTGTGGCAGGAATACTTGTGATTCTCTACATCACATATTCGGTCGAGGTGGTCCTGGGAGTACAGTGGAAAGCAGCATACTTAATAGTGCTCCTGTTTGTAATTTCACTTGCCATCTTCCTCGTCATGGTTGGTTAATGACAAAACCTCAACAGGTTAAGTTACTGTACAAAACTTTCCTCTATCTAGATAAAATAGGGTATGATATAACTACAAATGACAAAAACTTCATTAAAAAATACAAAGAGTACTACCCTAGTTCTATTTGGTCGAATACCATCAAAGAAGAACGGGAAGATAATGATATGTAGAGGTTCTCGACCTATCTTAATTAGTACTCCTGCATATTCAGCATGGCGTGAAGAACAACTATGGAAACTAAAAGGAAAGGTCGTACCTTCAAGTGTTAAATCTTTAACTCTTTCTTTCTATTTCCCAGATCATAGAAAAACGGACCTGACAAATAAGGCAGAATCTGTAATGGATTTATTGGTTGATGCAAGATTGATACTAGATGACAATTGGACAGTTATACCAAGATTAATTCTTGAAAGTAATGGAGTCGATAAAGAAAATCCTCGAGTAGAAATTAGTTTCGATTAGATTCCTGAATCTATTGCTCACCTGGTGTACACGTGGAATTTCCTATTTCGTAATCATCGATTGCGCCACGGAGAGAAAACGATACACTGGAAGCTGGGTTCAGGAACCTGGTCGAAATTAATTAACGAATGAGTAGACTATTGAATAGCAGAAAAATAGATAAAATAGAATTGTAGATAAAAGTAGTAAGAGATATTTCATTACCCTTTTGGTGGTGTATTTGCTGCTTCTGCTATAGTCGATTGTCCAGAAGAAACTCCTGCTGCTTTAATTTTAGCATCACCGG
>JGI1221J13441_10001204_pt1 | contig 11076 bp, 10 predicted proteins | sample LakVidmifraction_4_FD_13441 | JGI IMG/M metagenome (IMG submission 13441) | reverse complement strand
TTTTCAATTTTTTTAATGCGCTTCATTATATCGGAAATCGCTGCCATTGTTACAGGTACTGCTCTTTTAAAGTCTACCATTTTACCTTCGTCAGAATCTACAACCATTGTCTTACCGATTTTACTTTTTTCTAAGTCCTGTGCCATGACTCCAGTAACTTCTCCATCTTGATACAGTTCGCCGTTTGGTTGTTTATAGTTAAACTTTTTAGCGTTTAGTTTTTCCGCAAAATCCTCTAAATCTTTACTACTAACATTTTTAACATTTTTTTTAATATTCTCATCGGAGCCGCCCATGAAGTTACTAGCCATGTCCATGCCGCTAGTAAATAATTTTTTAGTTTGTTGTTGTTTGTTAAGATTCGCCCCAGCTTGTAACTGTTGAGTTTGAGAAGAAATCCCGGCTTTTGTAGCTTCTCTATTTTGTAGTGCAGTCTGTTGTCTGTTTAAATCTTGCGCGTACGCTTCTTGTGCTGATTGCATTTCTTGAGCGCGTAACATTGCCGAATCTCCAGCGGCAATTTGCCCAGCACCGGCTTGTGCGCGAAGACCTTCTCTCAATGCTAGAGATTGGTTATTTCTTTGAGCATTAACATTTCCTACAATTTGTGAAATATTCCTATCAGTTCCTTTTCTAAGTTGTAGCTGGGCTGTAGTATTTCCCATGTCTTCGCCTAGAGCTTGCTTTCTTAGCCGCTCTTGGTTAGCCGTCTGACTTGCACTGTTTTCATACGCCGTGTCATCAACTCTATATTGATCTGGGATGTTAATCTTTCCACGCATCGGATCTGCTACCGACCCTTGTGCGAATTTACCAACTTTTTTTATTGCTTTTCCCATGTCTATACTCCTAAATACTTTATCATTACAATTATGTTATTATTTGCTGAATGGATTTTATATCCGTCCGCGCTCATCATTTTTAAACTTATCACGGGGTCAACCTTACTAACAGTACCCACCTCAATCGTTCCGGTCATGAACGTGCATCCTGAATCCAAAGCTATCTTTTCAATGTTTGAGCACAACTCACTCATGAGAGCTTTCCCTCTATGGTTTGGGTCTAGATAACAATGATTTATGTAGCATTCCTCACCGTCAATCTTGTAGCTTGCCCACCCACGATTTTGAGGGTCGATGTAGCAAGATTGCCCTTGATAGGTCTCTTCTAAATATTGCTTATATTGTTGCATTAAGTCGTTCCAAAAGTTTGAGATTGTTTAATTTTACCAGTTCCGGCTTTCAACCCTACTTCAAAATTGAGGTTGGAAAGAGATAATCCGCGCCCGGTAACATCGTTTTGAACTTCACGAATTCTTATCCTAATACTCTGGGCTTTTTGCGTTCTCATGTTTAGTCTAAATTGATACGCATTTAACCCGGAGTCTCCTCCATAATAGGTATCTGAACCGTAAGGAGAGCCGTCTCCATACGTTTCTGCATTGATAAAATCAGAGGAATCTACCGTTTTTGACTCAATAAATAGATTTTGATANTTGTATGCTACATCAATTATTAGCTTGTGTGGGCTAAAATATTCGCCGAGCGCAAGCAGTTTGTACACTCTTTGNAATCCTTGAATCCCTGCGAAACTTAGCCACCCCATATCAATTTGTAAAGATATAGNCTGTCCATTATCTAAATATGAACTATCTTGTTTATATACTAAATTTTCATTACTCCGCAAATACATATAAGACCCATTGAGTACTTCAGCATCTTTTCCGCCGTGATTATCAAACACTGACCACTTTTTGAAAAAAGTATCGTAAACTAAACAATAGTTATCATCAGTTAAAAAACGAACCTGATTATTATTCGGAACTAAGGTCGCGGAAGTCACCTGAGATGCATTGTACTCCTCAACTTCGGCGCCGATATAACTAACGTTCATCCCTCTATCTAATAAATATATACCTTTACTGGATTTAAACATTATACCATCGGGCACTACTACTACAGATGAAGGGTCGGAACATCCTACATCGGATGATATCAGTTCGGGTTGAGTAAAATCGGATTGTTCACCTGCGTTATTTGGTCCGTTCCCTGCTAGTGCAAACATTAGTGATTCTTTAAATAAAATAAGTTTATCATCCAAAACACCGAGAGCAGTCACTGGACCGCCTTGATTACTAATATTTACTTTTAATGCATCTGAGAATTGAGCGGGGGATCCTGGACTAAATATTTTAGAGTATGCAATCTGTTGATCATCTTCTAAACCAGCTAATACCAGTCTGTTTTTCCAATTTGCTATAACAGAAGCGTTAGGAGCTGCGGAGTTGTCTAAGATTCCGCCGGTGGTGTAAAGTTGTTCTCTTGATATTAAAGAAGCATCGGATAAAGTGTCTGTGATTGAGATAACATCTAAAGTTGTGTCATTAAAAACTGGAGAAGTTAAACTTGTTACTGAATAAAAAATTGACCCTAAAGTTTCCGTTCTATATAGCTCAACAAACACGTTTGCTTTTTGTGTCAAACGTAAAGTCGGGATAGTAATGATTTGGGTTTGAGATGTCCCCCCTGCGGATGTAGTTTTACTTAGTGGTATGGAAGTTTCACTTCTGTGAAGTTGACCGCGGTTATCAAACCACGAATATATCGCTATATACTGATAAGTACCGTTAGACATTGAGCCGCCGGAAGCTGCATTTGCACCCGCCACTAACCCCTCGGGAAACAAAAAGAAGTTATCCTCAACAACCACAGCGCCGTCATAGTTTTTTAAAACTCCACCGGTAACATAAAGATTTTCTCCGATTGTAGAATCTTGATAGTTTATTGTCGGTACAAAATCTATAATACTTCTATTCATTCCATATGTGGTAGAGATGCTAGTAGAGCTTGGACCTTCCACAATTGACTTTATTTGTGATGGGAGTAAATATTTATCGTTAACAACATTATACACTTCTGATAAAGAATCTTGAGGAGGTACTACTCCGCCTACGCCCGGTGAAAATCTTGCTTGAACTATGCCTGCTAAGTTTACCAAAAAATATGTAGGCTGAAGGGAAGAATCATGAACAACTAGAGAATATTGTACTCCATTGTTTGCAAACAATCTACTTGCTTGAGACACAGATCTTAAAAACACTGTAGCGGTGCCGACTACTCCGGCTAGGGTTATTGTATTTTTTTTAATTAAATATTTTGAAGGTGCAGCATCCAACACCGTATAAAGTATCGTCATTGTATTTGCTGCCGTCTCAATCAAGCTTATATTCACTACACTACCTAAAGTTTCAATCGTGGTGACTGTAAGAAGTGTAGCGGTTAGAGTGTATGATAAGCACAAAGCAAAAACAGAAGTTCCATTGTGGTAAGTTATCCAAATTCTATCGCTAGAATCATTTGTAATTGCTATACAAGATGTTGCGGTGTCGTTAATCTCCACCACACTTGATGTAGCATCGGAAGAGTTTAGATATAATATTTGTAACGGACTAGCTTCTGTTGAGTGGTATGCCAGATAGATTCTATCGTTAACATTTTTTAAAACATATGTAGGATTAGTAGTGTTTAGGTTTGTTTTCAAAGATACGGCTGTACCTATTGAGGTGGGGGCTGCGGAATTTACCTTCCGATACTTTAACACTCCAACTTCTCTATAAAATAAATAAAATTGATTTTGATTAATAACTATTTTAGGATTACTACCTGTGGAGGTTAGAGAAATATCACTTTGAAAAAAAGTATTGGAATCTAGATCAACTATTGAAAATCTACATCCTCCTCTACTGTCGACCCACGAAAAAGCGCCAATATTGTTTATTGATGCAGATTGAGGGGAAGTCACGCCGTAGGCGTTTCTCATCACTGGAATTGATGAAACTTTAAGATTAGAAATATTTCCTCGGTCAACCCACTTGCTTATATTATCTGAATAAGAATACAATGAAGTGTCGGAAAATCCTACTAGTTCAGCGTTAAAAATTGCAAGAGAAGCTAAGTCCTCAACCTCAACACCATCAGTAGTGTATTTGGATAAAGCGTTATACCCGCCGCGCTTATCAACTTTTTTGGGGGAAGTATAAACTCCATTTATTATCTTATACATGTTGCCAAGATCTAACTGCTTAGTGTCGGTCTTGGTGTTCATTCCGCCTTGAAAATTTATTGGAATACTTTGTTTTTGTAACATAAAATTCCTTAACTAACATACCATTTAGATGTGCCATCGCTTACAACCATGAACGCTGAATATTCAGCATCTACTGAATAAGTTGCAGCGCCGTCTATCAAGTCCGCACCTGCTGCTGTAATAACTATAGCGTTTGTGTCTGCTTGTCCAGTAGCATCTTTAAAAATATACAATCTTCCAGAGGTAACACCGGAAGCTAGCGGAAGCGTGATTGTTCTAACTGAACTCGTGTCTACTATTAAATATACAAAAGTGTCAGAAGCTGAAATAGTTAAATTTGTCGACACCGCTTGAGTTTGGAAAATTTGCGCCGAGCCTGGGTTAGATGCAATTGTACCGGCGGAAGTAATTTGAACTGCGGCACCGGAACTATTTGTAAAATATAAATTTCCGCCGGAAGAATTTAGCTTTAATACGTTCGACACTCCAGAAAGTGCAGCGCCGAGCGACACAAGTCCTACAGCTTCAACATTTTTCAATGTATTAGATTGAACATCTAAATCATCGTTAATGTTCATTCCATTGGGCTTAACTTTTACACCTTTTCCCGACGAGTGATCGTGTAAATCTACAACACCAAAAGCGGTGTTTAAATCTTCAGCCCATTGAGCGCCTAAGGTTACCGATGGAGTTGGTAAGACTAGAATCATATTTGTTGTTGTTGACATATTATTTCCTTAAAACACCCATAAGTCTATAGTTACATTAGCAGAGCAGTTTAAATTCAGAGTCAATTGAGGGATAGAGTTAGTGTCTTGCGTGTCCCATATTATAGAGTTAGATCTTATTCTAATTATTTGCCACCCGATTAACGCTCTTCCGAGTTTATGATCTACCGAGTTTGTAGCGCTAGAAATTAGTGCTATATTTTTTACTAATCTCCCTTGAATTATCTCAGTAGAAGGGAGCGACCCTATTGCAGTATCTACGTTTTCTTGAACGCGAGATAGCGCTTCATCTTGAGTGTCTAACTTTTTAAACCTCTTAAACATTAAAAAATCCTACCACGTAAATATCCATTACTTTGAGCTGAATGAATATCGGTAATCGATTTTGGCATACCGGCATCACGTCTAGCTGCCATAGTGGTTATTCTTTGTCTCAATGCTTCTTTTTCAGCAAGTAGAAATGAAGTGTCGCTTTCTTCTTTAGCTAAACATTTTCTCGCTGCATCAACTACTACATATTCTTCCCACCCGTTAATACCATCGAGAGTTGAGGCATCAAGTGTTAAAGTTGTTGCTCGAGGTACGTACCACAGACGGTAATTCCCTGTAGCGCTATCTTCCGGTGTGAAATAAAGATTATTTCCTACAATCCGGTATTGGTTTTGATATTGACCGTTATTTAAAACGCCAAAGTTTTGCGAATAGTTATTTCTACTGGCAAAATCAAATGGCTGCATTGTATAAAAATTTGAACCGTCAAGGGATGCATCTACTCCACGAAGTTTGTAGAAATTAGAAGGAAGCGCGTAGGTGTTTCCCGATGTAATTGAGAAAAGCACCGGAGCTAGGGTGTAATAGTCTTCGAACGAAGACACAAGAATATCATATAACTCCTGATAAGAGGAATTTATATATTGATTTAGTTCATCATCTTCTACAAAATTACTATTTTTCATATCAGCTCGCGCACGAACTCTGGTCCGTAGCGAGGAAAGCGTTTCCGCCATAAAGTATACTCCTCAAAAAATGAAAGCGCCTAAGCGCCTTCAATTATTCCATTTCAGACTCGTACTCAGAAGATTCACTTTCCTCGCACATGTCCATAAAATCTTGTAAATGAGAAGAAAACATTTTGGCATCTTTTTTTTCCAAAGCTTCCATCATTTTTTTTGCAGCATCTTCTTTAGCCGCTGAAAAGTCAGAGAGTGGAGCGTTTGACTCTACTTCCTTCATTTCATCCATTTCTTTACCAGGTTTAATCTTGGCAACGATTAGAGAGGCAGCATTTTTCTTATCAGGCAGCATCATCATAAATACCCCTTAAAAGTTTTGAGAAGAATTTTTTAATACAATTTGAAAACGAACAACAACGCCCGAAGTAACGTCAGCATCTGCTAAATTTGTATTTGATGAAAATTGAACATCAAAAGTCTTAGCAGTGCTCACAGCATCATTTCTCAATGATACAACAATACCTGATGTAGAAGTTCTCGCTGCATCAGTAGGACCTATTTGAGAAACATTGCACATTTTTAAAGAAGAATATACATCTTCTAATGTAATTGTATAACGACCAGTTTTGGCGGCAGTTTTTACAACCGAAAATCCTTTGAGGCTTGATGCTGTAATTGCACCAGAAGCGCCGATAGTTATTGAGCCGAAAAGCTCTACTATCCCAGTCTCTAAGTACCCTGCAAATTGCTTGTAACGTCGATTAGCCATAAAAAAATTCCTTTACTCTTTCGAGTGGGTATGGTTACAACCTACAGAATCCCCATTTTGTAGAATCGCTCACGTACGGTGCATGAGATTAATTGACCGTAAAAAAGAAGGGGTTTCCCCCTTCCTTGTAAAAACTAATTAGACAGAAATGTTGATGTTACGACCAGGAGCATTACATCCTAAGTTACCGTAAAATCCGTAACGTACTTCTACTCCATCAGCACTTGACTGACGTAACATTTGAAGACCGTCAGAATCAATTACTCGTACCGCTTTACCAAGAGAGTAAAGTTTCCAAGAATCTAACTGAACACCAAAAATTGTAGTCGCGGGGCAGTTTTGATCAGGAATACACTTAATTGGACCACGAGGACCGTTAACCATAATTCCACGAAAGCCAACTTCAGGGTTTACTTTAAGATCAATGTACTGAACTTTAGAGCCGAGAGCTTTTTCTAGTTCAGCATATTTAGCATATGACATGAAAAAGTGATCGATTTTTCCACCTTCACGCGCACACAATGAAGCGCCGTTTATTAGAGCTTCTTCAATTGGAAGCGATGTTCCGGTCAAACGTAATCCACCTAAACGAGTATCAACCGAACGATCAACACCAAAAAATGCTGTAGATGACGGAGCAGAAGCTGGAACCCAACCTTCCATTCCAGAAATTTTTAAACCTCTATCTCCGTTAACAAAAATATAATCATTTGCTGCGATAGTTCCAGAAGCATCATACGCCCCTGTAACAGTTAGCGCTCCAGTAGATCGGTTAATTCCGACAATTGGAAAACTAGCTAAAGTTCCGTTTGACGTTCGTGCGGAACCTCCGGCTTTTGTCAGCAAAAACCACAAGCACTTGACCAAGTTCAAAGTTTGTAACATCTTCAGCAGACTTTAATTGAATAACAAATGGAGAAACAACTTCTGTAGGCTCAGCATTAAGTTGTCCAACATAACCAGATGAATCTCTAAACAAAGAGATAGCAACTGAACGTGTGAGAGAGTTAATCGATCCATCAATTTCAACAGTAGCCGCTTCCATAAATGCGTTAGCGTTACCTTTAGAAGCTTCTAAAGTTTCATTATCAATTGTAGCGATAGAATAATCTTTTACTCTTGTAAGAATAAAATCCTCTAATTTAGAGTTAGACGTTCCAGCTTGTGCCGTAGCGAAAGTAGCAGATCGGTTTTGTGGGTTACCATAAATTAGAACGATTGGCAAATTTCTTCCACCAAAGTCTTCATATTTAGCAACTAAAGCTAAAAATGGGTTATCTTTGTATACCATGTTTTGAACCATGTCGGAAGTATAATGTTGCTTGAGGGCAGCATCAAATGAGGTAAGATCTAGAGCCATAAAGTATTCCTTTTAAAATTTTTTGTGCATCCACCGACACCATTGTCAGTTTTTGCGTTTACTTGTTCCAGCGCAATAAAGCCGCCGCTCGTCTCTTACTTTCCTCAACACTAACAGATTCTCCGTTATAGCTGGAATTTTGAGAAGTGAGTGCATTGCTTAAAGTTTTTGGCGTTTGCTCCTGCCCGGGGTTTGTCTTGAATGCTCCCTCAATCGGTTGCTGTGTCTCCGATTTTGGCGCGAATCTTGATTGGAACTTTTTCAACTTTGTAGCACCTTCAACTAATGATTCCAAATAAGCCTCTACGTGATCCGCAGCCTGCTCAAGTGATAACACTTCTTCTGTTTCGTTAAAGTATTGCTGTACAACGTCGTACACTAAATCGTAGTTGCCCTGATAATTAATTAGCTCGTACTTATCAGCTTGTCTTTTGACGGTTTCAACGATTTCGGTCTTAAAGTTCTCTATCGTCTGGGCATTTTGCTGTTCTCTAGCTTCTTTTTTAGTTTTCTGCTCCAGCTCTTCCTTAGCCTTAGCCTTACTATCAAAATCTTGCTCAAGCTCCAGCTTTAGTTTTTTGTACATATCGTCGGGACCAGGAACTTTTTCCTCTGCGGCGATTCCAAGCTTAAAGTTTACCATTTCGTCGAAAGTCATGCCCACTTCTTCAAAAATAGAATCGGGATTTTTTTTAAAGTTTGCTTTTTTTTCTTCCCACGATTTGTAGTTAGAGTCGTTGTCTTTGTACTTTGACTCCATCTCTTTGATTCTGCGCTCTTTGTCGATCAATTGCTTTTCACGTCTTGAAAGCGCGGCGAATCTTGAGGAGTAATCCACCTCTTCGGTTTTTTCGGGCTGTTTTTCAGCGTCTTTTTGGGGAATTCCTAGTAATAGTTCCGATTCTGGAGCCGCTGAAGCTTGGGCTGCCGCTGGCGCGGATTGTTGTGAATCACTCATAAAGTACCTCTTTTTTTTTATCTTTTAAGCACGTAATTGTGCATTCGATTAATAATATTATTTAATCTTATAATTCTGGGCTAAATGCTATACTTGCGGAATAAGATCAGACATTGGAAGCGCTTCGGGGACCGCCATAGGCGATGCAGGTTCTTGNGGCATTGCGTTTTGCACTAACGCNGCAGCATCCTCAATAAATCTACGAAATAATTCAAGGTCAGATTCGTCCACTTTTTTAGTCTTCGCTCTCAAATATTGTGATTTAGCAATAGTAATGCATAGCTCTGGATTCATAAACGGTTCGGGCGCAGAATATTCTTTCGTCTCTAGCATATACTCAAGAGTTGCGTTAATGTCATTGTATTCTGCAAGCTCATTGTCCATTGCATCCTCAACATCAGGAAAGTCTAATAATGATTTAGCGGTTGTTTGATTAATTAATCCAGATTGGAGTAATTCTTGAACACGCTGTAGCCTTCCTGAAGGTTGGGTAGGTAATAATGACGCTGGATATAGTTGTAGTATGAATTGATTTTTTCCAACTTTTATATCATTCCACTTTATCTCCTCAACTAAATTAGCTCCGACTACATTCATTGATAAATCTTTTTTTGATTCAGATAATTCCTGCGCGAGAATGACACACCTATTCCCTAACTCAATAAAAGCATCTTCATATCCTTGAGAGATTAGGCTAAAGCGTTCCGTTTCGATATCTTGATATTCTCTTAGCGCTACGCCCGAGTTTAGTCCTGCTGGTTTTTGAGACGACGCCGAGAGCTGGGATATTCCAGTTACTTGAAACGATTTTGCGTACAGCGTTTCAAGATGTTGGTAAAGCTCGGTGGGCATAGCGTTTGCTGTTATGATTGTTGGCGCGGTGCCGGTGTATTTTATAATTGAGCCGATTTTATTGTTGATGTGATCTTCTACAACGCTTGACCCCGATTCAATCATTATCCTAGGCACGCATGCTAGATTTTGAGCGGATTGGATATCTCTAAGTAGTTTATTTATCTCGATTTGCAACCCGATCAGCTCTTCTGCAATTCCGGCGCCGAAAAATCCTAGTAGTCGATTACTCCAGCGCAAAAAGATAAATGGAAATTCATCTTTATCAAAATCTTCGCTGTGGAGTGTGCAATTTTCTATTGAGATGACGTGCTTTCCATCTTTCACACTTTTCCCGGACCGTAGGTGCCACGATTCTCTAACCAAAATGTGATCGGCGGCGTATGATGAAGTTGAGGAGGAATCTACGCTCATTCCTGAGTTGGATGATAGGATTTTTCCTTTAGATTCTGGAAACATGCCGCATAGCACGTCTCTATTAATATATTTAATTTGATGCATTTGTCTCGGCGTTCCGTAAATCGATTCCGCATCATCTACAACTAATTCGTTAATGAATACGCGCTCGCATCTAATCTTTTCGCCGTCTTGAAAAACTTTTAACGCTCCGGTGCCGAATACGCATGAGTCAATAAAAACTTTTGTCATTTCCGGATAAGCTTTAATGTCGGAAAAAGTACCCGCAAGATACTTACTCAATTTCTTAGATCGTTGCTGTAAGCTCCAACTACCGCCGGATGTTAGCGCTACAATCCTAGGGCGCTGTTTCGCTATTTTTGCAGCCGCGGAATCAATACAAGCTTTAACCACATTATAGCTAACTTTATTTGAATTGGCTGCATTATTAACACGATCATACATGCCAGCGCCGAAACCGCTAAGTTCCATGTTAGCGTATAGTCGTGCATATCGAAGATTCATCGCTTGACGGTAAGATTGATTCTCAATTATTGAGGATGTGACCGCCGCGATGTGTTTGAACATGTTTTCGGGCTCAACTTTCCACCATTGAGACTTGATACCGCCTGAAGTATCTTGATTTCCAACCCATTCCTCAATCACTTTCGCTTTTGGGTCGTAGTTTACTGGAATTTCTTGTACTTTGGTAGGTTTTTTAGCCACGGATTGCCTCTATAGTTGTTTTTCTGTGAATTTGTATCGTTAATATGACGAATACATCACTCTTCCGGTGAAATTGTATCGTTAATCTACTCTTTCTGGGCAGATAGGTGGAATTAGATGTGGTTTTAGAATTTTTCGTGTGAAAACAATAGTAGATCGAGCTCATCCATAGCTGTATCTTTGGTAAAGGATGGTTTTTTGTTAATTGCAGCCGCTTCTTTAGGAGATACGCGCATGATTTGTTGCTT
>JGI1221J13441_10001202_pt1 | contig 11077 bp, 18 predicted proteins | sample LakVidmifraction_4_FD_13441 | JGI IMG/M metagenome (IMG submission 13441) | reverse complement strand
CGGGAACGAATTGCGGTGGTGGCGGTGGCGGTGGCGGTGGCTATATGAGTCTTTTCTCAAGATCTGCAAACAACGCCCTTATTTCTGGCCAAACGATTACTGCAAACGGCGGAATAGGCGGTGCTGGAGTCGGTTCAGGCGTGGCAGGTAGTAACGGCGCAAACGGCGTACTTGTAGTTTTATCGGGATAAATGCGAGGTTATATGAATCCTTCATGTCCGGCTATTCAAGTGAAAGATGTAAAGTTTGAGTTACACGCAGAGAATTCGTGTAACTCAAATTGCTGTTTTCCTAAAAAAAAGAACACTACAGATATTAAAATATCAAAAATAAAATGTAATATAATTTAAACTAATCCCACTTTTCCTCCGCCTAAATTTAAATTATTTTTTAATATTTTTAGTATATTTGTTGCAGTTGCGCGAACTGAGTTGACTGCAACACTGTTCCCCAGCTGCTTAAGTGCTTGTGCTTCCGATACGGGGAAAGTAAAGTTTTCAGGAAAACCCATCATTTTTTTTCCCTCTTTAGAAGTAATGCGGCGTATTTCGCCATCTACTTCATAGGTGTCCCAATTCCTCCGATCATCAATACCCGAACCTCGACCGCCCACACGAATGGTGAAACCGATTTTCTTAGAACAGTCACCCTCAAAAACGTCTGACATAGTTAATTGTAAAGGGGTTGGAGCAGGAAATTCAAAAGAATTATATCCGATAACGTCTTTTCTAAAACCAATAATATAAAGGCGCGGCCTGTATGTTGGAAGGCCGTAATCCGAGGCTTTTAGAATTTGAAATTTTACAGCGTAGCCCAGTTCATTTTCTAAAATATAACGGATAACTTCAAAAGTTTTACCGCTATCGTGATTTAATAAATGCCGCACATTTTCGAGAAAAAAAGATTTTGGACGCTTAGATTCAATAATTTTGGCAATTTCAAAGAAGAGAGTTCCTCGCGTTTCTAAAAATCCCTTTTTTAATCCTGCCTGGCTAAAAGTTTGGCAGGGAAATCCGGCGCAAAGGATATCAACATCTTCAGGAATGCATAACTGATTTTCCTTCAAGGTGATATCACCACGAAACATATCATTTTCGAATAGATCGGGAGAAATTTTTTTGAAATTTTCAGTATATGTTTTTCTTGCATGTAAATCCCATTCACTTGCATATACGCATTTGCCACCTAGTTGATGTAGTGCTGTATGAAATCCACCGATACCTGAAAATAGATCAACAAACGTGAATGATTCTTGCTGTTCTAACGTGCAGTGAACATGTACATTTTTAATGAAGGCAATAGCCATAATTATTATTCTAAGTTATACAGTTTTTTTTCTCTATTTAAGTGAAAGATGTATCGTTAGAGTTACACGAATTTTCTGCGTGTAACTCTATATGCTGTTTTCCTAAAACACGACAAATATCAAAAATAAAATGTAATATAATTTAAATTAAACTAATTCCACTTTTCCTGAACTGTCCACAAAATAATTTCCATTCTTTTGCACTTCTACGCAAGAGAAATAAGTAGACGTGTCGATTGCATACCAATTTTTACATTTTACGCATTCGGGACTATGTAAAATTGTAGTGCTATTAGTTCTTTTGCAGTTAATTACTATATAGTCATGTCCTTCATAATAAACTTCTTGAACGCTTAATCCAATCTGATTAAATTCATTACTGATAACGCAAGAAAAACAAGGCGTAATTGCTATAATTCCAAAAAATGCTAAAGCTAAAATTTTCACTGTAAAACTCCTTATTTTGTTTAATTCTAAAACTATTCTAACCACAAACCTCTTGAAAATTTATGAATTTTTTCATTCATATTTTTCATAGTTTCAGGAAATTCTTTTTTACAAATTTTACAAGATATCGAAATGACATTTTTCCCTAGAAAATTATCTTCAACAATGCATTTTAATTCGACTAAACAACCGCACTGCTCTTTTAAATTTTCTGCTGTATCCGTAGCTAAACAATTGTAAAAAGATATATCTATCATACTAAAAATTCCTGAAATTGTCATGTCCTGATTTATAATCCGCCATTCTTTCTTCGCTTTTGCTTAAGCTAAAAAATCTAAATATTGCGTTTATTATTGCTCTCATTTTTTTCCTCCTTCGGTTTTTTGGGTCTGTTTTTACAAAAGTGGCAAGCTAAATCCGTACATTTATCCGTTTTCCACTCATTGCAACGTTGGCAAAAATAGCCGTCGTATACTTCATCGTATTGTAAAAAATCTTTACATCTAGAGCACTCTCTCATTTTTCTTTCTCCAAGTAGCTATAGATCAACATCGACAACACGATTATTGACATGCCGTAAAATAACATTTTTTCCATTTTAATCTTTTTTTAAAGCTTTTAAACATTTTTCCATTATCCATAATTTATGCTCGAGCTCCATAATTCTTTGTTCTTGATCAATGTATTTTTTTCCTATTTTGCCAATTTGTGCAAATGTTCCACGACGAACTTTATCGCTGCTTTCTTCTACGCGATTGACTAGACGACGAAGCGATGTGATATCGTCGACTGGAAAAAACTCAAGTTGGCTATACATATTTTTCATCTCTTATAAAGTAATTATTCACTCTTCTTTGTATTTGTCTATTTTCCAATATTTTGTCGACTCTTGTCTAAAATCTTCAATATTTGTAATGTTATATTCAGCAATCAATCGTTTCATATCTACAGAACCCGCTCGCGTCATTTCGCTAATTTTACATCCCATAGACAGAGTCGGTATTGTAGTCATTTTTATTAATTCTTCTTTGCTTTTTACTTCTAAATCAGACCAAAATTTGGCTTTATCTCGATTCGCTAGATAAATCATCAGCTTCTCAGTATATTCTATATCAGTGCGTTTTTCGTAATCGTCAAATTTGTTTTTCGGCTCGATGACATTCGTCACACAATGCCAAAAATCGGCTTCCGCTTCCAATAATTTATTAATGTATTTTTTATCGGGAAAAACTTCAATTATTTTCCCTTTTTGAACTCCGTCAATTTCCAGGTAAGATAAATAATACATTCTTGAAGGCTTCACAACTTCCCATTGGTGCATTAATTGAGCGTGATAGTAAGTCGGAATAGTATCATGTAGTTTTTTTTCGGGGCATTTTATTTCTAAAATAATATTATTAGCTTCGTTAAAACCATCTAACGACGCTATCATATAGCTAATATTTTCATGCTTTTTTACGACCGGTATAAATTGAAGTCCGAGTTCTTTTTCAGCAAATTTTAAAGCAGAATCTTCTAATCTTACGCCTCGATCAGTATGAAAGTTTCCTTTAAATGTTCCCTTTATACCTAATTTTTCTAGCCACAGATCTCTAACAGTTTTACCGAAACTTTCATTCATGATTGTTGTAGCGTCACTAGAGCCAATATTTTTAGATCTCATTTCATGCCATTCCGGCGTCCTTTGCTCCATAATAATCCTTTTTTTTTGTTTTTTTTTATCTACAGTCTTATTGCCTTAAAAATTAATTTAGAGTTGATCTAACCCTGAAAAGATCAACTCTAAACTTTTTATTATTATTAAAAAGGAATTTGACTATCTATTGTGTCTAAACTGTCTTGATACTCATCGCGATTTTTAAACAATGCTGATTTTATTCTTTCATAAAGAGCAACAGGAAGTTTTGATAAGTCCACAACTTCGATCGGGCTTTTTTTCAAAGACGCCATTAAACTTTTTTGATACTCTTTTGAGCAATCGTTATAAGCGTCTTCTAGCTCGTCTGACTGCGCTTTGCTGATCAATGCTACAGAGTGACGTTCTTTACTCTCCGGCTTCTTTACAAGCTCGTCGTCGCGCTTAAAAACTCCTGGCGTAAAAGTATCCCATTTTTTATCAAACGGATCTGCTGAGTCATACAGTGCTTCTAGATAGCACGGCTTTTCTTCGAATTGCGAAATGATATAATCTGCCGTCGGCTTATGAGGGAGCGGATTTATCATATATTCAGTAGCAACTCCTTCACCCTTTTTAATAATTTTAATATCGTAAAAAAATGGTGCGCCCCAATCACCGTCTTCGCAAAGAGTTTGAATCTGTTTGCGTAAAGTCGCTTGTACTATCTGTAATATTTGAATCTCTTCCGTTAAATAATTAAATACGACAAAAGCCCAAAAGTGACGAGCCGGCTTTTTTGGATCTACCGATTTTAACGGCTTATCTTCAAATTTATAGCGAATCGGTCTATTATTTTCCCAGTCTTCCCACCCAAATATCGGTGAAGTTAAAATTCTAATTTTGTTTTCGCCGTCAACGAATTTCATATAGTTATTGTTTAAAGACGGTGATTTATAGTCTATCGGTAAAAAACTCATTTTATTTTCCTTTTGATTTTTTTTTAATTGTGTGTAAATTCTTCTTCTTCTATAAAGAAGTTGAGACGCAAATCTCATTTCTCATTTTGATCCTTGCAGGGTGCTAAAAACACCCTGTTTTACGCTTTCATCAATTCGCATTCGTGAAAATGTTTAATAATTAAGTTATACGATTTGTCATAATACCTCTCGTAAATTTCGCTCCATTTTTTTTGGCTTTTTAATATTCTTAAAACATCTTCTAGATCTGTCATGTCGTCGTAATATCCTGTTTTATCATCTTCTACAAACGTTTCTATTATAGTTTCTTTCATAAGCTGCATGAAATATTCATCGTCTTCGTAATGTTCCGGATAAGAGTAATCTGTACCGATTTGCGCTCTGTAATCGTAATTTAATTGTGAGTCTAGCATTTTGCAGTCCTTTTTTTTGTTTGTTCTTGACATTTTGTCAGAATAAATATAATATAACATAATGAATATATTCAGTCAAGGATAAAGATAAAGAATGTAAAAAAAGATAAAAGGATAAGAAAGTATGAATTTACGTGACTATTTACATGTGCATGAAATTTCGAGAAAACAGCTTGCAGAGCGTGCTGGAATACAGTATCAAACGCTGTACGGAATTATGAACGGCAGAAATGCGCGGTTTCATGATATCTGCCGAATTCTCGTTGCGACAGATCATCAAGTATCGATTTTTGAGATACTTTCAGAAGAATTGCTTGAAGAAATGCAGCAGATTTTGCGTAAAAAATCGATGAATATTCCGTTAATCAACAGAGAAAAAAAAGATGTTGAAAACGCTATGTTACATAGAGCGAGAAATAAAAGTTTATTTAGATAGTGAGAAAGAAACAGACGTCAGTGATAACTCTGACGTCTGAGTTGAACTACACGCAATGGAGGCGTAACAACAGATTCCTACATTGTCGCATAAAAAACAAGATTAAAATTTTAACTTACGTGAGATATATATGAAAAAATGGATCTTTTCTGAAGATGAAATGCCTAAAGACTCAGTCAAAGTGTTAGCTTTGTCTGACGATGAAATTATCGTAGCTTACAGAAAAAACGGCTGTTGGAACAGCTTTCCCGGAAATTTTTACGCGCACAACATCAAAAAATGGATGTCTCTATGCGATTTCTACGAGTAGAAAATGCCCGCTTGCGTCATCACCACCAAGTACAAGCGAGCCTCCATCTATCACGCTGATAGATAGAGTAAAAAAATAACGGTTTTTATTTTATTGAGCAATGAGAAAAACAAAATAACAGGAAAAAGGATCAAATGGCACACATTTACTTCTGCGATACATGCAGAGAATTTTTAGAGAGTCACAGCACAGAAGTAGCTAATATATACGAGCATTTATGTGACTTATACATATGTTCCAGAATGACTGGCTTATATCTGGACGGCGCAAACAAAGAGACTAAAATAGCATTAAATACAACATTAAAATTTCTTGAAATGAACAAGTTCATTTTGACTACAGAAGCTTACGAAATTGATAAGACGGCGGTCAAACTTAGACCTCTCGGACATTCATTATTTAAAGAAGATGTCCATATATTTTGCGCTTTAAACTGCAAAAAAGAGATTATCTCTAATAGTATTTAATTATCGTAATTTAAATATATTAAATTTTTTTACGTTGATTTTTATGAATATTTATGATACTGTATGAAAACGAAAGGACTCGACGACAATCATCGAGTCCGTAACGCTATATTGAGAACATTAGTAATCTCAATATAGCAATTATCTACATTAAAAACAAGGAAATTGCTATGTCAATTACTAGAGCTGCTCATAAGTCCAATTGTACAAAAATTAATAATGCTTTCGCAAATGACGAAAGAATTTCTTGGGAGGCAAAAGGTATCTTGGCCTACGCTCTTACTAAGCCAAATGATTGGAAATTCTCTATGATCGATATCATTAATCAGTCGACTGATGAACGAGACGCTATTAGAACAGCAGTGAAAGAATTAGAAGAATTCGGCTATTTAGTTAGAGAACAAGTTAAAGAAAACGGAAAATTTGTAGATTCCAATTGGGCTTTTTACGAAGTACCAAAAAAAGAAGAAGTTTAATTATATGAAATTTTTTGATCTTGTTATTTATCAAAATTACTGATACGTTACAGAAACGAAAAGACTCGGTTGTGACACCGAGCCTTTAATTGCGCTATTAACGCTATATTGAGAACACAAACTAGTCTCAATATAGCAATTAACTTCATTTAAAACAAGGAAATTGCTATGCCGAATAAAAAAGAATTAAAAGCTAACAAACACACATCTTTTATAAGATCTCAGCACGACGAAGATCACCCCTATACAAATATTTCTGATGAATTGCTTAGAGACACTTCTATATCAACGCAAGCGATGGGTGTTCTTGTCCGCATACTTTCTTACCCAGATAACTATAAACCGATACCATCACATCTAGCTAAAGCTGTTGGGGTTTGCCTTAAAACTTTTTACAAGATTTTGAAAGAACTTATCAAAGCCGGATATGTTTTTTACGAACAAGATCACGTGGATGGAAAGTTTGGGAAGGGTAGATATATATTCTCAGAAACTAAATGCTTCAAAGAAGTAGCAACTGACAGTACTATAGTAAAAACACAAGATTTTCAGAGATGAATATCTATTCTTACGAAGTACGAAAAAAGAAGAAGTTTAATTATATGAAATTTTTTGATCTTGTTATTTATCAAAATTACTGATACGTTACAGAAACGAAAAGGCCCGGTTGTCATACCGAGCCTTTAATTGCGCTATTAACGCTATATTGAGAACAGAAAGTAGTCTCAATATAGCAATTAACCCTATTTAAAACAAGGAAATTGCTATGTCCATAACTAGAGCTGCTCATAAATCCAATTATACAAAAAGTGATAATGCTATCGCAAATGACGAAAGAATTTCGTGGAAGGCAAAAGGTATCTTGCTCTACGCTCTCACTAAGCCAAATGATTGGAAATTCTACATGATCGATATCATTAATAAGTCGACTGATGAACGAGATTCTATTAGATCAGGGATAAAAGAATTGGAAAAATTCGGCTATTTAGTCATAGAACGAGTTAAAGAAAACGGAAAATTTGTAGATTCCAATTGGGCTTTTTACGAAGTATCTTTAATACCCGAAGCTAAAGAAGCTAAAGAAGCTAAAGAAGCAAGAAAGCTTAATCAAGTCACTCTAAAAGAAGACCCATCTAGGGCAGCCCCACCGTTGGGAAATCCCCCTCTACTAAATACTAAATCACAAAATACTAAAGAACTACTACCCCTACCCCTTCAAGTCCAAGCTCCCGATAAGTTTTCAGCAGTAGTTTTTTTATGTTTGAAAAATCTAGCTATTCCGGAAAAGAAAAAGATCGAAATCTCGAAGTTTCCAGAAGACTTAGTCCTCAAAGCTAAAGAAGCAAGAAAGTTTAATCAAGTCACTCTAAAAGAAGACCCAACTAGTGCAGCCCCTGTGTTGGGAAACCCCCCTCTACTAAATACTAAATCACAAAATACTAAAGAACTACTACCCCTACCCCTTCAAGTCCAAGCTCCCGATAAGTTTTCAGCAGCAGTTTTTTTATGTTTGAAAAATCTAGCTATTCCNGAAAAGAAAAAGATCGAAATCTCGAAGTTTCCNGAAGACTTAGTCCTCAAAGCTGTAGAATTCACATCAGCCAAGGGGTTTAAGCTCAAGAAAACGCTAGAAGCTGCCCTTCTTTGGGCTATAAAAGAAAAGCCATGGCTAAGTACCACCCGGCACGAAGTGCCTCACATGTTCAAAGTATGGGTGCAAGAGATCAATATCAAACTTGAGGCACTAAATTATCCCGAGCGAGTGATACTTACTGAAGATTCCGTGACTTTTCCGATCTATCATTCACAGTATAAAAATCAAACAAGAAGCATTAATAAAAGTTTGGCAGGTCTACAATACGATCATTACGAGAGTATCAAAGAAGATGTCGATCTATATTGCCGTGTCACTAAATCTCTATATTGCAAGTAACCAATTTACAGGAGTGTTCTATGCAATTAGATTTAACAAGCGATATTGAAGCTGAATGCGTTGTACTATCAAAAATGCTAAACAACGATAACGCTTTAAATATCTCTCTAGAAAAATTAAAAGCTGCTGATTTTTATAAATCAGAAAATATAATTATTTTTAGCACTATTAATGAAATGGTGAATCTCGGTTTATCGATAACGATTGAATCGATTTACCATATTATCAAAAATAATGAAAAAACAAAGAATATGGCAGATATGAATTATCTGATGAAGCTGTCAAATATTTCATTCTGGGCTCATGATGTAGAGTATTTCATAGAAACTTTGAAGAGAAATTCTCAGCTGCGTCAATTAGCAATATTTTCATCTTCTTTAACGAAATTAAGTGTTCTTAAAGAGTCAGATCCCAAAGATTTAATCTCTGAGATGATGAATTTTTGCGATAGTCTCTATGCAGAAAAAGAAAAAAGTTACACAGAAGCTAAAGAAATCATGACTTCTAAACTGTTTGACGAGGAGACTAAAACTTTGCCAGAATACCTACACGATAAACTAGTTATGGAGAAAAAAATAACAGGCCTTAAAACAAACTTTCCAAAGTTTAATGCCTGCATAAACGGAATAAATAGAGGCCATTACATTATTTTGGCTGCTCGCTCAGGCATGGGTAAAACTTCATTTATTTTAAATATTCTTTCACATCTTCTTTACAACTCTACGAAAGTGCTCTTCATCTCTCTAGAGTTAGACGCTGCTCAGCTTTTACAAAAATTGACGGGTATCGTTGCGGGAGTTTCTTTTGAAAGAATCGAAAAAGGTGATTTCACTCTATCTGATCATAACTATATCACTAGTATCATTGAAAAAGAGCTTTCTGCAATGAATTTAATCATTGATGATGCTAGCGAGATTACAGTATCTCAAGTCTGCGCTAAAATACGAAAATTTATAAATTCACACGGAATACAAGTAGTTTTCATCGATTATCTCACTTGTATCAGTGCTGACAAAAAAATGTCTTCACGTGAAGAAGAGGTTCAATTTATCAGTAGAAAATTAACTGCTTGTGCAAAAAAATTAAAGATACCGATAATTTGCATTGCGCAGCTAAATAGACAGAATGAGATTCAAGCTAGAACTCCCAGAAAGTCTGACTTAAGAGAGTCTGGTCAGATAGAATCAGATGCACACTCTATTTTTATGCTACATAGACCTAACGAATTTGACAAAAGCAAAGATCCTTTTTTAACAGAATTACACTGTGTAAAAAACAGATTCGGACAATGTGGCTTCATTCAATATCGCTATGATGTACAAAAAGATCAATATGAGGAAATTGTATGAAAAAATCTATGTTGAAAAAAATAGGAGATTTGTATTTTCTACCGATCCCGATACAATTAGTCAATCTGTATAATTTATCCGAAAGAGAGTTTTTAATACACTCTGATAAATTAAATTTGTATATAACTTTATTAAAAGATATTAAAGTATGTTTTTACGCTAATAAAATTGCTTCTGATTTAGATATTACTTATTACGAAGCGGAAAAGGAGTATATCATTCCTTATCACGATTTTTTAATTTCTAATGAACTAGAAATTCAAATCAAAGCTGCAAAAGAACTTTTAGGTAAACTGAAAGAAAGATATTTTTTCTACCCCTACGGACATGCTAAACATATTGATAATTTTCTACTCTTCTCGATCTTTAAAAGCGTTTTAAAGGGTTGTACAGTTGAAAATTACAGCGTTATTCTGCAGATAGCTAGTGAAGAATTAAGTCTATGAATCAGAAATTAAATGAATTGCATAAGATGAAAGACGATTATACCAATAAATGGAATAAGACTTTTTCAGAATTGAATTTAGGCATTCCTGTTAATAGAATTTATCTCAGTAATTTGATGGAAAAATTAAATAAGATTAATTGGGAACTTCTTAAACAAAATAGCTTCGACGCGGATTAGTACATCGAAGCTATAAAAACAAAAAACAGGACATCTTTCTTATTATAGTGAGATCCTTGCTACTAAAGTCTAGCCGCCCCGCTAAAGCGGGGGCGGTGAAGCCGCTAACTAACACTATCGTTACCGTTACCGTTCAACTTTTTAATGACGTTTAACTCGTAGATGTTTGAAAAGTTCTGTAACCTTCAGGAGTAAGGGTTCTGTAACCTTCAGGAGTAAGGGTTCTGTAACCTTCAGGAGTAAGGGTTCTGTAACCTTAAATAGACTAAGTTAAAACCTTAAATTGACTAAGTTAAAACCTTAAATAGACTAAGTTAAACCCTTAAATTATCATATATAGCTTATTGTTAAAGGCTTACTGTTTATTAAAGGAAAAGATTGGATTTTGATGAGGAAAATCAAAAACCTCTCTTCTATTTCATAAGTGATTGATTTTAAATTGTTTTTGTAAAAAATGGAAAAATTGAATAAAATTAATTGGGAACTTCTAAAAAAAATAGCTTCGACGCGGATTAGTACATCGAAGCTAAAAAAACAAAAAACAGGACATCTTTAATAGAGAACCTAACAGGGAAAATTCTTATTCGAATCTAATTTACGAAATGCCTATTTTTACTGCAATATTTTTTAAGCTTTTCTTGACTCGGAATTGCAAAAGTTGTTTCATAAGCTTTGAAAAGATGTCTCGAAATCGCTCGTATTCACTTAGACTTTCGATCA
>JGI1221J13441_10001199_pt1 | contig 11087 bp, 13 predicted proteins | sample LakVidmifraction_4_FD_13441 | JGI IMG/M metagenome (IMG submission 13441) | reverse complement strand
GTCCTATTGATGCCTCCACCTCAGTCTTCGATGCACAGACTAAGAGACTTAAGACAGAGGGAGAGATACAGGATAATGAACTAGACAGACAATCGAACAAGGGGAGTAAAGAATAATGGCTAAGGCAACAACAAGAAATCAGATAAATACTGTTGAGCTGCGTTCATTCAATGCAGACGGCACAGAGAACCTAGACAGCGCGGGTAATCCTGCTATTGCTGTGACGGTAGCTGGTGGCTTGGGTGGTGGTGGTAGTATCGCAGCTATTTGGTCAGGAACAGGTAGCGCCGCTGCAACAGGAAGCTATGTCCCAGCTAATTTCAGCTTAGGTGACTACGGCATTGACCAGAGCGGTATCGCTGGTGCTGGGGTATTTATCATATCAGATGCAGCAGCTCCCGGAACTAATGTATGGCTAGATACTGGATTGACATTCAAAAACTTTATAGCGCGCAGTGGGGTACTACTCTCAGGCGAAGACCAGACAAATAACGTACTAAACACTGAGCCTAATTATGGTTACGAGGTTGTGCCTGTAACTACAGCCACCACGCTGGGTACTGCGGGTGGTGCTGGTGATTTACTACACAAGGTGCTCGCTGATGCGGCGACTACTTCAATCGTAATCAAAGATGGCGCAGTTACAGTTTACACATGGGCTCAGACAGCTACTACGCCAGCCGAAAGTAATGAGTTAATCATTAACTGTAAGTGCCTAACTAACTGGGAATTAACCTGTACAGGTGGTGGGGCAACAGCTATCGGGAGATTCAGCTAATGACTGACTACTATGTTGGACCTTCTGGAAATAACACAACAGGATTATCTCCCGCCACTGCGTGGACCTCACTGACTGAACTAGATACCAAGATAAGTAACTTAACTGTAGTAGCTAATGACACCATATACTTCGAGGGTGGAGCTAGAAGTGACGGTGGAGTAACAACCCTACTAAGCGGACTCTCGTTTTTAGGCGGTGAGGCCGTTGGGTTCGGTGCAGGCTTCCCATTGCTAAGTAACTTCTCAGGCGAGAGGTACAGCTCTAGCAACTGGTTGGCGGCAGATGCGAAATATCCTCTATTATATGAAGCACAGGGCATACTTAAAACTTCGACTGCAACTACTGGATTATGGGAGTCTGACCGTGCACAGACCCTGTACAGGCATTTAGACCACGTGCCGGGCAAAAGAGTAACTATTGACAACTCAGCAACGGCGAGAGTAACTTGGGAGGGGCACCCTTTCCTAGCTGGTGATGATATTTTCTTAGTGGACAGAACGGGCGGTGTAGTAGGACTAGATAATGCTCATATAGTCTCTAATGTAACAACTAACACATTCACGGTACCTGTGGATAACACAACTGGGGGAGTAACAACTGGTGTTATGTTCGGTCCTCGTCAGATTAACGCAGCAGGCATGTGGTGCTGGTTCAGGGGTGTCACTATGTGGTATCGCTCTTCTACTGACTCAAGCCCACTGGTGGACACCAACCACAGTTTAGCCAGATGCAATANNCCTAACTGTATATCCTATATTGCTTCTTCTGACTTAAATAATGTGACTTTTAGGGGGCTAAAATTTGATGCCACCTCTACTCCTATCACAATACAGGCAACTACAGGTGCAGTAAGTAATATCGTTATTGAAGATAACGACTTCTATACCTGTGGAGAGCCTACAATAATGTTAAACGGCACAGGGTCAGTTAGTGACATCTTCATAAGAAGAAATAAAACAGAAGATTGTAGAATGGCTCTTGTCGATGTACGAAACAGCGTAAGCCGAATTATAACTAGGCTCATAGTAGAAAAGAATGACAACACATACTACCTGCGTAACGGAAGCAAAGATACTGTAGCAATTATGCGTGGAACTAATACTGACCCTGAAGTATTATACTTGCAATCTCTGCGAGATAGCGCAATCAGAAATAACACCTTCCACTATGCTGCGGGTTCAGTAGACAGCGGTGCAGGTGCAACAGCTATAATCGTGTGGCATGGCACAGGTGTACCAGCGTCAGATAATGTAAGCATAACAGGTAACTTAATTAAGAACTTCTTTGGAGGAAGCAGGGGGATTCAGTTCGGCACAGGCATTAACAGCCTTACTAAGGATTACTTAATTACTGGCAATAAAGTGATAATGGAAGAAGGTTACTCTATAAAGGCTGGTGTTAATTTCAGCAATGCAACCTCAACTCCATCAAATATAGTTGCTAATAACGTGTTTTATCGTTGTGACAGATCAATACAAATTGATGATGCAGGTGAAAAAGGTATTACTTATTATAACAACATATCAATAGACCCTATTGAGTATCATGTTTACGTGGCTAACACAACTAACACAGAAAACCTGTTTAATAAAAACTACTACTACCCCACAGTAGGTAACGTGTTCTACAATGGCGCCGCTGTAGACTATGCCACATGGTCAGCCGCACGCAATGACGAGTCTATTACCTCACTGCAAACGCTGGATGCTGATTACAGACCGCTAGCATCGAGTGCAATGTACCATGCTGGTAAAGCTGCGACGTTCTTAGCTAAGGACTATGTGGGCAGGCCGTTTAGCCTTACGCCCACAATAGGTGCATACGAGTTCACCTCGGGTGACTCAGCACAGATAAGGACTACGAGAACATAACGCAGGCTCGGAGTTGTATAATGCCCATAACCTATGACACACAACCGTAATGATATTATATGATTGGAAATGTAAGAGAGGGCATGGGTTTGAAGAACTCACCTCTACTACAATGAAAGAATTAGATTGTCCCACATGTGGTGAGACAGCTACACGCTTAGTGAGTGCCCCTCGCGCTTTACTGGATGGATGTTCAGGAGACTTCCCCGGTGCAGCACAGAAGTGGGAAAGACAACACCAAGCAAAAAACTACGAGGATTAATCCTCTAACAGGACGAGTAGCTCTCTTTCCTAAGAGACTATAACCGTTCTCCTTGAACCGAAAGGAAGGAAAAATATGACTATTGAAGTACACGAAGAGCTTGAAATTGTAGAAGACCCTATTGAAGTCACTGAAGAGAAAGAATCGCCTCTAGCTGGTAAGTCACTGGACGAGTTAATCGCCATGAACGACCAAGCACAGAAGCAAATCTCTAGACAGGGTAACGAGATAGGTGAGTTACGTAATTTAACTGACGAGATTCTACGCAAGCAACTTGAAAGTACGACACCTAAGAAGCAAGAGTCTGAAGTGGACTGGGACTATAATCCTAGAGAAGCAGCAGAAGAACTAGTTAACTCTAAGGTGAGCGTTATCGAGGAAAAACTAGAGAAAGAGGCTTTTCAGCGTTCTTTGTCTGTGTTTGAGAATAAGCACCCTAAGTATAAGCAGATAGCAGAAGAAGAGGCTTTCCGCGAATGGGTAGGTAAATCAGGATACCGTACAGGTATGTACACTAAGGGTAACTCAGGTGACCTTAGTGCTGCTGATGAACTATTCACTGAATGGGAGAATGCTAAACCTCAGACAGACCCAGAGAATGAAGAGAACCAAGATAACGACAGACAGGATAAGCTGAAGGCAGCTAAGATGGAGAGAGGTGGTGGACAACCGAGTACTAAGAAAATATTCAGACGTTCTGAACTACGTGCTCTCCGTCTAAGAGACAAAGAGGCTTATGATGCTCGTGCTGATGAATTTCATCTAGCATACCAAGAAGGTAGAGTTCGTTAGAGCCTACTACACTATTTATTTAATTAAGGAGAACGATTATGGCTTTAGGCACTAATCATATTACAGGACGATTACAAGGAACTGACGGTACGGCCGCAGTATTTACCCCAGAAGAGTGGGAAGATGATGTAATTGTTGCATATAAATCTAACCTAGTTGCGGCTAACAACGTAACTAAAATGAATCACTCAGGTCGTAAAGGCGACACGATTCATATTCCTAAGCCTACTCGTGGTACTGCTTCTGTTAAAGCTACCTCTACACAGGTTACTGTTATTGCTGATTCCAATACGGATTTACCTATCTATATTGATGAGCATTGGGAGTACTCACGTGTAATCGAGGACGTTGCTGCTGTTCAGGCGCTTAACTCTATGCGTCAGTTCTATACTGATGATGGTGGTTATGCTCTAGCTACTCAGGTTGATTACCTGTTGCTGTCTTTGCTGAAGGGCGCTCAGGGAGGTACTAAAGATACTACTCCCGGTACTCCTGCTGCACAGACTATCACTTGGGCATCTGACAAGATTGTAACAGGAGGTGACGGTTCTACTATTTACACTGGTCTTAATGAATCAGCTCTGTCTGATGCAGGTATACGAACAATGATCCAGACATTGGACGATAATGATGTACCTCAGTCTGAGCGTTACTTCATTGTTCCTCCTGTTGAACGTAATAACCTTATGGGTATTGCACGTTTCACAGAGCAGGCATTCGTTGGTGAAGTAGGTCAAGGTAATACCATCCGTAACGGCCTTATAGGTGACATCTACGGTATCCCCGTATTTGTTAGTACTAACTGCCCTAAGGGTGACTCAAGTGACCGCATTGGTGGTTTGTTCCATAAATCTGCTACTGTTCTTGTTGAGCAAATGGGCGTTCGTGCTCAGACTCAGTACAAACAAGAGTACTTAGCTGACTTGCTTACCTTTGATACATTGTTCGGTTTCGATATTCTTCGGGACGATGCAATGGTAGGTTTCGCAGTACCGTCATAATAGGAATAGGTGATGCCCCTTCGGGGGCTAATCTTTACATTAACATGCTGGAGGTATTGTGGACGACATGGAAACTATAAAACGGATAAATGAATTAACTAGGATTGTTACGAGATCGGAAGTAATTATAGAGGACCTAGCAAGGATTGTTACGGACCATGAATCACGAGTAAGATGGATAGAAAGAGCGACTAGTCTCGTTATGGGTGGTGGTGGGTTAGCCTACTTCTTGGTACAAATATATGTAACTCAGATGCCTAAATGACATTACTAGAACTAGATAAGTGGGTTAACCACGAACTACTTAAAGGGAATGAAGGAGAGACTATCTCCTCTAGATTAGGTAGAAAGATTGAGAGGGAGGATTGCTTCTGGTGTAGGTTCTTTTGTAGAGTGAGCTTACTACCTCTAGCTATATTCTTTGAACAGGGTGGCAAGCATTGTAGAAGATCCATCCAAAACGAGTACAGAGAGAAATAATGACGTACCTTAACTTAATTAATGCAGTACTGAGGAAACTAAGAGAGACTGAAGTTACCTCTGTGTCAGAGAGTTCCTACAGTAGGCTAATAGGGGCCTTAGTTAATGAGGCTAAGGACGAAGTAGAAGATGCTTGGGACTGGTCTCATCTGAGACAAGACGTTAGTGTTAACACTATGGCCTCTACCTCACGGTACGTGGTCACAGGATTAGGGGATAGGTATGACATCATACAAGCTCTTAATATCACAAGAGACAGTGTTATGCAGAGAGTGCCTTATAGCTACATCAAACGTAGTCTGTTAACAGGGACCTCAACAGAGGGCTCTCCTATGTACTATAACATGAACGGTGTGTCTTCTGGTAACCCCTACATGGACGTGTTCCCTGTACCTAGTGGTGTAGAGACAATAACATTCAATGCTGTGGTACGTCAGGCGACGTTAGCTACGGACAATGCTGAGCTTCTTATACCTAGTAACCCTGTTGTACTAGGTGCTTACTACAGAGCTATTAAAGAGCGTGGAGAGGACTCAGGGGATGGTTCAGTGCAGGCAGAGAAAGAGTACAGACGCGTGTGGAGTGCTGCTGTAGCCAGAGATGTTGCAAAGCAAGAGGAAGAGACTACATGGCAAGTCGTTTAATACCTATTACTGTCTCTGCTCCGGGGACAAAAGGACTTAATCTACAGGAACAGGGCTCTTTACTGGGGCCTGAGTGGTGTCGTATAGGTAATAACCTGTCCATAGATAATAGTGGTAGGATAGGAGCAAGAGATGGTTGGGCTAAGTCCCACTCTACTGCACTTACTCTTACTCCTGATGTGGAGCAGATATTTGAGTATAAGCCTAATACAGGCAATAACGTAGAGATATTCTGTGCTGGTAAGAAAATATACAGAGACAGGACCTCTCCTGTGAACATCACAGGTGCTCTCTCTATAACAGCTAATAACTGGAAGTTCCAGAACTTCAATGGTAATGTAGTAGGCTATCAAGCACTGCATGACCCTATTATATGGAAAGGCGCAGGTAACTTCACGCTACTGTCTGCTGAAGCAGGCGCAGCAGGGCTTGTACAGTCCAATGAAGTTCTTACTGCTTATGGGCGTACTTGGGTAGTAGACCCAGTAGATGACTCTACGTTACGTTACAGTGATTTACTTATACCTCAGAATTTCAGTACTGGTTCTTCTGGGGCTATAGGACTTAAGGCGGTATGGACACGTGGACAAGACAAGATAATAGCTCTTGGTGCGTTCAATAACCAGCTAATTATATTTGGTAAGGACACTACTACTGTTTACGATGGCGCTGATGAGCTAGCTAACCTAGCTCTTGCTGAAGTAATATACGATATAGGCTGTGTGGCAAGAGACTCAGTGGAGTACATAGATGAGGATATATTCTTCTTGTCTCGTACAGGAGTACGTTCCTACAAGAGAACTATTATACGTAATAAGATGCCTCAGGGAGACATCACTAAGAACGTACGTGATGATATTATCTCTGTTCTAGCAGTAGAGGACGTTAATAAGATACGCTCTGTGTACTCCAAGAGCAAGGGACAGTACTTACTTACCTTCCCTACATCTGATACAGTGTACAATATAGACATTAAGAAGTACGTGTCTTCAGGAGAAGTACGTGTCTTTAAGTGGAACTCAATAAGACCTCTAGCCTTAGCTTACTCAGAGACAGATGTAGTGCTAGCTGGGTTCTCTGGGGGATGGGTAGGTACTCTAACGGGTAAGAATGATAATGAGGACAGTTACTTAATAGAGTTCAGGTCAGCATGGACTGATATAGCTACCCTAGTACAAGACAGAGCCCTAGCTGCTAAATTAATTATACTCAAGAAGTACGAGGCCGTCCTTAGTGCTAACAACAGCATCAATCCTGCCTTGTCTTGGGACTTCGATTATACTTCTTCAGGGCTCAGTAGACAAATCTCATTTTTAGCTGGTAATTTAGTAGAGTACAATCTATTCCCAGCAGAATACAATATCGCTGAGTACGGTGGTGGCTCAACATCTACTACCTTCTCAGTCAATGCGTCTGGTTCAGGCAGAGTATTCAGTTTCGGTATAACCGTGTCTGTTAACTCCGTTGATATTAAGTACCAGTACGCTAATCTAATGTTTAAGCTAGGGAGAATAACCTAATGACAGATTATGTAAAAGCCACAAACTTCGCTGCTAAGGACAGTCTACCCTCAGGTAATCCTAGTAAGCTGATAGTTGGTGCAGAGCATAACGTAGAGTATGATAGTATAGCTACTTCTTCGGTCAAGTAAGGCTAACAAGATAGCCTCAGCCACTAACAATAGGCTAGTGTCTATGGATGGTGCTGGTGATATTAAAGATAGTAACATAGCTACTGATGGAGCGGGTAACATTACTGCGGACCTGATAGGTAATGCTGATACAGTAACTACCAATGCTAGTCTAACGGGTCCTGTAACTTCTGTAGGTAATACTACTTCTATAGCTACGGGAGCAATAACAGCCACACACCTAGCTCCCAATTCCGTAGGCTCTTCTGAGATAGCCCCTAATGCTGTAGGCTCTGATGAGATAGCTGCTAATGCTGTAGGGTCGTCAGAAATAGCCCCTAATGCTGTTAGGTTTTCTGCTGAGATATATAGCTCAATAGNTTCTGGGAGTTTCCTTACGACAGAGGCCCTTACAGTTTTANGTGCAGGCGTATGGAACTTATATAATCCAGGCCCTNNTAGTGCTGAAATCCATATTAGGTGTAATGGTGTAGCTAGACGCTCTCTTNTTATATCATCGGAAGTNGCCACACAAATAGTGTCGGATGGTCTTAATGTTTGGTACAAAAGTGGGTCTGGTGGGACTTACCTCCANTACTCAAGGATATTCTCATAATGAGAATTATAACTAACGAACTAGGGGAATCTAATGNGTANGTTTGANATAGGTGGAGCTCTAAAAGGAGGGCTCNCAGGCTTTGCTGCTGGTGGTCCTTGGGGTGCTGCTGCTGGGGCCGCTGCTNGTGGTTTCTTAGGAGGAGACACTCCTTCAGCNCCATCAGTAGAATTCAACCCAGCCAATATTAGCTCTGGTTCTGGTTCGGTTAACTACGATAAAGGCACTAACACATTCAATGCAGAACTAGACCCTCGCCTTAAGCAGATACAAGAAGGTCTGTTCGGTGCAGGTTCTAGCTTCTTAGGTGAACTGGACTCGTTCAACCCGGATGAGTTCGGGGCTAACGTCACGGACAGACTACGTAGACTAGCTGCTCCTAAGGAGAGTCAGGATAGACTCAACCAAGAGAATAGGTTATTCTCGCAAGGGTTACTTAATAGTACTCTAGGTGGGGAGAGACAAGAGAATCTATACACTGCACAGGCACTAGCTGAAGAGCAACGTGTGGCCAGAGGGTTCTCTCTGGGTCAGGATGTACAAGGTAATCTACTAGACAGGGGGCTTAGGTCCTTCAATGCTGGTACTAACCTAGAACAGTTACCTCAAGGTCTTCTTAATGCTAGCCTGTCAGGAGGTAGAGGTAACCTACAGGCTGATACGACTAATGCTAGCAATGCTTTCGAGAGCTCTAAGAATCAATCAGATAAAGACGCTGCCTTCACTTCCTCTTTCTTGAGTGGGCTAGAAGGTTTCTCCGGGGGCTCAGGCAATAGCTTCAGTACAGGGCTTGATAACTTTATGAACGGTACTGATTTCTCTGACGCTGACCTAGACTTCTTTAACAACTACGATATAGGGGCATAACATGGCTGGATTATTTGGTGTAGAGTCTCCTGAAGAAGTACGCTCACGTATAGGCCGTACTGGGAGAGAGCAGGACCTAGGCTTAGCTCAGCTATCTCCGGGTAGAGGTGGGGTAGCACTAGCTTCTCAGTTAGGTAGAGGGGCAGCACAAGGAGGCAAGCAGCTCTTAGGTGCACCCGCTCCCGGAGCAGCTCAAGCAGACAAGAACTCCCTTATACGCTCAGCTATTAATGAGGAAGCTACCTCTCAGGGTATTACTAGAGAGAAGAACCCAGTGGAATATCTAGGTCTTACCTCACAAGTACTAGCTGAGAATGGAGAGACACAGGCTGCTGCTAACGCTCTTAAGTTCGCTACACAGATGGATAAGCTAACTAATTCAGACAGTACTGCGCTGGAGAAAGACACTCGTCAGATATTCGGTCTAGATAAGAGAGATAAATTAACTCCTGCTGCTAAGACCTTTATGCAGAAGATAAAGACTCTACAGAGTGTGCCTAGAGCAACCTCAGGTGTCATACCTTCTGATAAAACGACTACGCCTTCACAAATAGCTAACTCCACCGTATTCATAAAGAGTGTTATGGGTCCTGATAATCCTTTAACACTTAAGACTGCTGGTAATGAGACTAATGAATTCTCTATTAAGGACTTCGTTAACCCAGACAATAGACGTGCTTTTTTGCTAGCTCATGCTAGTGAGGTACGGTCACGTCTTAACGCTAACAAGCAGAAAGGTAGTACCCCTCTTGATGAGAACAAACTACGTTCAGAAGTGTTCAAGGAGATGCAGGGCTACCTAGAGGTAGAAGGAGACAATGCACTATTCGACTTAGGGAATGAGCAGATTAGATTCAATGCTGAGGCCTTTGGTTCACGTGCCATCCTAGAGGATGCTCTTAGTGAAGAGCCTACTACTATGACTGGTATAGACGAGAGACTATAACAATGCCTGTTGATGATAAAAACCCTATAGCGGCTTCTTTTGGGGTAGACACTAAGCCCCAGAGAGCTGCGCTTAAGCAGCCAGCCCGTACTACTAGTACGGCTAAAGATAAGAGCAAGAGTGAGGTAACCTTTAAGCAGACTACCACTTCTATAGGTAGAGGCGTGGAGATACCTAAGGGGCCTGAGGATGAGCAAGAGCTAGAAGATGTCAAAATGAAGGACGGTTACATAGTAAGAGGTGTGCCTAAGTCTGCTACTAATGCTCAGATATATGAACAGTACAATAAAGCTAATGGCTTTAGTTCTGTTAAGGGCTATGACCCCGGTATCTTACAGAAGTCAGGTGACTTCCTTACGGATGTAGGTAAGGCACTAAAGATTAACTCAGGGGCCGCTCCTGTAGTAGCTCTCAGTAGAGCACTCTTTGATACTAAGGAAGCACTGGCTCCTCAGTATGACTCTAATGGGACCTTCCAAGGATTCAAGCAGTTAAGTAAACAAGAGACTGCACGACAGAGAGAGCTCTCTACGGAGGCTTATGCTAGGGCTATCAATGCTCCTGAGGAGAACTCTGCGGCTGATATAACAGCTCAAGTAGCTACTCAGTTCCTTGATCCTATTAACATAAGTCTATTGGCTGTCGGTGGTGCTACTAATACGTGGGCTAGATTCACTAAGATATTCGCTGCGGAAGGCGCTGCTGGTGGTGTTACTGAGGTAGCTCAACAGACTAATGAAGGTGCTGAGCTAACTGACGTAGACAAGAACCAAGTAGCACTAAGAGCAGGGCTACAAGGACTGCTGCTGCTGGCCTAGATAAAGCATTCGGGTTCTGGCAGATAGCTAGGATAGAGGCCAAGGGCTATGATAAGACCATGAGCAAGACACTAGCTATACTAGAAGATGAGGTCACTAAGAATGTCCGTAAGGGTTACGTTAACCCTAAGTTAGCTGACCCTAACAGACCAGCTATTCTACGTGCCCTAGAAAAGACAGGCATGACCTTCAAGAGCGTAAAGAAAGCTACTGATAAACTCAACAAAGAGGTTGACCTGTCAGGTGAGAAGCTAGCGTTACTTCCTAACAAGATTAAGGCTGGCCTTGGTATTAATAAGATACATCTCCCTAAAGGTCTAGAGAGAGTAGTTACTCCTATGAGCTCTGTGCTCAGGGACATAAACTCTCGTCTGTTCGG
>JGI1221J13441_10001192_pt1 | contig 11132 bp, 15 predicted proteins | sample LakVidmifraction_4_FD_13441 | JGI IMG/M metagenome (IMG submission 13441) | reverse complement strand
GATGAGCTTCTTAAGTTTGCTGAAACTAATAACTTGTTTATTGCGGCAATGATGGCAACTGGAAGTGCAATTGACAGAGTTTTGTTTGGTAACAAAGACGAGCAAGCGCAAAAGCTAAGAGATGGCATAGTCAAAAATATCGGTAAAATTAAAAGCGATATTGACGAAATGACTAACAAGGCAAATCCAGAATATAGACGTTTTTTTACAGATGAAGCCAGAGCAACTGAAGTGTTTAGACTTAAGCTAAATCTTGCTCGACAAAAATATTCTTTAGACAAAGCAAATATTAGTTTAATAAAGCCAACAGCAAAGCCCGTGCAACAGCAAGAAGCAGAAACAATTGTAGTGGTTAATGCTGAGTTGCAAAAACAAAAAGACGCTCTGTTGGAAAATATTAATGCTATAAAAATGCAACAACAAGAATTAGACGGAGTCGCTTCTGTTGCTGAAAAACTTACATTAGAATTTAAGGAGCATGGAAAATATTCAGAATTAGCAAACACTCCAATGCAAGCTAAAGCAATGGCAGAGGCAAGAACTCTTGACAATTTAACTAAAGAGAAAGAAATTAATCAAATTATCTTTGATCTGCGAAGTAAAGAAGCTTTTGCTTTAGGTGCAATCTACAAGCAGGCAGAAGATATTAATGAGTCAAATGTTGAAAAAATACAAAACGAGCGAGATGCTTTTGATTTAGAAACTAAAAGCATTGAAATTGTTGCTAAAAGATTAGAGTATGAGCATCAGCTCGTTGGCTTATCTGACACTCAGACAGCTAAAGCATTAGAGTATTTTGACTTGCAACAAAAAATAATCAGGATTGCTGAAGAGGAAATTGGAATAACGACAAGTCAAATTGAAGCTAGAACATCAGCCGAGCAAGCTAGGATTGACGCTCAAGAAGCAACAACTAGAGGACAAAACACTTTTCAATCTGGATGGGACAAAGCTTTTTCAAATTATAAAGAAAGGGCAATGGACTCCGCTAGCGTTGCGTCAGATGCATTTAACAATATGGCTCAAGGCATGGAAAGAGCTTTAGATTCTTTTGTTAGAACAGGCAAATTAAACTTTGCTGACTTAACAAGAAGCATTATTGCTGATTTAATTACAATGCAAATTAAGGCACAAGCAACTTCAATATTTGGAGGTCTTTTTGGCGGAATTGGTGGAGGTGGCGGAAACTTCTTAACTTCCAGCTCAACGAATTTTAACAATGGAGCAGGATTGTTTGGTGGCTTTTTTGCAGATGGCGGTGAGCCTCCAGTCGGCATACCTAGCATCGTAGGAGAGCGTGGTCCAGAGTTGTTTATTCCTAAAAATGCTGGCACTATAATTCCTAATCATTCATTAGATAAAACTATGAAAAGTCAGCCGCAAGTTGTGTATAATGGGACTGTCATTCAAAACATGAGTGCTATTGACACTCAAACTGGAATACAATTTTTGTCTAAAAACAAGAACGCTGTTTGGGCGGCTAATCAAAGCGCTCAACGTAGTTTGCCGATGAGTAGATAATAATGAGCTTAACTTTAATACTTGCAGCATCAGAAAGCATAGGAATTAATGACCAAAGGTTCGTTGGCCAAATTGTAACCAGAAACCAAAGGATTTCAACTAGTGAAATTATCACAGTTGTACCATTTGGTTTTGAATTGCGACCAAACAACTATTTGCTTTATTCTAAAAATAGGGCGCTACTCAGTAGCATCAGAATTCCAGACAAATCCTTAGAACAGTACTTAAACTTTGGAGCCACTAACTGGGTAAACTATATTGCTTACCAAGGAGGCATGTCAAGCGCACAAATAACAGCTTGTCAATGGCAAACATCAAGTGCAAACAAAACGTTAGTCCTGGGTTCGTTGCCAACTGTTGCAAGCACAACATTTATTGTAAAGATTGGTGATTTTGTGCAAGTTGGCAGATATGCGTACATTGCAACTGCCGATGTGCAACGTGGAGCGGGTACAACAGTTGGCATACCAGTTCATCGCAATCTTATAGAAACTTTAATTTCACCTGTGAATGCGGTAATTGGACAATACGGAATTACTCAAGCACTAGGTGGGCAAACGTTTGTTGGAGTAACATTTTGTGTCGTATTAAGAGAATATCCAACTTATACTTTAACGCCAATTACAAATGATAGCTTTATCTCTTGGAATGGAGTGTTTAGAGCTTTTGAGGTTGTATTGCCATGAATATAATCGAGCCAGTTGTTAACACAAATAACATTCGCATTGGTGATTTTGTGCGAGTGACTACTCCGAGCGCAGTGTATAGATTTGCAACTACACCAAGTGCTTTAACTATTGTTGAAGTTGATGCATTGCCTTTTGATGCTCTTGGCGGTTTAGTTAAAATTGGTGATGTGCAACGTGATATTAAAAGCACGGCAAATGAAACGTCAGTAACTTTAGTTGGAATTGATACAGCTTTACTTGGTTGGGTATTAGGTCTTGAGGTAAAAGGCTCGTTAATTGAAATGTGGCATGGTTTTTTTGACACTAACGGAGCTTTAATTACTACAGGCGGATCAGGCGGCTTATATAAATTTTTTACTGGTTACATTAATTCTTTTCAAATCTCTGAGCAATATATGGAGGAGATTAGAGAAACTGTTGGCACCATTACAGTAAGCGCAGCTAGCATACAAATAATCTTGCAAAATAGAACAGCAGGCAGATTTACAAATGACAATTCTTGGCAGTTCTTTGCACCTGGAGACACTTCTATGAATAGAGTTAATTTTATTGAAACAATTAACTATTTTTTCGGGAAAGATTTAGATCCAAGCGTTTACAAAACATGATTAGAAAAGCTAATAAATTCGACAAAGAAGATGTTATCTCAATGTTGCGTTTGTTTAGAGACGAAAGTCCGTTTGTTAATTATAAACAACTAGAAAACGTTACTTATATAAGTGGCTTAATTGACAAAATAATTGCTGGCATGGGAGTTATTTACATAAAGCCAAATCAAGGTATAATTATTGGAATAATACAACCTACAATTTGGTCCGATAAGATGTACGTCATGCACGAGCTTGTATGGTTTGTAAAAAAAGAGTTTAGGAAAACGAGTGTTGGATATAGGCTTCTAAAAGAATATATTGACTATGCTAAAGCTTTAAAAGAAAAAAATTCAATTAGCTTTTACACAATAACAAAAATGGTGACAAGTCCTGATGTTAAATATGAAAAATTTGGATTTAGTAAAATTGAAGAAAATTGGATTAGCAATGATTAAATTCTTTTTGTTATTTTTAGTATGGTTTACGTTTGCTCTTAACGCAGAGGCGGCAGGTTCAATTATTGCAAGCGCTGTCTTTGCTGGTGTATTAAGTGCAACAACAATTTCTGTAATTGCGTTTGCAATTAACATAGTCCTTTCATCGATAATTGCAAAGGCATTTGCTCCTGACTCTCCACAGTCAGGTAGCCAAGATTCTCAGCCAAACCCTGGCAGTCGTCAACAATTGCCACCGGCTGGCGATAATAAACTACCAATTGTCTACGGATCGGCTTTTGTCGGCGGCGTTATAGTTGATATGAGCATCACAGCAAACAACCAAGATATATATTGGGTGATGGCTTTATCAGAAGTCACAAACACAGAAAATGGCGGCACAGGTGATAATTTTACTTTTGGCAAAATCTATTGGGGCGGCAAGCTAGTTATTTTTAGTAACGTTGCTGGACAAAGATTTAAAGTTACAGGCTTACAAGATGAGTCTAATGGTGAGATACAAAATGTTTCAGGCAAAATGGATATTTTTACATATTCAAACGGCTCAAACTCACCACTAAATTCATCACTCAGTGCAATACAAGTAATGAATTCTGCTGGTTTAATTTACACTTGGGACTCCACTAAACTAATGACTAATACGGCTTTTGTGATTATTCACATAAGATATAGTCAATCAAGGAATTTAACTGGATTATCGCAGACTCGATTCCAACTAATTAATCCAAGAGATAATCCAGCGGATTGCATTTTTGATTATTTTACTAGCACTAGGTACGGTGCGGCAATTGCACCAGCTTTAATGGACACAGTCAGCCTTGACGCTTTAAGCGTATATTCTGATGAAATAATAAATTACACATTATTCTCTGGAGGTAGCGCAAACCAAAAACGTTTTACATTTAACGGCACTTTAGAAACAAATGCAAAGATAATGCAAAACATTCAGAACATGGCTGATTGTTGCGATTGTTTAATTAAATACGCTGAGATTACAGGCTTGTGGGGGGTTATTGTTCAAAAGCCTAACAATACTATTGCTATGAATATTAATGATAGCAACATTGTCTCTTCTATTACAATCTCGCCAAGCGACTTAAGTAATTCATTTAATATTATTGAAGTTAAATTCCCTGACGGTAGTGCAAAAGACTCGTTTAATAGTGCAAGCTTTGATTTAGCTATTATTAATCCATCGCTCATGTTTCCAAACGAGCCAGTGAACAAACAGTCATTAAGCTTGTATTTAGTTAATAATTCTGTCCAAGCTCAATACCTTGCAAACAGAATGTTAGAGTCAGCACGTGAAGACTTAACCGTGCAACTTGAAATTGACTACACAGGACTACAGCTAGAGGCTGGCGATATAGTGGCAGTCACAAATACTAATTATGGATGGAATGCCAAACAATATAGAATTAGTAAAGTTGTAGAAAAGTTTAGCGAAAGCGGACAGGTTACAGCTGACCTAAACTTAATTGAGTTTAATGGCGCTGTTTACGATGATCGAAACGTTACTCAATTTACACCTTCGCCAAATACAGGCATAGGCAGTCCAACGGCGTTTGGCATAGTGCCAGCTCCAACAGTATCAACTGTATTGCCTAATGCCGCAAATCCAGCGTTTAGCATAATAGTAACAACATCTAGTTCTGGAATTACTCAGTTTGCAGAAATATGGTACTCGGCTTTTCAATTCCCTAGTGACACTCAAAGAATATTTGCAGGGACTACAGCTATAAAAGCAAGCGGAGATCCGTACGATCCAAGCACTGCTATTCAAGCCGTGCAATTGTTTAATATTCAACAAGGCAATTATTATTTTTTCAGTAGAATGGTAAACAGTTTAGCGTCGAGTAATTTTTCGCCTGCTTCTGCTTTATTTAGATGGAGACCTACAACTTTCCAATTCTCTGAAAGATACGTTAGCGTTGCATACGCAAATGATATTATTGGGACTGGTTTTTCTTTAAGCCCTAGAAACAAAACCTATTACGGATTGTTTAATACTTCATCGGCAAGTGCATCAACTAATCCAAGTAATTATCAATGGATCTTAGCCGAGCCAGCTTTTGGCACAAATATCTTTTTAGTTTATATTAACTTTCAAAATAGAAGGTTTGGCTTTGACACAGACTTTTCTACTTTTGCGGCAGGTTCTGGCGCTTTTGTGCCAAGTACTGGAGCTCAATTCGATCAACGGCTTTGGTCTGCTTTGCAAGATGGATTAAATATAATTGATTTAGACAAGGCAACGGGACAAGTTACTCAAACAGGAACAACAACTACAGGAACAGGACAAGTTAAAATAACAAACACTTCTAGTGGACAGCTTATTGCATCACTTGACCAATTCTTAGATTTTGGCGGTCCAACAACTTTAACTGGATCAGCTACAACTTTAACTATTGATATTTATGGTCGTGTAGTTGGTTTTACAACGCCTGACTCGTTCTTTTTTAGTAGCCAATCATTTACTGCAACTAGCGGACAAACGTTGTTCACGCCTTCTTCTAGAGTGGCTGGGTATATTGCTGGGCAAGAGTTAATATTCCAAAATGGTGCTTTACTAGACGAAAGCGATTATGTTGAAACAACAACAACATTCACACTAAACGTTGGAGCAACGTTAGACGACTTCATTGAAGTTATCTCAATGAGAGCAGTTTCATCAACTATCTTTTATGAAAACTTAAGTTTAATTGTTGAGTCAACCTCAGCAAACACCGCAGTATGGGATTCAGCACAAATGCCGTATCAACTTTTTGTGATTGGCGATAAAATAACATTTAGCAATGTAGGTTCGCCAACTCAATATACAATTACAGCTATAAATTACGTCACAAGAACTTTGACTTTTAGCACAAATCCAATAGCTAGTTTTGGCGATACTTTATTTAGATATCGTGCTAATGGTGAATCTTACCCTGCATTTAGCAGATGGTCTTTTGATTTAGTTAACTCTTCTAGTTACACGCCAACTGAGTGGGCAGTGCAAAGCGGTTACGAGTTGTTGTTTTTAAATGGCACTGTTTCTAATGAGCAGGACTATGATATCGTTGATGGAGCAATTACAAATTTTCCAAGTACAACTAATGGAAAAATGACAATGATACAGTTTGGGCAAAACAACTTAACAACGCCAATAGGATTTCCTTCAAACGTTGTCAACTTTACCTCCAGTGGCATTGCTACTTATTCTTATACTTATAATCCTAATGCATTTAATTTATATGCAAACGGAGTTATATACAAAGACACGGTAGATTATTCAACAGGCACAAATAGTTATACAATATCACCAACACCAACCGACAGCATTACTGCATTGTTGCAACAATCATATTTAAGTCAAGGGGCGGCATAATGACGCAAGCATATAATTTAAGTCAATTAGCAAACAATGTTGATACAAATGGCAAGTTAAGTTTAACTACTGGCGTAGATGGCACTCTTCCAATTTCTAAAGGCGGCACAAATTCAACAGACACTCCTACAGATGGAGGTATTGCTTACGGCGACGGTGCGGCAATTAAAGTCACTGCGGCAGGAACATTAGGACAAGTTTTAACCTCCCAAGGAACTGGAATACCTATTTGGAGTGCATCAATAGCAGGACAACTTCTTAACATTCAGTATTTTACTGCATCAGGTACTTATACTGCAACAGCAGGGACTGGATTTGTGGTTGTTGAGGTGCAAGGCGGCGGCGCGGCAGGGGCAGGTGCTATTAATAATGTGGGTGGTCGTGGCGGCGGTGCTGGTGGATATTCAAGAAAAACAATAGACTCAAATTTTTCTCCGATAACAGTTACGGTAGGCGGCGCTGGAGGAACATCATCTTTTGGATCTTTCCTATCTGCAACTGGTGGAAGTGCTATTACTGGCGGATCTGGTAGTGGCGGTGATTTAAATATGCAATGCAGTAATGGTGGTCAGAGTGTTGTCGCTAGTAGTGCTACTATTGCGTATTTAGGTGGATTTGGTGGAGGAGGTGGTCCTTATGCTTGTGGGGGAGCTAATGGGGCAGCTGTTGGGGCTGGTCGTAGTGGTAGTAATGGTAGTGGATTTGGAGGTGGTGGTGGTGGCGGTGGTGGTGGTGGCGGTAATAGTACCGGTGGAGCTGGTAAGGGTGGCATTGTTGTTGTTTACGAATACTCTTAAGGAATTATCATGAACGCTTTAATATTTACTACAAACAATAACCAAATCGTACAAGTAGAAGTTACGTCATTCCCTACTGCGCCAGATTTAGTTTGGGTTGATTGTCCAGATAATTGCACAACTGAATGGACCTATGACGGCACTAATTTTAGTCCGCCTGCTCCTATTCCACAACCTACAGCTGATGAAAACAAAGCCACAGCAACAAGTTTATTGTTCGCAACTGATTGGACCACGATCGCTGATGTGAGTAACCCTGAAATAAGCAATCCATACTTAGTCAATCAAGCTGAATTTATTACCTACCGCAATACAATAAGGAATATTGCTGTTTATCAAGTAGGTGGAAATATTAATTGGGCTATAGCTCCACAAGCTTTATGGCAACAGGTTTAATTAATAAAAGTGAAACAAGGAATAGAAATGGCACAAGAAGATTACTTAGAAAAAATTGCTAACGCTGGCAGTGGCATTCAATACGGCGGAGCTGGCGGCACAGTACTATCTGGAATGGCGTTAAGTGAAATTGGGGTAATTGTCGGAATAGTAATTGCAATTTTTGGTTTTATAGTTAACTGGTACTACAAACACCTTTCTTATAAATTGCAATTAAAAAAGTTAAACGCTATGGAGATAGATAATGAATAATAAAAAAGTCATTGCTAGTGCAATATTCTCCGCCGCTGGATTAATACTTTTAGCTATTCATGAAGGATTTAGTCCGACTCCTTACATAGACACAGGCGGCGTTATTACAAATGGCTTTGGTAATGCTAACCGTGATGCGCATAAAACTGTCACGGTAGTACAAGCACTAGAAGATTTAAAAATAAACGCTTCATCGGCTGGCCAGGCAGTTTCTAAGTGTGTTCTTACTACTATGACTCAAAACCAATATGATGCTTATGTTAGTTTTGCTTATAATATTGGCAATAGAGCATTTTGTAATTCTACAATGGTAAGAAAAGCAAATGCTGGTGATGCAGTCGGATCATGCAATGAATTTAAACGTTGGCAGTTTGTTGCTGGCAAAGATTGCAGAATTGCATCAAGCAATTGCAGTGGAATTGTAAAAAGACGAAAAGCGGAGTTAGCGTTATGTTTACACGGTCTTTAAACCCTATTTTTGTTGCAACTTGTGCAATATTACTTGCTGGGGCTTTGTATGGCTTTGGGTACTACAGAGGCTATTCAAATGTTAAGATTAAATTTGACGCTTTTAAGCTTGAGATTAAAGTAAATGCTGAGGCACTAAGAGTTAGAAACTTAGTACTGGCGTCAAAGCAAAATACAATTAATAATAATGTTGTGAAGGAGCATAAAAATGCAATATCAAAATTACATACTTATTACACTAAGCATCCTGTTCTTAAATGGATGCCAAACAATTCAACCAGTAGCAATGGATTGTCCAAAGTTTCCAACTCCACCATTGTCATTGATGGAGAAGCCGAAATTAATCAAATTAATACCACAGGAATTAATCCCATAGATTGCGCCACAGATGTTTTGCAATTGCTCTACCTACAAAAATGGATTAAAGAGCAATTGATTATTCAATAAGCATTTACACCATTCCAAAAGTTGATCCGATGCTTACGCGTTTATATAATCCTGTGAGTGGTGGTGTTTTAGGCGTCCAAAATATGTTGTCAGTCAATCTAATTATTCTGGCATTTTTAACTGTTTCTACAGTTTGAGAATTAGTAGAACCTGATAGTAGCGTTAGACCAGCTGGTTTGTAGCTATCTATAATTGACACATATAATATTGTATTCTTGCCTTTGTAAACTTTACGACCACTTTTCTTAATTGATCTGTCTTCTAGCATGGATCTTACATGATGGTTTGTAGTAGATGTTGGCAATTTAATTTTTTCTGACAACTCCTTACTTGTCATTCCTTCTCTCATTAGTTTTAATATTTCATTCCGCATAGCAAAAGTCTTAACAGTCATTGTGTTTTTAATGGCCATTTTAATCCCTTAATAAATTATAAATTAATAATTATAAATAGATTACTATTAAAATTAATGATAAAGCAAATCCACAGCCATAAAATAATTTTAATAAAATATGCATTTCTTTTTCTTCAAAATCCCACTGATTACTTTTAAAAGGATCTGTCCTGTGAAACCTAGTCTCTCCTTTTTCGTATCTACTTATGTAATGATTATTTTTCATTTTAAATCTCCTAATTAATACTCAAGCCGTTGAGGCTCTTCATTGCGCTCTGAATAAATATGCTCAGCATACTGTTTAGCTACAAGTTCTATGTAAGCTCGCATAATGCCTATTGCGTCAATACCAAAATCATGATATTGATTTTCATCTGCTGGTGCTTTTATATAATCATTAAAAGCTGCAAAAATGTCACTGATAAACTGCGAGTAATTATTGTTAGTACATAGCAAGTCATCTAACAATCTTGTGTCAAATTTAATCGACCACATTAAATCATCTATATTTTCGTCCACAATATTCTCCTTTATGACGACTTATTGCATGATGTAATGTTGCCACAAGTCATGCATGAGTAAGTTACCCCATTCACTGTATAAAAATTCCACACACAATCACTAGCAGTTGCTGTTGTTGTTAATAATGTTAGTGCTAATAGTAAATATTTCATTTTATTACTCCTTTACTTCACGCTTATATTTTTCGAGGCGCTCTACATATGCTATGCCATTACTATAGTTATTCCATACGTATTCTTCCGTTTTATGGAATCCAGTGATAACTAACTCGCCATCTAGGTATTTTATCAACCACTGATACTCATAAACAGGCTTATGTTCTTTGTTGTCTGCTTGATTTGATATAAGCATTAGGTTTTTTTCTAACTTGAATCTAGATAGCGCGGCTCTAGCTTTTGACCTAGTGCTAAGATAGCTAAAGCCATAGACAAGAGCGTAATTGTCGGATAATTCCATTATCTCTTTAATTTGCTTATCTGTTAAGTTCATTTTACCTCCTTATTTTTAGGATTGTGAGGGCAAGCCTTACAAGCTATTAAAGTGTTAACTAGCCTAGTGCAACTAGCTAAACACCATAGTACTGGAGTGGGTTTAACTTTAGTCATTTCAACACCTACGCTGCAATTAATCTTCCCAATTTAAATCATCGTGCGAGGTAGTTTTCCCTATGTTAATTCCGCGCTCTGCAAAGTCTTCAACAGTTTTGCTTTTTATAAAATCCATTGACTCAAGAGCCAAAGTTGATTGCTCAAGTGCAAATTTCAGTCTTGTAATATGGCTAATTTTTCTAAATTCGTAGCTTTTCATCGCTTCTTCTAAGCTTGGGTGACAATGTTTGCTGTGAGAGTCTTTTACAATCCACCGTAGCTTTTTTAATTTTTTAGCGCGCTTTTCATTAATTAACAAATATCTGTAATTTTTGTCAATAACCCAGTAGCCTTGTTTCGTTTCGCGTATAACATCAAATTTATCTAGTATCACAACAACGCCATCAAAATCTTGTGCATCTCTAAATCTAAAATGAGTTGGTAACTTATGTTCAAAAGTCATTTTATTTAAGATCCTGAATTAAATAGTTAACCAACAATGATGACAACATTCCTTCTTTATAAGCTTGCAATAGCTGCCTTGTTATAGGGCTAATATATTCATTTTTGTCATTAACAGCAAACATGCCTTTTTTTAACCCCATTCCATAAGCTTCATTTTCAAATTTAGTCATTTTATTTCTCCT
>JGI1221J13441_10001189_pt1 | contig 11141 bp, 14 predicted proteins | sample LakVidmifraction_4_FD_13441 | JGI IMG/M metagenome (IMG submission 13441) | reverse complement strand
GTGAACGCGGCTCGCAGAAAGAGAACCAGTGTCTAACGAGGTTGTGAAGCCAGTAGCTGGGTCTTTAATATAGACGTAACGAGCAACACCCGCTCCCGCAAGCAGTGACGGCTCAAGGCCAATTGCACCGCCGTTGTTGTTTTCGGTCGAAAGGCCACCGCGAAGGATCACGTCGCCGCCCCTACCGCCACCTAGACCAGGGCCACCAGGGCCACCCTCAACTAAAACGTTGCCGCCGTCGCCACCGCCGCCTGCGCCGCCTGCGCCGCCCGTGCCGCCCACAAGGTTCGCAATACCTCCAGGGCCATCATCGCCACCATTGCCCGCGAGCGCAAAGAAGCCGCCCCCAGCGCCAGTACCGAGGCCATGTGCGGCCGAGAGAGTCATGTCATAGCCAGCTGTATCAGCTATGGTTTGGGTCTCCATCGTAAGGGAAAAATTTGTGACCGAATCAACGACGAGCCTATTGTCGACATCAATCTTGATGCCGGATTTCTTTACTCCCTTCGCTCCGCCGTCACCGCGCACGATGTACTCATTGGTGAGGTTGCTTGCGGCTGTAACGTCACCTGATCCGGCACCACCACCTCCAAAGCTATGAAATGACATAAGCCTATTCGTTATTGTAGATAACCGCTGTGGCGTTAACCGACCCAGCAGAAATAGCTGTGATACTCACATTCAGCCAGACCAGAGCATCAGTATTGACCAGAATGCCTTTTACAATGTCCGTACCCGTAGCGGCGTATCCCGTAGCTCCGGTCACATTGGTCGTGATATCTGATAAGTCCCATGAATTCACAAAGAACCAGGGGTTAGTCGCCGAAGCTGCGGCGGCAAAATTTGGCGCACTCTCAGGTGCGGCGAAGCTACCCTGAATCTTGGCCGTAAAGTTAGCACTTGTCTGCGACGTTAAACTCAGCTGAATATTCTTAAAATCATTAACGAGCTGAGGCGTACCGACTCCGGTAGTGGCCTTAGCCGACATGATCGTGAGCTGTTTTGGAATGCGTGTTACAGACATACTTTGCAATTAAGGCCGGTGTTATTCAATCTCGATAGCCTTTGCGAGGGGATCGGTGCCGACGGCGGTAGCCGCAGCGTAAGAACCAGTAAGGAAAGCGGAAGGACAGATGACTAGACAGGCGTAATCTTGAGACATAGAAATTTAGTTGATCGACCTAGCCCCCATAAAGAGGCTAAGGCAAGAACTAAGAAGCAGTGGTAAACGTGATACCCGTAGCAACGCTTGGGAATCCGTAAGCGAACCAAGAAGTCCCGTCGCTCCAAACTTCGACCATATCACCTGCGACGGCCGCGCCGTCAACAAAAGTAATGGTGTCGTCCGTCGCCCCAGTATCGCCAGCAGCACCGCTAGCTGGGAATGATTTACCGACGATGATGTTTGCGGAAGCATTTGTGACCACTGTGTAAGAAGCGCCGACAGGGGCTGCACCCACGATGAACGTAAAGTGCAAACCAGCTGCGACGGCAGGCAGCGTCGAAATAAATTCCGTTGCTGCGTTCAAAATAAACACTGAGCCAGATTCTGCGGCCGTAATGACATTTGTGGCGGCCACTACCTCGGTCAAGTCTTTGAAGAGAACCGTGCTAAGTGTTGAGGCACCAGACACGGTAAGCGCACCAGACACGGTAAGCGCACCAGACACTGTTTGTGCGCCTGCCACGGCGAGTGTTCCTCCAAGTGCTAAACTGTCTAAATTTGTTACTGCCATATAATTTTGTTACCACCCTTGATATATAAGCCTTGCGGCTTTCCTTTCGCCTATGGGGGCAAAGTCCAACAGAGTGATGAATAAACCGAACCAGGGAGGGGTGATTAGCCCCTCCCTTTCACCTACTAGACACCAGCACCGGTTGATCCGACGACGCCTACGTAGTCTGTTACTCCGTAAACTTCTCGGAAACGACCCTTGTAAACGTACTCGTCGTTGTTTGAGTAAACGTAATCAACAAGCTGAGTGGTCAGTGCCTCACGGATATAGCGGGTTACGCCATGATTGCGAGACAAGAGGAACCAAGCAGTGTCAGAACCACCAGAAACGGCAGCACCGAGGTATGGAGACTGGAACACGCGAATGGCATAAGTCGTCGAGAAGACGTTCATGTCATTGTTGGCAGTACCAGAAGCCAAAGCTGAACCAGTGATTTCACAAGCGCTCTTGAAGAGAGCTGAAGGAACCAACAGGAAAGCACCTTGCTGGCCCATGATGATGCCATCTTGAGAGATCTGTTGCTGAAGCTGCACCATAGCGGTATTAAGCGCAGTTGGTGACAGAACAGCGTTAGAAGCTACCTGGTTATCAACCGTGTAGCCAGCGATGGTTGTGTGAGCATCGTCGACAAATGAGATGCCGTCAGCAGTCAAAGTGGTTGTGAAAGCATTGCGCCAAAGGGCGAAGGCAGTCGTTTCGCGAGTTGCACGTGCAGCATCAGCGAACTTCTTAACCATCTCTGAGTAGGTGGAGTGCATGTTGTCATCAAAGAATTCCTTTGAGATAGCAAGTCCACGAGCGAAAGTAACAGCGTAGTAAGTAACCTTGTTAGCAACACGAGGCGAACCAAGAGCAACAGGCTCTTCCTCTCCCTTAGCAGTCCAGAGACCGCCACCACCGGACAACACGGCCTCAATGTGGGCAGCGTTACCGATAGTCAATTGCTTAAAGATTTCAGGGGTTTCAGCTGTAGCCACGCTTGGGGCCATTGGATAGCTGTATTCCTGCACGAAGATAGCGTCTAACTCAGTCTTTACTACGGTTGGGTTCAATGCGTTTGTTACAGACATATAGGGTTAGGCGAGGAAAGTTCCAGCTGACTTAGCGATCATGTAAACAGTCGCAGTCGAAGGGTCGCCGCCTACGATTCGAAAAGCACCAGTTCCACCAGCGGAACCAGCCGCTACATCAACCGTATAGACACCATTCGTGAGATCAAGAATCACGTTGTCATTTAAGACAGCGAGGATTTCAGCGTCAGTATCGAAGGTTGTGGAGGTCTTTGCCTTGCAGGCGTAAACGATGCCGCCGACTGGGATCAGTACATCAACCACACCATCAACCGCAGCGGTCTGAGTGGAGAGAGAAGAAGCGATACCGGCGAAAGAGGCGTCAGATGTAAGTGGCTTGGCGTCAGCAAGCACAGCTACATAGTTTGTACCGGTGCCGCCAATAGCGACAGGCTCGCCAGGGTTAGCTACTGTGGTGTTCAATTCTGTGCGGAAGCGCATAGAAGGTGGCAATTGCTGACCACCAGGGGACAAGATCGAGATGTCTCCGAGAGACATAAGGTTTTTGGTTATTTTTTAAGTTGGTTGTAAGCGGCCTTGATCATGGCCTCTGAAAAGTTCGCCCTCTGCATATGCTCCCAGTCGTACTTACTGAAAGCTTTAGACATGTCTGGCTCACCTGTTGGACGATCAAGGTTTGTTCCCATCCCACTCCCCGGCATCGTCTGTTTAGAAATAGCTGTTTGAGCTAGCTCGGCACGTTCCTTTTGGGCGCGTGGCTTATTGGCTAGGTACTGAGCGTCTTCCAAATCTTGACGGATAGAGAGGCGAGAAAATCCCGTCCGGTTGATTGCGTTCTCGTACTTGAAGCGAATGAGTTTCCGTTCATCAGGGTTTGAGGTAATGCGCATGAGCTCCTCATCAATGAGATCCTCAGACTGCTTTTCCTCACGAGCCATCGCCATAGCGACGAAGTGTTCTTCGACCTGAGCTTTTACATCATCAGAGTCAACAACACCTGTCTCGTTTTCCTGGATGTCTCTAGCGGTCTTTTCTGCCTTCTTCTTTTTATAAAGGGCATACTCAGCACGCTCACGTCGCTCTCGTTCCTTCTCATATTCGGCTGCGTAATCAATGGCGGGCTGCGGTGGCGACTGCGTTTCAGTTGCTACCTCGTTTGTTTGTGGCGCAGGAGCTTGCGTTTCAGTAGTTACAGCCTCTACTGGGTTGGTTGCGTTCTCCATACAAATCGCTATTAAGGTCAGCGCTACCTTTAGAATCTCGACTTAATAGGCGCGAGCTGCCTTAACAAAAAACTACCCATTTCTGGGCAGCTTTGAAGCAGTCTCGGTAGATTACATGCTGCGAGACATGCAAAGTACCAAGACGGCTATAAAGCCGCCCAGGTCTCGCAGTTGATCTCGCAGATCTAAGGTTGTGAAAGATTGGAAAGCGCTGTTAAACGCTTCTGTAACACGTCTACAGTGTACAACATGGCCTTCGCATATACCATATCGTCAATGCCCTTGCTTTTGTTGATAAGGTTGTATGTGGCTTCGGCTCGAATTGAACTAATTACTGTCTGCAAACCATGAAGTTTCAACGCCATTTTAGTGTCCTCAATCAGCACACTTTGTTCTTCTGACGTGACTTTTCTGCCGTCTATGTAAACATGCCCGATCTTCTTTCTTATGTCGGTAACTCTTATCTCGATAGCCCCCTTCTCTGTAATGAGGTTCAGAACGTGGCGCAAGAGCCAGTTTGACACCAACATTTTGAGGTGTTTTAACATGGTTTTTTCTTACCTTTCTTCAGCTTTTTGTTGGTTTTCACAAGTAGCGCGAGTTGAGCAGGCGTCATAGTAATTCAATCTCAAGATCTTTAAGCTTCCAGTCCTTAGTTTTCTCCATAGTGTGACCTTTCATCTTGTTATAAAGAACACGGGTGAAAGTCACGGCCTCTTGGACACTGAGAGTTTTTAGAATCTGTATGGCTTCAATCATCATGTCGTTCTGGACAGTAATGACCAGCTCTTCAACCTTAACTTTGCTTTCCAATGCTTGGAAAGAAGAAGCTATCGCACCCTCTAGGACACCGAGAAAGGTCTCAGTAGCCAGCAAATCCTCCTCAGCCAACAGATCATGCAACTTCCGGAACTGAGTCCGCTTCTTTTCGAGGTCGGCCTTTTCCTCTGGGCTTAACTTCTTCGCCACTTCCGGTACTTGTGCTGCTGCTAACTCGTCCGTCGTTCCATTCAACTGTTCGTCCATAAAACTTTTCTAATACGAGGCTTAAGATAAAATCTGTTAAATCTTTGCGATACCAGGGTAAAGAATCCCCTAGGTATTCGATCATGTGAATCAAGTTGAACGACCTATCTAGGTCTTTCTCCAAAACCCCGTCAGAAACGTACACAGAGCCTTCAGCACGTTGTTCGACCTCGGTCGGCCCACTCTTCTTGATTAAGAACTTGTCGACAAACTGGCGTCTAGTGTCGTTATCAAGTGACATCCACTGTTGCCTTGAAATATGAAGCTTCATAGTTTTGTACCGAAGATGGTGGAAACGACACCGCATTTAGCGCATTTCAGGGCAGGCGACGGGCTACCACTTGCGTCCGTCATCTCCAATAGTTCTTCGCTTTCACAACTAGGCACGATGCACACCCGCTTGAATTGATCAGCTCTCACAGTTTCCATAGTTATACGGCTTTAGCTAATGATTTTTCTAAGCCTGCGTTGCCTGTTTCTTTAGCGAGCATTCCTGCTATGTCTTGGCCACCGGATTGTGGCGCACCTGGCATTCCGGGTGATGCCTGCATTTGCTCTGGTTTCTTCATGTACTTCTCCGGATCGTCCTTAGATTGATCGAATGAACCAAACAGGAAATCACGGGTGACAGCAGAAAGATCGACGAGGGGGTTAGCTACAGCCAAACCGTAAGCTTCCAAGCTCAAGGCCTTCTTCAAAGCGTCGCTCTTAGGACTCATGGCTTCAGGGCTAACCATCACCTTGTACTTAAGCTTGCGGAATAGGGTCGGGTTTACCTTAGTGATGGTCACATTATTGTTTAAACCACGTTGTTTTGTAGCTATAGTCTGACTAAGCTCCATGATTTCATCATCAGTCGCCTCATCAGGTAGACCAGCGTCAAACTCAATCCGCTTGCTTTTAGTCTTACCGTCAACAGTTTTCTCAGGCAGTACGAAGTTTTTAAACTTTAAGCGAGTGTCCCCGTTTTCAAGCTGCATGACCTCGCCCACGGTGACGTGTTGGAGAATGTCACCGATACGAAGCGTCCCAAAGTCTTTCACCATGAAGCCGACCATCTTGGCGAACAAGCCGAGCATAACCTTAGCGTTCTGGTCGAGCTTACTGATCTCGTAGGCCGTTTGAGAACCGCTGGAAGCGTTACCGGACTCAAGCTCGCTCTGTGAGCTCTCAGAAACTGACCCCTCGGCCTTCTCAATCAAGTTAAAGCCTGCATTTAGGTTGTTGTTTGTTTGTATCGTCTGGAAAGCGGCTCGTTCGTTCCCTTCTGTGTTATCAATCGTCGTGATTACACCCGGTGCGATAATCGACGAGTTGATTGAGTCGTTACCAAAGACAACGGCTGGCGGCATGATCGCTAGGTATGTACCGTCTGCGACCATTCTGTAGGCGGTGTTGATTAGCTCCTCATCATTAGCAAGCTTGAAAGCCAAAGACTTGTAGTAGAAGAACCTACCGTCATCAAAAAGTTCATAACCAGCTTTAGTGAATGGGTAAAGCTTATCCTGACGAGGGTTTGGCTGATCAACGTCATCCATCAGCACACCGTTTAAGAAGGAAAGTTGTAAATCCCCTGAACGGTTGTAGTACAAAACTTCCTCACACAGGCGACCTTGAAGGGATTTATCGTATTCCTCGTAAAAAAGACCTTGTTCGTCTGAGTACAGAAACTGCACGCCCGGCTTAACGTAGTTAAACAGTTGCTTCTCGCCGTACTTGGCCTTAGCGGTGGCGTAATCAATAACTCGCCTCCAGATTAGGTAAGGCTGCTTCTGAATATCATGTTCGTAGGCGTTGGCGATCCAAAGCTCAGTCACGGGAACCAAAGTATCCTGGAAACCGCTGAACAACTCGTCGAGTACCTTTTTGATCTCCCACTTGCCGTCCTCTTTCACAACCTTGATCTCACGGTAGCGTTCAGCGAACTCGGTGTGGACAATAGCCGCCGGATTAACTAAGGCCGCAATGACTGTATAAAGAAAGGTTTTATCGTAATTACATTGGTCCGATACCCATTCCATGATGTCTCGCATGACTTGAGCTGCGTCCTTATCTTCTTCGTCCTGATCGTTCTGGGCGTAAATCTTCGGGTAAATGACGGCCGCGGTGATGTGAGCTGCGATTGAGATAATTTTATTGCGAACAATCGGCCGGAAAGCTAAAGAACGCCAAGCTTCTGCCGGATCTTGCGAACGAGTGCCAGGGAATTGATTATAGCTCGTCTGATCCAGATTCACTCGATCAACAAGGGAAAGGTAGTTAAATTCAGCGTAAGGCTTAGTTTTAACCAGGTTTGCAAGGCCAAAGTCATTGATAACCTGTGCAGTTCTTTTCTTTACTTCGTCAGAGGGGTTGTAGTTTGATACCTGAGACAATATCTTTTTAGTTCTTTCGTCCCGCTTAAGCGTCAGTTCAATGATCATAAATCCTTTAATTCTCGCAGGATTTGTAGGTAAATACTACCAGTTTAGCTAACGCTTTCCTAGAAGCGTCCAGTCAGTTGCGGTGGGTATCTTTGTACCTCCGCCGTAGCTTGACCCGTAATTCGGCCTAGCGATTACTACTCCCCCAGCCTTCTTGACCGGTCGAAGTTCAAAGTACATGCGCATGAGCAAGCAGTCGGAAAAGTCAGGTGATCTACCAATGATTTCTTTAATTTTCTCCTTTGGGACAAGTCTGAGGGGCGTATCCTTATCACTTTCAAAAGTCTTAATTTGCTCAAGCTCTTCAATAAGTTCCTCCTTGATTTTCACATCATCAACTCGGATTCCAATCTGTCGAGCTTTCGCAAGTTCAGAAAGCTTATAGCCGCATTGGTCTTTGAGACTCTTGTAGTTTGGCCGCTTGCCGTTCTCGTCAAACGGTGACTGGTTGGCTGTGAAGCCCTTAGCACCTTTTAAGTGGTCAACGATTCCTCCCCCGATACCGTCCTCGTCGATCAAGATGTGACTGCGTGGCACACGCTCTCGCATAGCCTCTTCATTGATCCATGTCTCAGTATCGTCGGTCCCCTGCTTCACTCGCCAGAGCACCTTGTAGCAAAGTAATCCCTTCCAGAACGTCAGCACGATCTTGTCCCCTCCGTACCGTGCGGCATCGGCTACTAAGTAATTCTCCTCCGAGTGTTCAGGGATATTCGTAAACAAGTCTGAAATCGTGTCGTAATCCATCAAAGTCGCTGGATCATCGTCATATTCCCAGTTTCCAAACATCAGACGCTCTTTGATCGCTTTGTCTGAGATACCAGACAGAGTTTTTGCGTAAGATTTCGCAGCATATTCGTTATCTGAGTACAGGGCCTGAATGAAGCGCCTGCCAGGCGGTAAGGCACCCTCTTTGTAGGGCTTGTAGTAGCGTGTATACGTCCAATTCTTCTTAGGGTTACCTGTCACGCATTTGTTAGCGATAATGCCTAGCTCGTCGTTTAAATGACGATTGATACGGCTACCAAGTACATCAAAGGCTAGAAAGTCTAACTCTCCGGCTTCTTCAAAAGCCCCGTCCGAGTATTCGAGCGATCCGAAACGCTCATACAGGGGGTCACTCGGCTGAGCGTTAGCGTCGATCAGGTCGATTCGGCTGCCATTCTTGAACTCGATGTAGTTATATTGCCCGTTAAGCTTCCAGTCAGTTTCAGGAATCTTGTGGTGGTTGCAAACCTTAGTGAACGTCACGTAGGTCGACTGCATCAATCGCTTAAGCTCTTTACGAGCAATAAAAGACTTATAGCCAGGATAAAAATACGCATTCGTCAGTCGTGTCTCACACAGCCACCAGCTCTTGCCTCCCCCAGCTCCACCGCCGAAGAATATCTCAGACACCTGAAGGTCTTTGAAGGCTTGCCAGGCTTCATGCTGCTTCTTAGTGGGGATTATGGTCGGGATCATGTAGTTTTTATCGGGGTTGCCTTAATCGTTACCCATTTACCGTCTACGGGAACCCTGAGGGTTTTACGCCCATTCTTCCTCTCCTTAAAATCTCCGCTGGAGTTAGAAATGATCATGTTTTTCCTCATAGGCCCACATTCGCAATTGGCGCTCACCTTCCCCTTTGAGCCGTCTCGATATTCACGGTTTGTCATCGCCTTGCAGACGACGCAGTAATTGAAACGGACAACGGGATTAGCTCCCATAAAGGCATGGGAGTATTTGCTTTGATTCCTAATGAATCGAATAACACTTAGTAATGTTTTCGGTCTGCCTCCAACAGACGTGAGCATATTCACTCTTTTGGCATAACGTAAGTAAACCCCTTGATCGTTTCTCCGTTAGATGTGATGTCTGTCTCAGTCCGCGATGCAAACTCTTTCTTTTTCTTACGCTCCATGTAACGAAAGGCATTATCGAAAGTATCAAGCCCTTTTACCAATGTTTGTCGTGCTTTAAGAAATGGCCTTTGACGTAGCGCATCGATTCTATCGGATAACTCTTTGTCATCTTTCATCCAAGAATACAGAGTATCTGGATGAATATCGGCGTAGAATGCCATCTCCTCAACTGTGCCGTCCATTGCGGCAACCTCCTCAATTTTCCGAATAACTTCTGGTGTTCTAACAGTGGGTCTGCTCATACAATTTCTTCATTTTTGTCCCATTTCATTTCAACCCCATTCTTTTTTATTTTAGTGTTGCCCGTATAGTCGACATATCGCTGGACTATCACATCCACATATTTGCTGTCTAGCTCCATTCCATAACATATACGCCCTGTCTTTTCTGATGCTATGAGGGTTGAACCAGAGCCTAAATATATGTCAGCAACTATATTCATTGGACTTTTATACCATAACCATATCTTTTCAATTAAACCAATAGGTTTCATTGTAGGATGAACCCTGTTTCTAGCTTCTTGTGGAGCGTCTTTAGATAAAAAACCAAACCACTCAAAACTAAATACATACTTCTTATGCTTTTGTTTACTCCAAAACATCTCAAAGCAATTACCTATTCCTTTCTGTTGTTCATCTGAAGACCTTTTATTCCAAACAAGTAAACAACCATCTTTACCATAATTAGGTATTAAGTCTATAAAGTAATCTGCACCCCATATAAATACTTCTTTACAATAATCAAAATTATCAAATATACTATTGATTAAATCAGGTGTAAAATCCTCGTTATCTCCTATTACTTTATTGTATTTATTACCAAGAAGTTTCCCTTTAAAATCAATAGATTTTGCACTTCCCACTATTTGGCTGAAATCTGTGTCTAAGAACATTCCATACGGCGGGTCAGTAAACACCATATCCGCCTTCTTCCCGTCCATCAGCCTCTCTACATCCTCTATCTTCGTACTATCCCCACAAAGTACCCTGTGTTGCCCTAGCTCGTACAAATCCCCTAGTTTGCTCTTAGGTTCTATTGGTGTTTCAGGAACCTCATCGTCCTTCTCGTCAGGCTCGATCAGTAAATCCGTATCATATCCCGTTAGAGTAATGTCTCCTCCTTCAAGCTCAATCTCTTTCAACTCCTCAAGTGCCAAAATCATGTCGGTATCGGTCTCGGCCAGCTTGTTGTCTGCTAGACGCTTCTGCTTAACCTCCACAGCGGTTAGATCGTCTAAAACAATATAAGGCACCTTTTCTACCCCCTTCGGGGATCGTGGGGCAACGTGAAGGCTTTCCCAGCCCAATAATTGAGCAGCTAACCATCGCCCGTGACCAGAAATAATAACTCCGTCCTTATCTACCTCAAGAGCTGGGGAGAACCCGAAGGCTTTAATGGCCCGTGCTAAAGCCTTGATCTGTTTTTCAGGATGTTTCTTGGCATTCTTTCCATAGGGAGTTATCTTCATATTAACTTTCCAATATATCGTTTACCCAAAAAAGTATATAAACGATGAGTGTTAAAGCAGTCGTAATTGCAAGTATGAGACGACAACTGCTTAGAGAGAAAACTATCCCGCTATACCCCGTTAAAACGAGAGAAAGTATTGCCCATTTTCTTATATTCATATCCCTTTGTAGAATCTTTTCAGCTCAAATACCACTCGACTTACGTTTTTGCTCGCTTCCCAATGACTGTCATTCAGACGTAGTGCTGTTTGCACCATTAGGATTTGGGGGGTTCACAATTAGCGAGATCGTCCGACTTTCTTAGCCATCTTCATCGTTTTCTTAACGGG